>Ga0081540_1001235_pt1 | contig 22296 bp, 20 predicted proteins | sample TabmetS2T1R1_FD_71024 | JGI IMG/M metagenome (GOLD analysis project Ga0081540, IMG submission 71024) | Tabebuia heterophylla rhizosphere microbial communities from the University of Puerto Rico - S2T1R1 | ecosystem: Host-associated > Plants > Roots > Rhizosphere ... | reverse complement strand
TCGTCATCGTGCCTGGTGATGAGCAGACTCGAAGCATCCCAATCTTTCAAACGGGGCGTACCCCTCACGCACGAGGAGTCGCGGTGACTCGCGTTTCCCACCTCGCGGCCCGGCTGGCGACCGCGTTCGCCGCAATGCTGGCCGCACTCGCCGCGCCCGGGCTGGCCACCGCCGCCCACGCCGCCGACCCACCCAGCGCCATCGCCATCAAGGGACCCGGCGTGCCCCAGACGATCACCGTGCGGGTCACCGCCCAGCCTGACCTGTTCGCCGCGCTGCTGCGCCAGGTCAGCTGGATGGCCGGCCAGGCCGGTGACCCGATCCAGCCGGACCCGACCAAGCTCGGGCCGGCCTATTCGCTGACCGTCTACATCGGCACCGCGGCCGCGCAGGTCTACGACCTGTACCCGCAGGCGCCGGGCGGCCCGCGGGCGCACCGCCCGGCGGCCCAGCCGGCCGGACAGACGACCGAGGCCTGGTTCTACGCCTCGGTCGCCATGCCCGACATGCTCATCGTGGCCGGCGTGCCGCTGGTCCGGCCGAGCGCGAGCGGCCCCGACAGCGGCCTGGCCTACGGCGATCCGGTCGGCTACGTGCCGGCGGCGGTCGCGTCGAGCAGCGCGCCGCTGAGCCTGGGCCGCACGCTGCACAGCTCGGAGCGGACCCTGCTGCTCTGGCTGCTGACCCCGTTCGTGGTGCTCGCACTCCTCTTCCTCGCCGCCCGCCGCGCCCGCCGCTACGGAAGAAGTTAGGAGGCGACCGAGCTGCTGCCGGCGTGAGCGAAGCGAGCGCCGAGTTTAGGCTGGGGGAATGGCAGCCCCGGACGAACTGGCAGCTACGTTGCGCCAGATCGAGCGGTCGGCGGGCGCGCTGGCCACGATCAGCGTGGCCCGGATGGAGGACGTGCTCCCCTGGTTCCGGGAGCTGCCCGCCGACCAGCGCGCCTGGGTGATGCTGGTGGCCCAGGCCGGGGTGCGGTCCCTTGTCGAGTGGCTGCGGGGCGGCGGCGGTGCGTTCGGCGGCCCCGGTACCCAGGCGGTCTCCGACGAGGTCTTCGAGGCGGCCCCCCGCGCCCTTGCCCGGTCGCTGAACCTGCAGCAGACCGTCGCCCTGATCAAGGTGACCATCGACGTCGTCGAGGAGCAGGTTCCGAGGCTGGCCGCGCCCGGCGAGGAGCAGGCGCTGCGCGAGGCGGTCCTGCGGTTCTCCCGGGAGATCGCGTTCGCCGCCGCGCGTGCCTACGCCCGGGCCGCCGAGACCCGGGGCGCCTGGGACGCCCGCCTGCAGGCACTGCTGGTCGACGCTCTGGTCCGGGGCGACTCGCCAGACTTGCTGGCCAGCCGGGCCGCCGCCCTCGGCTGGACCGAGGCCGGCCCGGTGGCGGTCGCGGTCGGCCGCTCCCCCGGCGGCGAGGCGTCGGCGGTGATCCACTCCCTGTACCGGGTGGCCCGCCGGGTCGGCGTCGAGGTGATCGGAGGGGTCCACGGCGAGCGGCTGATCGTGATGCTGGGCGGGGCGCCCGACCCGTTGGCGGTCACCGAGAAGCTGCTGGTCGGCTTCGGTGACGGACCGGTCGTCGTCGGGCCGGCGGTACCGAGCCTGGACGAGGCGCCCGGGTCGGCGCGGGCCGCGATCGTCGGGTACCGGGCGGCCCCGGCCTGGCCGGCCGCGCCCCGGCCGGTGTCCGCCACGGCCCTGCTCCCGGAGCGGGCGCTGGCCGGTGACGCCGAGGCGCGCCGGATCCTGCGCCAGGACATCTACGGCTCGCTGACCCGAGCGGGCGGGGAGCTGCTGGAGACCCTGGACGCCTTCTACGCCGCCGGCGGGGTGCTGGAGAGCGCGGCCCGGGGCCTGTTCGTGCACCCCAACACGGTCCGGTACCGGCTGCGCCGCGTCGCCGAGACGACCGGGCTCACCCCGCTGTCCGCGCGGGACGCGTTCACCCTACGAGTCGCGTTGGCGGTCGGCCGGCTGGACCCGTCGGTACCGCCGGGGATGTGACCACGAGCACAACTGATGTTACGCATGGTAGCCAGAGTGGCACGACGTGATCGTCTATTGGTGGAACCCTACAAAGCTGTTCGTCGGGTTTAGTGGCCGGCGACCACGCGCGCGGCCCGATGATCCTGGACAGTCAGAGATGTGCTTGCCGTACTCGCCCCGGGTCAGGGCTCCCAGAAGCCCGGTTTCCTCGCTCCCTGGCTCGAACTGGCCGGCGCCGAGGGCCGGCTGCGCTGGTGGTCCGCGCTGAGCGGGGTCGACCTGCGCCAGCTCGGCACCGCGGCGGACGCCGACGAGATCCGTGACACCGCGAAGACCCAGCCCCTGCTGGTCGCCGCCGCGCTGCTGGCCGCCGAGCACCTCCCGATGTATGACGTAGCCCTGGTCGCCGGCCACAGCGTCGGCGAGCTGGGCGCCGCGGCGATGGCCGGAGTGATCAGCTCCGAGGCCGCGGTGACGCTGGCCGGGGTGCGCGGCCGGGCCATGGCCGCCGCCTGCGCGCTGCAGCCGACCAGCATGGCGGCCGTGATGGGCGGCGAGCCGGACGAGGTGGTCCCGGCCATCGAGGCCGCCGGCCTGTACCCGGCCAACCGCAACGGTGCCGGCCAGATCGTGGCGGCCGGTCCGGTCGACGCGCTGGAGAAGTTCGCCGCCGAGCCGCCGGGCCGCGCCAGGGTCAAGGTGCTCCAGGTCGCCGGCGCGTTCCACACGCCGTTCATGATCTCGGCCGAGCAGGAGCTGGGCGGCGTCGCGGGCGGGGTGTCCACGTCCGACCCGCACAAGATCCTGCTGTCCAATCTGGACGGTACTGCCGTCAGCAGCGGCCGCGAGGTGCTGCAGCGGCTGGTGCGCCAGGTTGTCGCGCCGGTCCGCTGGGACCTGTGCATGGCGACCCTGGCCGACCTCGGCGTGACCGCGGTGATCGAGCTGCCCCCCGCCGGTACCCTCGCCGGGCTGGTCAAGCGGGCGCTGCCCGGGGTGGAGATCGTCAAGGTGGAGACGCCGGAGGACCTGGCCGCCGCCCGTGACCTCATCGCCCGCCACGGTGTGGCGCCCAGCGCCGAGCCGACCCCGCAGTTCCGCGTGGTGGTCTCCGGCGCGGCCGGCAACTTCAGACCCGACGCCGAGCTGGCCGAGGGCACCGAGGTCCGGGGTGGTCAGGTGATCGGGCACGTAGAGACCAAGCAGGGCGCGGTCGAGGTCGCGGCGCACGACTCGGGCGTACTCACCGAATGGCTCGCCCACCACGACGACCCGGTCGCCCCGGGCCAGCCCCTCGCCCGCATCGGAGGACACCTCGCATGAGCGCCGGTTCCAAGATCATTGCTGTCGGCCACTACCAGCCGGCCCGGGTACTGACCAACGACGACCTGGCGCAGATGGTCGACACCAACGACGAGTGGATCCGGGACCGGGTGGGCATCGTGACCCGGCGCATCGCGGACAGCGAGACGGTCGCCGACATGGCCGCTGCGGCCGCCGGCAAGGCTCTGGCGGCGTCCGGCCGGTCCGCCGCCGAGATCGACCTGGTCGCGGTCGCCACCTGCTCCTCGGTGGATCGCTGCCCCAACGTGGCCACCCGGGTCGCCGCCAAGCTCGGCATCGCCGCGCCGGCCGCCTACGACATCAACACCGCGTGCTCGGGTTACGAGTACGCGCTGGCCACCGTCGACCACGCGATCCGGGCCGGCGCGGCGACCAACGCCCTGGTGATCGGCGCGGAGAAGCTGTCGGACTTCACCGACTGGACCGACCGGTCGACCTGTGTGCTGTTCGGCGACGGCGCCGGCGCGGCCGTGGTGACCGCGGTCGACGAGGGCGAGCAGCCGGGCATCGGGCCGGTGCTGTGGGGCTCCGCGCCGGAGAAGAGCGACGTCATCACCATCGAGGGCTGGCGGCCGTACATCCAGCAGAGCGGGCAGACCGTGTTCCGCTGGGCGACGGTGGCCCTGCCGGCACTGGCCGAGCGGGCCTGCGCGGCGGCCGGCATCCGGCCGGCCGACCTGGCCGCGTTCGTACCGCACCAGGCCAACCTGCGCATCATCGAGCCGCTGGCCCGCAAGCTCGGGGTCGCCGACGCGGTGGTGGCCAAGGACATCATCGAGTCGGGCAACACCTCGGCGGCCAGTGTGCCGCTGGCCCTGTCGAAGCTGGTCGAGCGCCGCGAGGTGCCGTCCGGCGCCCCGGTGCTGCTGTTCGGCTTCGGCGGCGGTCTCACCTACGCCGGGCAGGTTGTCCGCTGCCCGTAACCAAGCAGGTACTACCGATCACAACCACTGAGAAAGGAACACCCATGACGACCCGTGACGAGATCACCGCAGGCCTGTCCGAGATCCTCGAAGAGGTGGCCGGCGTGAACCCGGACGACGTCGCCGAGGACAAGTCGTTCACCGACGACCTGGACGTCGACTCGCTGTCCATGGTCGAGGTCGTGGTCGCGGCCGAGGAGAAGTTCATCCTCGAAGAGGTGGCCGGCGTGAACCCGGACGACGTCGCCGAGGACAAGTCGTTCACCGACGACCTGGACGTCGACTCGCTGTCCATGGTCGAGGTCGTGGTCGCGGCCGAGGAGAAGTTCGGCGTGAAGATCCCGGACGACGAGGTGCAGAACCTCAAGACCGTGGGCGACGCCGTGTCCTACATCCAGAAGGCTTCCGCCTGATATGTCCACAGTAGACGTGGTGGTGACCGGGATCGGCGCGACGACCCCGCTCGGCGGGGACGCCGCGTCGACCTGGGAAGCCATGCTCGCCGGCCGCTCCGGGGTGACCGCGCTCACCCAGGAGTGGGCCGAGCAGCTCCCGGTACGGATCGCGGCGCAGTTGGCCGTCGAGCCGTCCACCAAGCTCGACCGGATCAAGCTGCGACGGCTGGACCGCTCCGAGGCAACCGCGCTGATCGCCGCGCACGAGGCATGGGCGGACGCCGGCCTGGCCGACGCCGGCCTGGAGCGCGAGCGGCTGGGCGTGGTGGTCGGCAGCGGCATCGGCGGGGCGACGACGCTGCTCAACCAGGACGACATCCTGGAGGCACAGGGCGCCCGCAAGGTCAGCCCGCACACGGTGCCGATGCTGATGCCCAACGGGCCGGCCGCCTGGGTGGGCCTGGAGCTGGGTGCCCGGGCCGGGGTGCACGCCCCGGTCAGCGCGTGCGCGACCGGCGCCGAGGCGATCGCCTGGGGGCTGGACATGATCCGGGCCGGCCGGGCGGACGTGGTGGTGGCCGGCGGTACCGAGGCGGTCATCCACCCGCTGCCGATCGCCGGTTTCGCCGCCATGCGCGCGATGTCGACCCGCAACGACGACCCGCAGCGAGCCTCCCGGCCGTTCGACAAGGGCCGCGACGGCTTCGTGCTGGGCGAGGGCGCGGGCATCGTGGTGCTGGAACGCGCTGACCACGCCGCCGCCCGGGGCGCGAAGGTCTACGCCCGGCTGGCCGGCGCGGCGATGACCTCCGACGGGTACGACATCGTGCAGCCCGACCCCGAGGGCACCGGCATCATCCGGGCCATGCGAATGGCGCTGCGGGACGCCGGGGTCAGCGCCGGGGACATCCGGCACGTCAACGCCCACGCCACCTCGACGCCGGTCGGCGACATCGCCGAGATCCACGCGCTGCGCGCGGTGCTCGGCGCGCACCCGGTGGTCACCGCCACCAAGTCGATGCACGGGCACCTGCTCGGCGCGGCCGGCGCGGTGGAGTCCATCGCGACGATCCTCGCGGTGCACCACGACGTGGTACCGCCGACGATCAACCTGGACGACCCCGACGACGCCCTGGACCTCGATGTGGCGGCGAACAAGGCCCGCCCGCTGGAGATCCCGGCCGCGCTCAACGACTCGTTCGGATTCGGCGGCCACAACGCCGTCCTCGTGTTCACCAAGCCCTGACGCCCGAGACCCGGAGGCTCACCGTGACCACCACTCCCGTCGCCGCCGAAGTGTCCACTGTGGACCCCCGTGACCCTGAGGTCCGGCTGCGCGCACTGTTCGACGCCGGTTCGCTGCGGCTGCTCGCGCCCCGCGACGACTCGGGGGCGCTGGCCGCCCGCGGGGAGGTCGACGGTACCCCGGTGATCGCGTTCGTCACCGACGGCACCCGGATGGGCGGGGCGCTGGGCACCGAGGGCTGCCACACGATCGTCGAGGCGATCGACACCGCCGTCCGCGAGCGGGTACCGGTCGTCGGCGTGTGGCACTCCGGCGGCGCCCGGCTGCACGAGGGCGTGGTGGCGCTGGACGGCATCGGGCAGGTCTTCGCCGCCATGGTGCGCGCGTCCGGCCGGGTACCGCAGATCTCGGTGGTGCTCGGCCCGGCGGCAGGCGGCGCGGCCTACGGCCCGGCCCTGACGGACATCGTGGTGATGGGCGGCGCCGGCCGGATCTTCGTGACCGGCCCGGAGGTGGTCCGCAGCGTCACCGGCGAGCAGGTGGACATGGAGCGGCTGGGCGGACCGGAGCCGCACGGCCGGCGCTCCGGCGTGGTCCACGTGACCACCAAGGACGACGAGTCGGCGATCGCGGAGGCGCGCAAGCTGGCGGCGCTGCTGGGCCGGCAGGGGCGGCTGTCGCCGGCCGACATCCCCGAGGACGGCACCGACCTGGCCGCGCTGATGCCGGCCGAGGCCGCGCGGGCCTACGACGTCAAGAACGTGGTGAAGGCGCTGCTGGACGAGCCGGGCGTGGAGCTGCACGCCAAGTGGGCGCCGAACATCGTGACGACGCTGGGTCGGTTCGCCGGCCGCACGATCGGTGTCATCGCCAACAACCCGCTGCGCCTGGGCGGCTGCCTGGACGCCGCGTCGGCGGAGAAGGCGGCGCGCTTCGTGCGGATGTGCGACTCGCTCGGGGTACCGCTGATCGTCGTCGTGGACACGCCCGGGTACCTGCCCGGCGTGGGCCAGGAGTGGGACGGCGTGGTGCGCCGCGGCGCCAAGCTGCTGCACGCCTTCGCCGAGGCCGTGGTGCCCCGGGTGACCCTGGTGACCCGCAAGTCCTACGGCGGCGCCTACATCGCGATGAACTCCCGCTCGCTCGGTGCGACCGCGGTCTACGCCTGGCCGACCGCGGAGATCGCCGTCATGGGTGCGCCCGCGGCCGTCAACATCCTGCACCGCAAGAAGCTCGCGGCCGCGCCGGTGGCCGAGCGGGACGCGCTGCGCGCGCAGCTCATCGAGGAGCAGATCCGCACCGCCGGCGGCGTGGGCCGGGCGCTGGAGATCGGCGTGGTGGACGACGTCCTCAAGCCGACCGAGACCCGCCGCCGCATCGCCGAGGCGCTGGCCGCCGCGCCGGCCGCTCGCGGCGCACACGGCAACATCCCCCTCTAGCCGGCGACGCCTGCGGAGCCGGCTTCAGGCCAGCGTTCGTCAGACCGTGACTGGTACCGGGCACCGGCCGTCAGCGCAACGGTGCCCGGCCAGTACCGCGGCGAGCGCGCCCATCGACGGCTGGCTGGACGAGTAGGTCGCCAGCAGCACCGGTGAGCGGGACTTCTCCAGCAGGTACGGGGTGTCCATGGCGACCGTGACCTCCGCGTCCGGCGCCAGGTCCCGGACGTCGTCGCCGTAGCCGACCAGGTGGACCCTGACCCCGCCGGCCGCGATCCCCTCCGCCCGCAGCGCGTCGACCAGCCAGCGCAGCGCCAGTTCCCGCCCGGCCGACGCCGTGACGGCCAGCCGGTCGCGCGGCTCCCACCGTCCCTTGAGGACGGTCACCGCGCGCGCGGCGACCTCGGCCGCCGCGGCCGGACCGTCCAGTGTGGACACACTGTCCGGTGGAGGTCCGGCGGACAGCCGGCGCTTGAGGGCGAGGATCCGTCCGACCGCCTCGACCAGCCGCGCCCTGGGCAGCCGGCCGCGGTCCAGCGCGTCCAGCAGTCCCCGGTGCGCGGCCGCCAGGTCGGGCGGCTGCAGCAGCAGGTCGTTGCCGGCCAGCAGCGCGCGTACCGCCGACTCCCCCGGCGGCCACCGGCGGGCGGGTGCCATCCGCAGCGCGTCGCAGATGACCACCCCGTCGAAGCCGAGCCGGTGCCGCAGCAGGTCGACGAGCACCTTGGCGGAGAAGGACGCCGGTACCCCGCCCTCGACCGCCGGTACCTCGACGTGGCCGGACATCACGAGGTCCGCGCCGGCCGCGATGCCGGCGGCGAACGGGGGCAGTTCGACGGCCGCCAGCTCCGCAAGGGACCGCGGCAGCACGGGCAGCGCCAGGTGACTGTCCACTGTGGTGCCTCCCTGGCCGGGGAAGTGCTTGAGGGTTGCGGCCACCCCGGCCGAACGCAGGCCACGCACCACGGCGGCGACCTGTCGCGCGACCGCGGCCGGATCGCTGCCGAACGACCGCGAGCCGACGACGCCACCCCGCGCGCCCGGATCCAGCACGTCGGCGACCGGCGCGAAGTCCACGTTGACACCGAGGGCGGCCAGCTCGGCGCCGGCCGCCGCCCAGGCCCGCTCGGTCAGCGCCGGATCGGCCGCCGCGCCGAAGGCCATGGCCGAGGGCAGTTGAACGATGCCCGACCGGATCCGGGTCACCACGCCGTACTCCTGGTCGGTACCGACGAGGAGTGGTACCCGGGAGGCCGCGCGCAGCCCCGCGGTCAGCTCCCGTACCTGCGCCGGACTGTCCACATTGGTCGTCGGGTTGGTACCGGCGGTCGGGTCGTCGGCGGAGCGGGCGACCAGGATCACGCCGCCCAGCCGGTACCGGTCGACCATCTCGGCCGGTGTGTCCACGCCCGCCAGCCGCTGGTTGCCGGCGGCCGAGGCGGGGCTGACCCGGTCCGCCGCGCTGCCGTAGGCGTACCCGACCAGTACCTGACCGACCAGTTCCTCGTCGGTCAGGTCGGCGGCGGCCGGAATCGGGGAGGCGGCCGGGAGATCATCCGACACGCGTGAGCCAGGTAACCGGGGCGCCGTCCCCCGCGTACCGGTAGGGCTCCAGCTCGGCGTCCCAGGCGGTACCCATCGCCCGGTCCAGCGCGTGCGCCAGCCCCTCGGGCCCGCGGGCGGACGCCACCAGCGCGCGCAGCCGGTCCTCGCCCAGCACGATGTCGCCGTTGGCGCTGGTCGCGGCGGCGAACAGTCCCCGGCCGGGCACGTACATGAAGCGCTGGCCATCCACGCCCGGGCTCGGCTCCTCGGTCACCTCGAAACGGATCATCGGCCACTGGCGCAGCGCGCCGGCGATCTCCGCGCCGGTGCCCGGCCGGCCGGACCAGGTGCACTCGCTGCGTCGGGCGCCCGGCTCCACCGGTTGGGCGGACCATTGCAGGCTGACCGGCGTGGCGAGCACGCGCGCGATCGCCCACTCGACGTGTGCGCACACGGCGAGCGGCGTGGAGTGGACGTATACGACGCCACGCGTTGGCACGGATGACCTCCCCGGAGCTCCAGGTGCGTCTTCCCCTACGACCTGGCGGGTGCGTCACGTGATGTGCCCGGATGTCCCGGCCCCGATGGGACCGGTGGGTTGTCTGGGTCTCATGATGACGCCGTGATCGCAGTGGCGCCAGCGAAACCGGGAAACTCCCTCCGAACGGATGGTGGCGCCGGCCGGCGGGCGGCGACCCGGGGTCGCGGCCCGGAGCGGCGAGCCGGGAAGGCGCCGGGCCGGGCGGCGGCACCGGCTGGTCAGGTACACTTTCCGCTGATCCCTCACCATCGGCCCACGGCCGAGTCTTCAGCGCACTGACAGGAGTCCCGCGTGGCGAGCAACACCTCCAAGACCGCGCGCGCGTCCGTCCGCGCCGGCCAGGCCGGCCAGGGTGGCGCGCAGACCGTGCTGGGCGAGTTCAAGTACGTGATCCCGCTCAACCACGGCAAGAACGCCTACATCCGCAACCTGACCAACGGCAGGACCGTGCACCTGCGCACGGACTCCGACGCCTTCGTCGAGGAGATCCGGGTGCTGGCCGGCGCCGGGCACGCCGCCAAGGTCCGCGCCGAGCTGGTCGCGCTCGCCGGCACCTTCCCCGGCGACGGCTGGGACGCCACCGAGAAGCGCCTGGTCGACGCCGGCGTCTTCGAGAGCTGACCCTCCGAGCGTCGCATGGCCCGCGCCGTTGTCGGCGCGGGCCTTTGCACGTCCGGGTACCGTGGCACGTCCGGGTACCGTGGCGGGAACCGAGGGGGTGAGGCGATGGACAGCGTCCAGCACTGGCTCGCGGCGCTGCCGCCCGTGCTGATCTACCTCCTCGTCGGCGGCGTCATCGGCGTGGAGAGCCTGGGCATCCCGCTGCCGGGCGAGATCGCCTTGGTGAGCGCGTCACTGCTGACCGCGACCGGGGTCACCAACGTCTGGTGGGTGGCCGCCTCCGCGAGCGCCGGAGCGATCATCGGCGACTCCATCGGGTACGCGATCGGGCACCGGGGCGGCCGGCCGATGCTGGAGCGGTTGGGCAAACGGTTCCCGGCCCACCTCGGCCCGGCCCAGCTCGCGCGGGCGGAGCTCACCTTCCAGAGGTGGGGCGTCTGGGCGATCTTCTTCGGCCGGTTCATCGCGCTGCTGCGCATCCTCGCCGGACCGCTGGCCGGGGCGCTGCGCGTGCCGTACCCCAAGTTCCTGGTCGCCAACGCGGCCGGCGGCATCGCCTGGGCCGCCGGTACCACGTTCACGATCTACGCCGCCGGGCGGGCCGCGGAGAAATGGCTGTCCGGATTCTCCTGGGTGGCCCTGGCGCTGGCGGTCGTGGCCGGGATCGCCACGACCCTGGTGCTGCGGAACAGGGCGCGTCGGGCGCTGCGCGCCGGCAACGAGATGCATGCCGGCGACGACGAGGGGAACGAACCGTCACTGACCGGCTGACCTGTTTCCTACGTCGACCCGCAAGCTCTCGACGCCAATTCCAGCCTATCCGGCCGGAGGGCGGCTGCCATCGGGCGGGCGATCGATTTCGCTCGCACCACCGGCCCGTACCCTCGCAGTGTCAGCCATCGCGAGGAGCACCTTGACCGAGACCGACAACTCCGAACAGCGGCCCGGGGGCGCAGCCCCCAGCGACGGCTCCGGCCACCTGGCCGAGGAGATCGCCATCGAGCAGCGGCACGTCGACCGGGTCTACGCCCGGCTTGAAGTGATCAAGAAGGAGGCCGCCGAGATCGAGGCGGCCGGCTACGGCATCGCCCGGGCCGGCAACTTCGCGGCGCTGGTCGAGCGCGACGCGATGGTCTACCACGCGGCGCGGCGGCGCCGGCTGCTGGACGCCGAGCACGACGGGCTGGTCTTCGGCCGGCTGGACCTGCTGGGCGGGGACGTGCGATATGTCGGCCGGATCGGGCTGCGCGACACGGACGCCAGCTCGCTGGTGGTGGACTGGCGGGCGCCCGCGGCGGCCCCGTTCTACCGGGCCACCCCGGTCGACCCGCAGGGCGTCGTGCGCCGCCGGATGATCCAGTCCTCCGGCGAGCGGGTCACCGGCGTCGAGGACGACCTGCTCGACCCCGCGGCGGCAGGACCGGACCTGCGGGTGATCGGTGACGGCGCGCTGGTCGCCACGCTGGCCCGGGCCACCGGCAGCAGCATGCGCGACATCGTGGCAACCATCCAGCGGGAGCAGGACGAGGCGATCCGCTCCCCCGCCCTGGGTGTCACGGTCGTACGCGGCGGCCCCGGTACCGGCAAGACCGCGGTCGCCCTGCACCGCGTCGCGTACCTGCTCTACGCCGACCGGCAGCGGTTCGCCGGCGGCGGCGTGCTCGTGGTCGGGCCGTCCCCGGTGTTCGTCAACTACATCGCCCGGGTGCTCCCCTCGCTCGGCGAGGACGACGTGACCCTCCGCTCGCTCGGCACGATGCTGCCCGGGATCGAGGCGAACCGGCACGACCCCGACGCCGTCGCCCAGATCAAGGGCTCGACCCGGCTGGTCCGGCTGCTGGCCCGGGCCGCCCGGGACCACGTCCCCGGCGCCCCCGACGAGCTGCGCCTGCTGTACCGCGGCACCCTGCTGCGGCTGGACCGGCGCGCCCTGGACCGGCTGCGCGACACCGTGCTGAACGGCGGCGCGAAGCGCAACGCGGTCCGGGCCAAGGCCGCCGGGTACCTGCTGGATGCCCTGTGGCGGCAGGCCGTCGAGCTGCTCGGCCAGGCGTCGACGCCGCCCCGCGAGGAGTTCGCCTCGGACGTCGCCGAGCGCCGGGAGTTCACCGGCTTCATGCGCGGCTGGTGGCCCCGGCTGCGCCCGCTGGACGTGCTGGGCTGGCTCGGCGACCAGGCGCTGGTGCGCCGGTACAGCGGCGGGCTGCTGAGCAACGTGGAGGCCGGCCTGGCCGCGGCCTCCTGGGCGCGGCTGCCCGAGGACGGTCCGTCGGTCGCCGACGTGGCCCTGCTGGACGAACTGGACGAGCTGCTCGGTACCCCGCCGGCACCGGCCCGGCCGCGGACCGACCCGTACGTGGTGGGCGGGGTACGCGAGGTCACCACGCACGCGGACCGGATGGCGGCGGCGCGCGCGGTGGCCGTCCAGCGACCCGAGGACTACCGGGAATTCGCCCACGTCGTGGTCGACGAGTCGCAGGACGTGTCGCCGATGCAGTGGCGGATGGTCGGCCGGCGCGGCGGGTACGCGAGCTGGACCGTGGTCGGCGATCCGGCCCAGTCGGCGTGGCACGGCGACCCGGTCGAGGTGCGCCGGGCGCGCGACGCGGCGCTGGGCAGCCGGCGGCGCACCGACTACGAGCTGACCACCAACTACCGCAACTCGGCGGAGATCTTCGAGGTCGCCGCGGCGGTGGTGCGCCGGGCGGAGCCGGACATCGCGCTGCCGGTCGCGGTGCGCCGCGGCGGGGCGCCGCCCCGGCACCTGCGGGTCGATGCCGGCGCGCTGGCCGCGACCGTGCGCGAGGAGGCCGCGAGGCTGCTCGGCGAGGTCGAGGGCACCGTCGGCGTGATCGCCGCGCAGGCCCAGCGGGCCGAGGTCGCCGGTTGGGTGGCCGGCCTCGATCCCCGGCTGCAGGCCGTGGGCAGCCTGGAGAGCAAGGGGCTGGAGTTCGACGGGGTACTGGTCGTCCAGCCGTCCGCGATCATCGCCGAGTCGCCGTCCGGCCTGCGTACCCTCTATGTCGCCCTGTCCCGGGCCACGCAGCGGCTGACCACCGCCGGTACCGACGAGTCGTGGCGGGACTAGCGGATCGCTACTCGCCGATGCCGGCCGGTTGCCGCGGGCGGCTGCGCTCGGGCAGGCGGGCCGGCGAACCGAACAGTCCCAGCAACCCGGAGATGTAGAGGATGCGGTGCACGTAGGTGGTGGGGTTGCTCACCACCAGCCGCACCCCGCTGGCCTTGGCCGCGTGGTAGCAGGCGACGAGGGCGCCGACACCGACCGAGTCGATGAACGGTACGAGCGACATGTCCAGTGTGATCAACGACGGTGGCTCGACGGCCAGGAGCGCGCTGACTTGCTCGCGCAGCTGGTGGCAGTTATCAGAATCGATTTCCCCCACGGGGTGGATCTGGACTGCGCCGGAGCCGTCAGAGCGCGTGGTGATCGACAGTGTGGACATCGAACCTCCAGGCCGTCACGTGCGGTTGGGAGCCCGTTGGTCACGCGGCAGCCCGCCCTTTCTACCACATTCGGGCGACGCCGCCTACCAAGCCTTTGCGGGGAGTTACCAGACGTTCGCAGTGAGTCGTGACTGTGCAAGTGCACGGTCACGGTCCCGTGCACTTGCATGCGTACCTTGCCATCTAGGCTGGCGAGCGTGGGTACCCATACCGGACGAGAGATACACCTGGCCGCCCGACCCGACGGTTGGCCGACAGTCGACGACTTCCGCCTCGTCGAGGTGGCCGTCCCAGAGCCCGGCCCGGAGCAGGTGCTGATCCGCAACCGGTACCTGTCGGTGGATCCGTACATGCGCGGCCGGATGGACGACGTGAAGTCCTACCTGCCGCCGTTCAAGCTCGACGCGGTGCTCGACGGCGGCGCGGTCGGCGAGGTGGTCGCGGCCGGCGACGGCGTGACCGCGCTGTCCCCCGGCGACCTGGTCCTGCACAACTTCGGCTGGCGGGAGTTCGCGGTCGCGCCCGTGCGGCACGTGCGCCGGGTGGACCCGCCGGCCGGCGTCGGCCCGTCGGCCTACCTCGGCGCGCTGGGCATGCCCGGCCTCACCGCCTACGTCGGCCTGCTGGACATCGCCGGCATGCGGCCGGGCGACCGGGTGTTCGTCTCCGCGGCGGCCGGCGCGGTCGGCAGCCTGGCCGGGCAGATCGCCAAGCTGCGCGGGGCCTCCCGGGTGGTGGGCAGCGCGGGCTCCGCCGCCAAGGTGGCCCGCCTGGCCGAACTGGGCTTCGACGCGGGCTTCGACTACCACGACGGCCCGGTGCGCGACTCGCTCAAGGCGGCCGCGCCCGACGGGATCGACGTGTACTTCGACAACGTCGGCGGCGACCACCTGGCCGCGGCCATCGACCGGATGCGGCTGCACGGGCGCGCCGCGCTGTGCGGGATGATCTCGGTCTACAACGCGGGGGTACCGGTACCCGGACCGGCCAATCTGCCGTTGATGATCGGCAAGCGGTTGACGTTGCGTGGCTTCCTGGTCCTCGACCACGACGACCGGCGGCCCGAGTTCGACGCGGAGATGGCCGGCTGGCTTGCCGACGGGAAGATCCGCTTCGACGAGACCGTGGTGGACGGCATCGCCAACGCTCCGGAGGCGTTCATCGGCATGCTCGGCGGCCAGAACACCGGCAAGATGGTGATCCACCTCACCGGATAGGGAACTTAGTTTACAACTGCGACACGCTCGGGCGATGCGCTGGTCATCGGATCTCAGTACCGTGGGTCCTGCGGTTGGTACAGGGGTGTGGCCGACCGCGGGCGGGAAGTGACAAAGAGTCCGCCCGGGCGGTGAGCGTTCACCGCCCGGGCGGGCCCGTTCCGTTTCCGCGACTGCCGCTACGGGGTGACGGTCTGGCCGGTCGTCGCCGACAGCCGGGCCGCGTCGATGACCTCCAGCGCCCGCACCGCGTCCGCCGGGTCCACCGGCACCGGGCCCTCGCCCCGGATCGCGAGGAACATCGCGGGGTAGAAGCCGTCCCAGCGGCCCCGGGACGCGTCGACCGCCTCCCGTTCCGCGCCGCGCACCAGCCAGCTCGCCCTGGGCGCTGCCTCGGACACCGGCTTTCCCGCGCGCAGCGCGTCCTCCTGGCCGTCCACCTCGTCCACGACGAACCCGGCGACCGACCCCTGCACCCGCAGCCTCGGCCCGGGCGCCGCGGCGACCGCGCTGCACCAGAGGTGGGAGCGGGTGCCCCCGTCGTGCTCGAGCGCCACGAACGCGTCGTCGTCGGGCCGGTCGTCGGCGCCCGACCCGTCGCCGTCCGGCGTGGGAGTGCGGCGGTGAGCCACCTCGGCATAGACCGAGCGGGCCGGCCCGAACAGCATCAGCGCCTGGTCGACCAGGTGTGAGCCGAGGTCGGCGAGCACCCCGCCGCCGTCGGACACGCCGAGCCGCTCGCGCCACCGGCCCGTGTCCACCTGCGGCCGCCAGCGCTCAAGCCGCGACTCGTACCTCAGCACCGCGCCGAGCCGCTGCTCGGCGAGCAGCCGGCGCAGGGTCAACTGGTCGGCATCCCACCGGCGGTTCTGGAACACGGACAGCGGCGTGTCCCCGGCGGCCGCCAGGATCTCCCGCGCCCGGGTCGCGTCCGGCGCCAACGGCTTGTCCACGACCGTGGCCACCTTGGCCCGCAGGCAGGCCAGCGCCGCCGGGGGGTGGTCGACCGTGGCCGTCGCCACCACCGCGAGGTCGAGCACGGTGTCGGCGAGCATCTCCTCGACCGAGTCGAAGCAGGCCGCCCGCGGGAAGTCCTCCTTCACCTCGGCGCGCCGCTGTGGATCACGGGTCACCACGGCGACCACGTCGGCGTCGTTGTTGGCGGCCAGCAGCCGGCCGTGGAAGATCCGACCCGCCAGCCCGTATCCGATGATCCCTACCCGCATGCGCACATCCTGTCACGTACCGCTCGTGGCATGTTGGCGCTTCAGTAGGGGCGGAGTACTCCGCCGTTTGGCGCGGTACGCTGCTGGTCGCGTGCGCCAGAGGGCGGGCGCGCCGGAGGTACGGGAAGCGATGCGGCGCAGACGGACGGTAGCGGTACTGGCGGTCATGGTGGCCCTGGGCGCCGCCACGGCGGTACCGGCGGCTGCCGCGCCCAGCCCGACCCCCGCGCCCGGCGCCGGAGCCGACCCGGACGGCGCTCCCCAGGGCGGCGGCTCGCTGCAGGAGCAGCTCTCCGCGGCGACCCAGGCCTACGTGGACGCCCAGGGCCGGCTGGACCAGGCGCAGAAGCAGCAGGCCGACCTGACCGCCAAGCTCGCCGCGGCCGACAAGCGGCTGGCCGAACTGAACGCGTCGGTGGGCGTCATCGCGGACCGGACGTACCGGGCCGGGCCCGCGAGCACCCTGCTGACCGTGTTCAACAGCGTGTCGCCGGACGAGTTCGTCGAGCGCGCCATGAGCCTGCACCAGCTCGCCGAGTACGACAGCCGGCAGCTCAAGGAGCTGCGCGAGCTGAAGGAGTCGTCCGCCACCGAGCGCACCCAGCTCGACCAGCAGATCGCGGTGGCCAAGACCGAGGCGGCCGAGCTTGCCCGGCGCAAGCTGCAGATCCAGCAGGCGGTGAACATCACCAAGGGCGGGCCGACCAGCGGTGTGGTCATCCCCGCGCCGAGCGCCGAACCCGCACCGCGCAACCCGGACGGCAGCTTCCCGAACGAGAAGTGCTCGGTGAAGGACCCGACCACGTCCGGCTGCCTGACCCCGCGCACGCTGCACGCCCTGCAGCAGGCCCGGTTGACCGGCTTCACCCACTACACCGCCTGCTACCGCCCGGCCACCTGGGGCGAGCATCCGCTCGGCAGGGCCTGCGACTTCGCCGCCGACCCGAACGGCTTCGGCGGCATTGCGACCGGCGCGTCCCGCGACTACGGCAACCGATTAGCGGGCTACTTCATCGCGAACGCCGACCGGCTCGGGGTGCTCTACGTCATCTGGTACCACCAGGTATGGACGCCGGCCGTCGGCTGGCACTACTACCAGGGCGACGGCACCCCCTCCGGTGACCACATGAACCACGTCCACCTGTCCGAGCGTTGACGACCGGGCCGCTGCCGGCGACCGTCTGGGTGATCGCCGGGCCGCCGGGTGCCGGAAAGTCCACTGTGGCCGGTGCGCTGGCCGCGGCTCTGCGGCCCGCGCCGGCCGTGCTCGACAAGGACACGATGTACGGCGACTTCGTCGCGGCGACGCTGCGCACCCACGGCCGGCGGGACGGCGAGCGCGAGGGCCCGTGGTATGACGAGCACGTCAAGGTGCACGAGTACGCCGGCATGACGGCCACCGCACGGCAGGTCCGCGGGTACGGGTGCCCGGTGCTGCTGGACGCGCCGTTCACCGGGCAGATCCACTCGGCGCACCGGTGGCGGGACTGGGTCGCGCAACTCGGCGGCGAACCGGTGCGGCTGGTGTGGGTACGGGCCGACGCGGACACCCTGCGCCACCGGTTGACCGCTCGGGGGCTGCCGAGGGACGGGCAGAAGCTGGCCCGGTTCGCGGACTTCACGGACGCCGTCCGGGCCGGGCTCCGGCCCCCGGTACCGCACCTGGAGGTGGACAACCGGCTGACCGCGCCGGTGCCGGTCGCGGAGCAGGTCGCCGCGCTGCTGCGTCCCTAGGCGGCGACTGGTGTCTCCGCCGGGGCCTCGACGACCTCGGCCAGCACCACGGTCACGTTGTCCGGTCCGCCGGCCGCCAGCGCCAGCTTGACCAGTTCGGCCGCGCATTCGTCCGGATCGGGGTGGTCGCGCAGCACCTGACCGATCTGCTCGTCGGTGACCACGTCGGACAGGCCGTCGCTGCACAGCAGCAGGCGGTCGCCGGGATCCGGCCGCATCAGGGTGTAGGTCGGCTGGGCCGGCCGCGCCTGCAGCACCTGGCTGACCAGCGAGCGCTGCGGGTGGACCCGGGCCTGCTCGGGAGTGATCGCCCCGCTGTCCAGCAGCATCTGCACGTAGCTGTCGTCGCGGGTGATCTGGCTCAGCTCCCCGCCGCGGTGCAGGTATCCCCGCGAGTCTCCAATGTGGACCATCGCGATCCGGTCGTCCACCAACCACATCGCGGTCAGCGTCGTGCCCATGCCGGTCAGCGCGGCGTCCTCCGCGACCAGCTCCGCGATCCTGGCGCTGGCCGCGTCCACCGTGCACCGAAGGTGGGCCAGGGCGTCGCCCTCCGGCGCGGCACCGTCCAAAGAGGACAGCGTGGCGATGGCGGCCCGGCTGGCCAGCTCCCCGGCCGGCAGCCCGCCCACCCCGTCGGCGACCGCGACCAGGCCCGGGCCGGCATAGGCGTCGTCCTCGTTGGTCTCGCGCCGGAGGCCGAGGTCGGTGCGGGTGACCGCACGCAGGAGCAGGCTCATGGGGTACAGCTTGCCAAATGAAGCTGTGCCAAGTCTGTACCTGAGGGCCAGGCGACCTTGACGGTCACGCCGGTACCTCCGCGGACACCGCGCGCCACCAGCCGTCGGGGGCAGGTGGGGCGTCCACGTCCACCGGCTGCCCGGGCCGGGGCACGGCCACGGTCACGCCCCGCGCCGCGGCCTCCCGCAGGAGCCGGTCCACCGGCTCGGACCAGGGGTGGAAGGCCAGCACGAAGGTGCCCCAGTGGACCGGGACGAGCAGGCCGCCGCGCGCGTCGAGGTGGGCCGCGACGGCCTCCTCGGGCGTCATGTGGATGTCCGGCCAGCGCTCGTCGTAGGCGCCGATCTGTACCAGGGCCGCGTCGAACGGCCCGTGCGCCGCGCCGATCCCGGCGTACCCGTCGAAATAGCCGGAGTCGCCCGTGTAGAAGACGCGCCGGGTCGGGCCGGCCACCACCCAGGAACTCCACAGGGTGCGGTCGCGGGCCAGGGTGCGACCGGAGAAGTGCTGGGCGGCCGTGGCGGTCAGGCGCAGCCCGTCGAGATCGACCGACTCGTCCCAGTCCAGCTCGATGATCCGGTTCGCCGGTACCCGCCAGCGCTCCAGGTGCGCGCCGACCCCCAGCGGTACCACGAAGGGGGCGGACTGCCCGGCGGCCAGCGCCCGGACGGTGGGCAGGTCGAGGTGGTCGTAGTGGTCGTGGGAGATGACCACGGCGTCCAACGCGGGCAGGCTGTCCAGCGCCGCCGGTACCGGATGGAGCCGGCGCGGGCCGACCACCGACGACGGTGAGCAACGGTCGCTCCACAGCGGGTCGAGCAGCACCCGCCGCCCCTCGATCTCCACCAGCGCGGACGCGTGCCCATACCAGGTGAGTCGCAGTCCGGCCTGATCCGCGGCCGTGCCCGGGTCGACCAGGGGCACCGGGCCGGAGGGCTTGCGGCGCGGATCCCGGCGCAGCAGCTCGCGCAGCATCCCCCGGCTGGTGGCCGGATCGGGCCGCAGCGTCCGGGTCTGTGCCCGGTTGTGGAACTGGCCGTCGCGGTACTGCGGCGACCGGCTCATCCGCTGCGCCCGGGCGCCCTTCGCCCGGGCGCCGAACGCGGCCGGGCGCAGGGCCGGCAGCCGCAGGGCCGGCCGGGGTGGTGCGGGCGGGGCGGTCGGCTGGGTCGCGTCCTCGGCGGTCATCCGACAAGGGTGCCACGCGGCGGCCGCTCATCGCGCCAGGCGAACGTACCCGTTCCGGCCGACCGCCTCGATGTCCCAGTGCTGGCCGAAGGCGACCAGCCCGTCGACGCGGATGCGGCCGATCTCCTCGGGCAGGTCGGGGTCGACCCGGATCTGCCCGTCCACCGCGTCCATGCCGAGCAGCGCCCGGCCGACCAGCAGCGGAGAGCAGGTGGCCCACGCCTGCGGGCTGCACGCCGTCGGGTACGGGATCGGGAAGGTGGCGTAGTCGCGCGGGTACCCGCTCATCGCCTCGGGCAGCCGGTTTTTGAAGGACGCGGCCGCGTCGAGTTGGGCCAGCGCGATCCGGATGGCCTCCGCCCGGTACCCGTACCGGGTCAGCCCGGCCACGATAATGGAGTTGTCGTGTGGCCACACCGTGCCGGTGTGGTACCCGACCGGGTTGTACCCGGCGTCCATTGTGGACAGTGTGCGCACACCCCAGCCGGAGAACAGCGCGTCGGACATCAGCCGGTCCACGACCAGCCGCGCCCGGTCCTGCGGCACGATCCCCGACCACAGCAGGTGCCCGATGTTGGACGTGAGCGAGTCGATGTGCCGCTTGTCGCCGTCCAGGCCGATCGCGTAGTACCCGCCGCGCTCGTCGATCCAGAAGTCGTTGTTGAACCGGTCGCGCAGGGCGGCGGCCTCGTCCCGCAGCGCCTTGGCGCGGCCCGGGTCGCGCCACGGCCCGTCGCACAGCTCGGCGGCGCGCAGCTTCGCGTCGTAGACGTAGCCCTGGGTCTCGCAGGTCGCGATCGGCAGCGGCGGGATCAGCCCGTCGGCGGTCTGCACGCCGTCCCAGGAGTCCCGCCAGCACTGGTTGCCCAGCCCGTGCGGCGACTTCGTCTGGTACTCGACGTAGCCGTCGCCGTCCCGGTCGCCGTACCGGTCGATCCACTGCAGCGCGGCCGTCGCCGCCGGCCGCAGGCCGCGGATCAGCTCGTCGTCGCCGGTCCAGCGCCAGTACTCCGACAGCAGGATCAGCCACAGCGGCGTGGAGTCGGCGCTGCCGTAGTAGGGGTTGTGCGGCTTCTGCCCGATCAGCGTCAGCTCGCCGTTGCGCACCTCGTGCAGGATCCGGCCCGGCTCCTCGTCGCGGAAGTCGTCGCGCTTGCGGCCCTGCAGCCGGGCCAGGCTGACCAGTGCGCCGTAGGCGAGCCCGGGTCCGAAGCCGACGGTCTGGTACGCGCTGAGGAGGGTGTCCCGCCCGAACAGCGTGAGGAACCACGGCAGCCCGGCCGCGGGCAGGTGGATCCGCTCGTCCGACAGCTGGACCTCGACGCGCAGGGCCGCCAGGTCCGAGGCGCACTGGCGGATCACGTCGGTCAGGGTGTGCGAGTCGCTTGTCACCCGGGGCAACTGGTCGCGCCACACGTTCAGCGGGTCGCTGGCCGGCGGGCGCGGCCGGTCGCCGAAGTCGCGCGGCTGGCGCACCTGGTAGTCCTGGCGGCGCAGCGGCACGTCGAGCTGGCAGTGCCAGGGCCGGCCGGGCGAGACGGTGACCCGCCAGACCAGGTCGTCGCCGTCCACTTCGCTGGCCGCCGGGTAGGACCGGACCTCGGTGGCGGCCTCGAACCCGGCGTTGCTGTACCGGAAGACCAGCCCGGTGCCGTCCGGGTCGTGTTCGCGGACGATCTCGTCCGACCGGTCGCGCACCTGGTCCTTGATCTCGAACAGGTCTGCGAAGTCGTTGCCCACGCACAGCCGCAGCTCGATCTCGATGGCGTCCGGCGCGAAGGACTGCACCTCGATCCGCTCCCGCAGCCCGTCCCCGAGCAGCCGCAGCCGCCGCACTCCCAGGGTGTTGGCGCGCAGCCCGGGCAGGGTCGGGTTGGTCAGGAAGAACGCGGCCCAGTAGGGCTCGACCAGCCCGGACTCCAGGGTCAGCAGCGGCTGGCCCTCGACCAGCAGTTGCCAGCGGCTCAGCAGCCGGGTGTCCTCGCTCACCAGACCGCCGATGGAGCCGGGCGGCACGTCACCGGTGCCGTCGGAGTACATGAAGGTGCGACCCTCGGTGACCGCGATCGCGTTGGGGCCCAGCTCCGGTGGCAGGTTGCGGTTCTCGCTGCTGGGCCTGCCGGCGTCCGGGCCGATGCCCGGCATGGGGTCGGCCGGGGTCGCCCGCCGGACCCGCGTCTGGTGCGTCGTCATGGCACCGAACCCTTCCGGGCGCACGCAGGTTGGCACCCGACGACATGGTGGGCGGCCCGGGGATGAGAACGCCTCACCCTGATCGGGTGGCCGCCGGGCCGTCGTTTGGCCGCTCCCCCGTCGGGTACCCGCCGTCCGGTACGCACGGGGTGTGGAGTCGGCGACGGTCCCTGGAGCCGGCAGCGACAGCGAGGAGGCCACCATGCGGGCCAAGGAGACGGACTTCGGCGGCCGGCGGGCTCTGGTCGTGGTGTGCACCAAGGGCGAGGAGGCGTTCGAGACGGTCGAAAAGACGGTGAAGGAGAGCGGCATCCGCGCCGCCCAGGTGACGGCGGTGGGCGGGTTCCGCAGCGCCGACCTCGGCTACTACGACGGCGGGGCCGGCGACTACGTGCACATCCCGGTCGAGGAGCAGGTCGAGGTGCTGTCGTTGATGGGCGACGTGGCCGAGGACTCCGGCGACACGGCGCTGCACCTGCACGCGGTACTCGGCCG
>Ga0081540_1001234_pt1 | contig 22306 bp, 20 predicted proteins | sample TabmetS2T1R1_FD_71024 | JGI IMG/M metagenome (GOLD analysis project Ga0081540, IMG submission 71024) | Tabebuia heterophylla rhizosphere microbial communities from the University of Puerto Rico - S2T1R1 | ecosystem: Host-associated > Plants > Roots > Rhizosphere ... | reverse complement strand
CGGTCGCGATAGGCGCCGTAGAGACGCGCGAGCTCCTCGGCGTAGGCGGCGCGCGCGGGCTCACGCTCGCCCCACGCGCGCATCGCCGCCCACCACCGGCCGGGGCTCAGCCGCCGCTCCTCGAGCTCGTCGACCAGGCGCAGGAGCGCGTGGGCGAAGCCGGCGGTGGCCGCCGACGCCGACAGCGCCTGCAGCCGCGTCGCGGCGATGGCCGCGGCGGCAACCCGCTCGCGCGCCAGGCGCCCCAACGGCCGGCCCGGGAGCCCGGCGCGCCGGGCGATCTCCCCCATGAGCCCCGAGAACGCCACCACGCGCACGCCGAACACCGCGCCCGCGGTCGCCAGCTCGCGCCGGTAGTGGTCGGCGTCGGCGAACGTCGGCACGACGAGCAGGGGCTCGTCCTCCAAAGCGGCGCGATATGCGGCCAGGACGTAGCCCGCCTTCTCGGCGTTGGCGGGACCGGTGACGAGGGTGAGCGGCACGGAACACCACAGGGTTGCTCACGGCGCGGTCGGCATCGCCCGTTTTCAGCATCGCCCGCCGGGTACGGCAACCAGATGTCGACCATCGAGCACAGCATCGACGTCGCCGTGCCCGTGCGCACGGCCTACAACCAATGGACCCAGTTCGAGGACTTCCCGCGCTTCATGGAGGGCGTCGAGGAGGTCCGCCAGCTCGATCCCACCCGCCTGCACTGGCGCACGAAGGTGGGCGGGCGCGAGAAGGACTTCGACGCCGAGATCACCGAGCAGCGCCCCGACGAGCGCATCGCCTGGAAGTCGACGAGCGGCGCGCAGCAGGCGGGCGTGGTCACCTTCCACCGCGTCGACGACGCCCAGACGCGGATCATGCTCCAGCTCGAGGCCGAGCCGGACGGCACCGCCGAGAAGGTCGGCGACGCGCTCGGCGTGCTCAAGCGCCGCGTGAAGGGCGACCTCGAGCGCTTCCGGGACATGATCGAGCAACGTGGCGCCGAGACCGGGGGCTGGCGCGGCGAGGTCGACCAGACCGCCACGCGCTGATCAGGCACCGACTCGGCAACGTTTGCGGCCCCGCTGAAAGGCGGGGCCGCTTCAGCTCTCGACCCGCAGGGTCCGCGTCCAGACCGTCATCAGGGTGCCCAGCACGACCTCGCTGTCCTGGGGCTCCGCGCCGGTGAGCGCGTCGAGCAGGTACGCCCGGTTGAGCAGGGTCAGGGCGCGCGCGACGTTGCGCGTGTCGAACGGCTGGAGGTTGCCGGCCTCGATGCCGAGGTCGAACAGCTGCGCCGTCGCCTCGATCGCCCACTCGGTGAACTCGCGGTAGGCGGCCTCGACGTCCGCGTCGCGCCGGGCGGCATCGTCGATCGCGCGCAGGATCGCGCCGTGCTCGGTGAAGACCTCGACCGCGCGGCGCAGCACGGCCTCGGTGTACCCGGGCGCGAGCGGGTCGCCGGCGCGCGTCAGCGCCTCGCGCAGGTCCTCCAGCCGCGCGACGAGCAGGTGCGCCAGCCCGGCGAAGTGGCGGTAGAAGACGGTGCGGGCCAGGCCGGCCTCGGCCATGACGGCGTCGACGGTCAGCTCGCGGAACGGGACGCGGTGCAGCAGCCGCGCCGCGGCCTCCTCGATCCGCTGCCGTGCCGCGGCGGCCGGGACCCGCGTCCCTCGCGACGTCTGCGACGCAGTTGACACTGTGTCGCAATCATGCCACGGTTCTTGCGACGCCGTGTCACAATTTCAGCAGGAGCCGCCGAACATGAAGCCCGTCGAGGTCTCGACCGTCATCCAGCGCCCCATCGCCGAGGTCTTCGCCTACCTCGACGTCCTCGCCAACCACGAGACGTTCACCGACCACTTCCTCGTCGACTGGGTCCTGCGCGGCCCCGAGGCCGGCGTCGGCGCCGGGGTGACGATGCAGGTCCGCGCTCCCGGCCGCAGCGAGGAGGTCGAGCTCACCGTCATCGAGGCCGAGCCGCCGGTGCGCACCGTGGAGGAGACCATCGGGGCAGACGGCCGCCGCCGCACTCGCGGCACCTACGAGCTCGCTGCGCTGGACGCAGACCGCACCGAGGTGCGCTTCCGGATCGACCCGATCGAGGTCCCGCGCTCGGAGCGTCCCCTCTGGCCGCTGAGCCGCGCCTGGCTGCGCCGGCAGAACACCAAGGCGATGGAGCGCCTGCGCGCGCAGCTGGAGGGACGGGCGGCACCGGCCGCCGCCTGACGCACACGCCCGCTTGCCGCCGGTCGCCGCGACCGGATATAAGGAATCCGATGACTTCGGAGCAGAGGGTCCTGACGAGCCACGCCGGCAGCCTGCCGCGCCCCGAGGAGCTCGTCGCGCTCAACCGCAGGCGGTCCGAAGGCGACCGTAGCGACGACGAGGGCTACGAGGAGGCCCTCAAGGCGGCGGTCGGCGACCTCGTCGCGCGCCAGAAGGAGATCGGCATCGACCTCGTCAACGACGGCGAGTACGGGCATTCGATGGGGCACCGCTACGACTACGGCTCGTGGTGGACCTACGTCTTCCAGCGCCTCGGCGGCCTGGAGATCGCCGAGATCGGCATGTTCGATCTCCCCCAGGCGGCGCCGAAGGACGGCGGCGTGCGGCTGGCGAGCTTCAACGAGCGCCGCGACTGGCTGCAGTTCAAGCAGGCCTACGACGACCCGAGCTCCGGCGCCGCGCTCCCCGACACCGGCCAGCGCCAGTTCGCGCCGATCTGCCGCGGGCCGATCACCTACGAGGGCCACGAGGCCGTCCAGCGCGACATCGCCAACTTCAAGGCCGCGCTGGAGGCCGCCGGGCTCAAGGACGGCTACCTGAACTCGGTGGCGCCGGGCAGCTGCGGACGCTTCGGCAACGAGTTCTACGACTCCGACGAGGCGCTCATCTACGCCTGCGCCGACGCGATGCGCGAGGAGTACCAGGCGATCATCGACGCCGGCCTCATGCTCCAGCTCGACGACCCCGCGATCGCCGAGAACTGGGACCAGATCAACCCCGCGCCGAGCGTCGAGGACTACAAGCGCTTCACGATGATCCGCGTCGAGGCGCTCAACCACGCCATCCGCGGCCTGCCGGCCGAGCGGATCCGCTTCCACCTGTGCTGGGGCAGCTGGCACGGCCCGCATGTCACCGACATCCCCATGGCCGACATCGTCGACGTCATGCTCGCCATCGACGCCGGCGCCTACTCCTTCGAGGCCGCCAACGTCCGCCACGAGCACGAGTGGAAGGTCTGGCAGGACGTCGCGCTGCCCGAGGGCAAGGTGATCCTGCCCGGCGTCGTCAGCCATTGCACCAACGTCGTCGAGCACCCCGAGGTCGTGGCCGACCGCATCGTCCGCTACGCCGAGGTCGTCGGGCGCGAGAACGTCGTGGCGTCGACCGACTGCGGCCTGGGTGGCCGTGTGCACCCGCAGATCGCGTGGGCCAAGCTCGAGGCGCTCGCGCAGGGCGCCGAGCTCGCCACGCTCCGGCTGTGGGGCTGACTCAGGCCGGCGCCGGCTGTGGGTGGGGCTGACTCAGGCCGGCAGGAAGCGCCTGGCGATCACCCGCCGCGCCTCGCGGCTGGACCGCGCCCAGCGCAGGAAGCGCGCGACCGCGCCGCGCGGCCGGCCGCGCGTGACGACGCCCAGCGGCCGCGACGCCGGATAGCTCCCGGACCTGATCGTCGCGCGCGTGCAGCCGATGCCTTCGTAGGCCATGACGTGCAGCGGGCCGGTGAGCGCGAGGTCGACATAGCCGAACGCTGCCGGCGTCGCCTCGACGTAGTCGCGCAGCTGTGTCTCGCTGGCCAGGGTGATCGGGCGGTAGGCGACGGGCGTGCCGAAGTCGACGAAGACCGTCGAGAACACCTGCCCGCTGCCCGAGGTCGGATCCAGGCCGACCGGGACGATCGCGTCCGTGCGCCGCGATCCGGGGATCTGGCTCCAGCTCGTCACCCGCCCGGCGACGATGTCCTGGATCTGCGCGCGGGTGATGCCCGGGACCGGGTTGGCCCGGTTGGTCACCAGGCACACCCCGCCCCGCGCCAGCGTCGTGAGCACGAGGTCGGCGGGGTCACCAGGCACGAGGGCCCGGGCGACCATCCCGGCGTCGTCGATGCCGCGCTCGGCGTCCGCGATCCCGGTCCCGGTGACGCCACCTGCCAGCGAGAAGCGCGGCGGGTCGCGGACGTCGTGGCGGTAGAAGTAGGCGAGGTCAGCGACGAGCGCCCGCGTCACCACCGAGCCGCTCATCGTGATCGTGGGCGCCGCGTGCGCGGGCGCCGCCGCCGCGAGCGCCGCCACAGCGCCCAGGACGGCGGCCCATCTCATGTGCCGACGTTGCCTCCGGTGCCCGCGCCGCGCTTGCCCGAGCGCAGTGCCCGCACCCGCAGCGACGCGGTGGCCACCACTCGCCCGGAGGCGTCCAGCGCGCGAACGCTCGCCCGGCGTCCGCGGCGCGGCAGCGCGACCGTGAACGGCGAGGCGCGCGCGGACAGCCGCGCGGCGCGCCGGCCGTCGAGGGCCACCACGTAGCGCCTGATCGCCGTCGTCGCGCCCAGCGCCGCCACCTGGATGGTGGTGCGCGCGCCGCGGGACGTCGCCTGAAGGATCTTCACCCGCGGCGCCTGGTTGGTGTCATAGCCCACCGCGGTGCTGGACAGGAGCACCGCCCGCAGCGCGTCGACGTAGCCCGCGGCGACCGGCAGCTGCGAGCGCACCGCGCTCTGCATGAGCAGCGAGCGCAGCTGCACTCCGCCGAGCTTCGGATTGGCGCCGGCCATGAGCGCCGCGACGCCCGAGGTCATCGGCGCAGCCATCGAGGTCCCCGACTCGACCACGTAGCCGCCGTCGTGCGACGTGGAGAGGATCTGCTCGCCGGGCGCCGCGACCTGCACGGTCAGGGCGCCGTAGTTGGAGAAGTCGGCGATGCCGCGTCCGTCGGACGGCGTCGTGGCCGCGACGGCGAGCAGGTTCGGCGCCGGGATCGACGCCGGGTAGGACGGCTGGCGGTCGAGGTCGACCCCCTCGTTGCCGGCCGCGACCACGACGAGCGCGTTGGCCGCCTGCGCGGCGGCGATCGCCTCGTCGATACGCGGGTCGGGGGCGTCGCTCTTCAGGCTCAGGTTGATGATGCGCGCGCCGTTGGCCGCCGCGTAGCGGATCCCGTCGGCGACGGCCCCGGTCGTGCCGCGCCCTTGGGCGTCCATGACCTTCACCGTCATGATCCGCGCCCGCGGCGCGACGCCGACCACCCCGCGGCCGTTGGCGACCGCCGCGATGATCCCGGCCACGTGGGTGCCGTGGCCGTTGCCGTCGGAGAGGTCCTGCTGAGGCGCCGTCGTCGTGAGGTCGACGCCGTGCACGTCATCGACGAAGCCGTTGTGGTCGTCGTCGACGCCGTTGGCCGGGATCTCGCCGAAGTTCGTCCAGATGTTGGGCGCCAGGTCGGAGTGCTCCAGGCGCGTGCCGCTGTCGACGATCGCGACGGTGACCCCCTTGCCCTGCGAGAGCGCCCACGCGCCGGGCAGGTCGAGGAGGCTGGCGGGCCCGACGGCCCACTGCTCGCCCTGGAGCGCGTCCGGCGCGACGCGCGGCAGCGCCCGCGACGCCGGCGTCCGCGGCCAGAACCGCGCAAGGTCGGAGAGCTTCGTGACGCCGAGCGCCCGCGCGACGTCGGCCTTCATCGCGAAGCCGTTGCGATCCTGCGCGGGCGAGAGCGCCAGGGGCTGCGCGCCGATACGTGCCAGGCCCTTCTTCAGCGACGTGCCGCCCAGGTAACCCAGCAGCGAGCCCGAGTAGCCCGGCCACACCCCGATCCGCCCGCGACGCATCTCGGAGACCGCTTTCGGGCGCAGGCCATGCAGGTCGCGCACCGTCGCACGGAACCCGGCGCCGCGCAGCGCCGCGGCGTACATGTAGGCGAGCGTCTCGTTCTCGGTGAAGGACTGGAAGCCGATGACGATCCGTGGACCGGCGCGCCTGCGCGCCGGCTCGCCGCCCAGCGCGTTGGCGTCGACGAACTCCCCGCCCACCGCCTCTGGCAGGCGGCCGTCGATCACCTGCTGGTTGAGGCCGCGCAGGCCGACGGTGGTGAGCAGGCGCGAGGCAGCGTTCAGCCGCTTGCGCAGCGGTGCGCCGTAGCGTCGCAGCAGCGCCGTGCTCACCACCGGCACGACGTGGTCGGAGGAGATCATGTGGCGGTCGTCGCGCAGGGCAACGATGTCGGGACGCGACAGCTGCGGGTTCGAAGAGAACGCCACCGCGACCTCGGCGAGCCCGTCGTCGAGCGCCTGGATCCCCGCGTCGGCGACCTTCAGCCGGACGAGCGATCCCGACGGATCGACGTGGTAGACGCGCCGGAACCCGGGCGCGCAGTTGCGGTTGCGCTGGCAGTCGCTGGCCGCCGCGAGCCGCACCCGGGGCGTCTGGGCCTGTGCCGCCGCCGAGACGGCCACGAGGAGGACCGCTGCGAGCGCCCCGCCGCGCAGCATGCGGCGATGCTACCCGCGCAGGGGAAGCTCACCGCTCAACAGCTCTCAGCGACCGCCGGACGCTGCAGCCCAGCCGCCGAGGCCGAGATACAGCAGGCCGGTCGCGCGCTGCTGGCGGCGGTACCGGCGCGGATGGCGCGCCAGCCACCGGCTCAGCCGGCCCGAGCCCATCGCATACATGGAGTCGGACAGGAACCCCAGCGCAACGAAGATCGCGCCGAGCACCAGGACCTGCAGCGCCGCCGAGCCCTCGCCGCGGTGCACGAACTGCGGGAACAGGGCGAGGAAGAACAGCGCGACCTTCGGGTTGCCGAGCTCGACGAGGGTGCCCTGGCGGTAGGAGCGCCACAGCGAGCCGTTGCCGGTCGCCCGCGGCGCCTCGGCGGCGGGCGAGCGCAGGACGGCGATCCCCAGCCAGCACAGGTAGGCGGCGCCCGCGTAGTGCAGGCCGGCGAAGACCACCTGCGAGGAGGCGATGAGCGCGGAGAGCCCGGCCGCCGTTGCGGCGACGTAGGTCAGCGCGCCCGTCGCGCAGCCGGCCGCTCCGGCCACCGCCGCCACCGGCCCGCTCTGCAGCCCGCGCCCGATGACGTAGAGGTTGCTCGGTCCAGGGACGGCCACGAACGCCGCGGCCACGAGGGCGAACGCGACGAGCGTGTGCGCGGCCGGCATGACCCCTACCGGTAGCCCTGCTTCTTCAGGAACGCGAGCAGCCGGCGCTCGTAGCTGCGCGGCGCGCGGCCGCTGGCGGTGCGAAGGTCGCCGCGCCTGCGGGCGCGCTCGAGGTAGGGCCGGACGTGGCCGGGATCGCCGACCAGGTAGAAGTCGGCGACGTAGGCGGCCACGATGCCCAGCGTCTCGTAGTGCTGCTTGCGGGCGCGGCTGAGCGCGTGCAGCGCGGCGCGCTGGTTCTTGCGGATGAGCGCGGGGAAGTGGTCGGTCACGTCGCGCAGGGCGCCCTCCGCGCCTGGGTCGTAGTCCCCGACGCGCGGCGGGAAGAACGAGGCGGCGAACGAGCTGAACGCGCCGGCGAAGGCGTCGTCGAGGCCGACGAGCTCGGGCTTGCCGTCGCCGTCGAGGTCCTGCAGCTCGTAGCCCGTGTTGCCCCAGGCGAGCTCCTGGATGGCGTACCCGGTGCCGTTGAACGCCGCCAGCTCGGTGACCGCGCAGCAGTGCGCGCCGCCGGTGTAGGCGTCGACGAGCACCTCGGGCTCGCCGTCGCCGTTGAGGTCGGCGACCTGCAGCGCGGACTTGCGCTTGCCCGACGGCAGGAACCTGCAGTACCCGTCGCGGCAGCCGTCGCTGCCCGCGACCGGCGAGCCGTCGAAGACGGTGGCGCCCGCACGGACGATCACAAGGTGCGGGTCGGCCACGCCGAACTGGGCGTTGCCCCACGTCAGCGTCGCCTGGACCGCGCCCGCCGACGCGGTCAGGGACCCTGCATCGTCGGCGCCCGCGATCGAAGGGGTGACCGCCAAGGCTGCCGTCGCGAGCGCGCCCGCCGCGACGAGCGCGGCCGCTCGGCTAGGCCGCCGCCGCGCCCTCATCCGCGCGCGCGGCCTGCTCCTCGGCCGGCGCCTCCTCGCCCTCGGGCGGCTTGGCGCCCTCCTTGGCCCACGGCTCGTCGAACTCGACGCGCCAGCGGGCTTCCTCGTCGCCGCCCTGCTCGAGCGCCAGCCGGGCGCGGAACGAGCGCCCGGAGCGGCCCTTGAAGCCGGTGACCGGCGCGGAGGTGAAGCCCTTCTGGATGAGCTCGCGCGCGGCCGCCGCGGGCAGCTGCTTGCCGGCTTTGTTCTTCCAGATGACGAACCCGCAGCCGGGGTCCTCGCGCGACCAGCACGAGTAGCCCTTGCGGTTCTCGACGATGTCGCGCCCGCAGACGGGGCACGGCCCGAGGTTCGCGCGCGGGATCCGCACGTCCTTCAGCGTCGTGTCGAGCACGCCGACGGTCTCGCCGGCGAACTTGGCGATGTCGTCCATGAAGCGCGCGCGGGTCTCCTCGCCCTGCTCGATGCGCGCGAGGCGATGCTCCCAGTCGCCGGTGAGCGCGGGCGAGGTCAGCGGGTGCTCGCCGAGCAGGCGGATGACGTTGATGCCCTTCTCGGTGGCCACGAGCGAGCGCCCGTCGCGCTCGACGTAGCCGACGTCGATGAGCCGCTCGATGATCGCCGCGCGCGTGGCCGGCGTGCCGATCCCCGAGTCCTTCATGGCCTCGCGCAGCTCGTCGTCCTCGACGAGCTTGCCCGCGGTCTCCATCGCGCCGAGCAGCGAGGCGTCGCTGTAGCGCCGCGGCGGCTTGGTCTCCTTCTCGAGCGCCTCGGCCTCGCGGGTGTCGACGCCCTCCCCGCGCTCCAGGCGTGGCAGCTGCTGGTCGCGGCCCTCGTCGTCGTCGGCGGACTCGCCCTCGGGCAGTTCGCCGTAGACGCCGCGCCAGCCGGGGACGAGCAGGACCTTGCCGCGGGTGCGGAAGACGTGGGTGGCGACGGTCGTCTCCACGCGCGTGTTCTCGAACTCCGCGTCGGGATGGAAGACCGCGAGGAAGCGCCGCGCGACGAGGTCGTAGATGCGACGGTCGTCGTCGTTCATCTTGGCCAGGTCGTGGTGGGAGTTGGTCGGGATGATCGCGTGGTGGTCGCCGACCTTGGCGTCGTCGACCACGCGCCCGAGCGGCAGCAGGTCGAGCGACTGGACGTACTGCGCGGCCTTGCGGTAGTCGTCGGTGCGCCCGACGTGGCCGGCGGTCGGCTTGATCTCGGCGACCATGTCGCTGGTCAGGTAGCGCGAGCTCGTGCGCGGATAGGTCAGCGCCTTGTGCTCCTCGTAGCAGCGCTGGGCGGCAGCCAGCGTGCGCCGGGCGCTGAAGCCGAAGCGTGTGTTGGCCTCGCGCTGCAGCGAGGTGAGGTCGTAGAGGAGCGGGGCGCGCTCCTTGCGCCTGGTCTTCTCGAGCTTGGTGATCTCGCCGCGGGCGCCGCGGACCGCCTCGACGATCGCTCGCGCCTCGTCGGCGCTCTTCAGCCGCGGCTGGGCGCCGGCGTGGAAGCGGCCCTCGTAGCGGCGCGCCTGGGAGGCCTCGAACCTCGCGTCGACCAGCCAGTACTTCTCGGGCCTGAAGGCCCGGATCTCCTCCTCGCGGCGGGCGAGGATGGCCAGCGTCGGCGTCTGCACGCGTCCGAGCGAGACCGCGCCGTCGAACGAGGAGCGCAGGCGGATGGTCGCCGCGCGTGTGGCGTTCATGCCCACGATCCAGTCGGCCTCCGAGCGCGACTTGGCCGCGTCGCGCAGTGCGTCGAGGTCGGCGCCGTTGCGCAGGTGCCCGAAGGCCTCGCGCATCGCGTCGTTGGTCATCGAGTTCAGCCACAGGCGCTGCACGGGCTTGTTGGACTTCACGTACTCGTAGAGGTAGGTGAAGATCAGCTCGCCCTCGCGGCCGGCGTCGCAGGCGTTGATGACCTCCTCGAGGTCGTCGCGCCTGAGCAGGTCCTTGACGACCTTCATCTGCTTCTGCGAGCGCTCGTCGCGGACCACGAGCTTGAAGTCGCGCGGCACGATCGGCAGGTCGGCCATGCGCCACTTCTTGAACTTGTCGTCGTACTCGTCGGGCTCGGCGAGCTGGACGAGGTGCCCGACCGCCCAGGTGATGACGTGCTCAGGGCCCTCCAGCCAGCGCGTGGTGCGCTCGCCGGCGCCCGTGTGCTTCTCGAACGGCCCGGGCAGCACGCGCGCGAGATCCTGCCCGACGGATGGCTTCTCGGCGATGACGAGGGTCTTGGCCATGAGGGCGGGAGGGTAGCGGCTGCCCGGAAGCTCAGCGGGCGCACGGCCCCGTCGACACGGAGCTCGCCCCCGCGCGCGCGAGGTCGCGCCGCACCACCGCGTTGGGCACGCCGTAGCCCCCCGGGGTGTCGCTGCGGGCGGCGGCGAAGACCGTCGTCACCACGCGCCCGCGGGTGTCGACCATCGGGCCGCCGGAGTTGCCCGGGCGCACGACGCCGCGCAGCGAGGTGATCGAGCGCTGCACCGGACCGCGGCCGTAGGCGTCCTGGGTGATGACGGTCCGCGTCGAGCCCAGGCGCCCGGCGCGGACGTCGTAGGGGCCGTTCTCGGGGAAGCCGAGGATCGCGGCCGACGCGCCCGCCCGCGGGTCCTCGGCGATCGGCAGCACCCGGCCGCCGAGCCCGTCGACGCGCAGGATCGCCAGGTCGTCGCGGGGGTCGAAGACCACCGCTCGCGCCGACATCCCCGGCCCCTCCCCGCCGAGCTTCACCGTGGTGTCGGTCTGGCCGGCGACCACGTGGGCGTTGGTCACCACGATGCCCGGCCGCGCGATCCAGCCCGAGCCCTCGACGCCCAGGCCGCACGCGGTCCCCTGCACCTTGACGACGCCGCTCGCCGCCGCGCGAACCTCGGGGTCGCGCGCCACCGCCGCGCGCGGCGCCGGCACGTCGACCGGCGGGCCCTCGATCGTCGGGAACGGGTCGAAGCGCGCCAGCGCGTTGAGGATCGGCCCCGACGGCGGCAGGACGTCGTTGAGCGCGCGCAGGATCGACGAGCGCTGGATGTCGTGGCGCAGGCCCCGGGCCTGCGGCGCCTGGAGCGCGACGGCGCCCGCCAGCCATACGAGCCCGAGCGCGACGGCGCCGCTGAGGGCCGCCCCGGCCAGCCCGTCGACCACCCCCAACCCGGGCGCGGCGGTCAGCCGCCGCCGCAGCCCGTACCCGGCGGCCTCGAGCAGCGAGGCCAGCAGCATCCCGCCGACGAGCGCCCCGACGAGGCCGAAGAGCGGCGCGTAGGGCGAGTGCGATCCCGAGGCGAACACCGCCTGACCGATGCGCGCGCCGGCGAACAGCCCGCCCGCGAAGCCCAGGAGCGTGGCCGCTCCGACGAGGAACCCCTGGAAGTACCCGGCCGCCGCGGTGATGACCGTCAGCGCGACGATGATCCAGTCCAGGGCGGTCACCTGTGGGCACCACCGTAAGCACGTGCGTCCAGGGAGGTCACGCGAGGGCGGGCAGGCTACCCTGCCGTTGTACTTGGACACGGGGGTGACTAGACAGAGGGCACGACGCCCAACGTCTGGCGGGAGGCACCAGGATCCGCCCCGCCCACGCGGCGCGGCCGCGTCGCGCCGGCGCGGGCGCCGGCGGGGCGCAGCGCTGCTCGTGGCCTGCGGCATCGCCTTCGTGGTCGGCGTGGTCCTCGGCGCGGGCCACGTGCCGGCCGACCAGGACCGGGCCCAGCGCTTCGCCGACGCGTGGGCGCGCGGCGACTACGCCGCGATGTACTCGCAGATCAGCGACACCGACCGCCAGCGCCTCTCGCGGCTGAAGTTCGTCAACGCCTACCAGCAGACGATGCGCACCGCGACGGCCGCCCGCGTGATCACCGGCAAGCCACGCAAGTCCCGAGGCGACTACCGCCTGCCCGTCACCGTGCAGACCCGCGCCTTCGGCACGGTGACCGGCGACGTCGTCATGCCGATCTCCGACGCGGGCATCGGCTGGTCGCGGGCGATGATGTTCCCCGGCCTGGCCGCCGGCGAGCGCCTGCGGCGCGTCACGAAGATGCCGCCGCGAGCGACGCTGCTGGCCCGCGATCGCACCGTGCTGGCCAAGGGCGACTCGCGCGCCTCCTCCTCCCCCCTCGCCGCGCAGGTCGTCGGACAGCTCGGGCCGATCCCGCCGGAGCGCAAGCGCGAGCTGGCCGCGCTCGGGGTCCCCTCCGACGCGCGTGTCGGGGTCTCGGGGCTGGAGCGCGTCTTCGACGACCGGCTCATCGGCAAGCCCGGCGGCGAGCTGCTGGCCGGCAAGCGCGTGCTGAGGGCGACCGTGCCCGAGCAGGCGTCCGCGGTGCGCACCACGATCTCGATGCCCGTCGAGCAGGCCGCGGTCGCCGCGCTGACCGACCGCCTCGGCGGGTCGGTCGCCGTCGATCCGCGCTCGGGCGCGATCCTCGCATTCGCCGGGATCGCGTTCTCCGGCCTGCAGCCGCCGGGGTCGACGTTCAAGATGGTCACGGCGACCGGCGCGCTCGAGGCCGGGATCACCAACCCGTCGAAGACCTATCCGGTCCAGCAGGCGGCGACGCTCGAGGGCGTCGAGCTCGAGAACGCCAACGGCGAGTACTGCGGCGGCAACCTCGTGGTCTCGTTCGCCAAGTCGTGCAACTCGGTCTTCGCCCCGCTCGGGGTCCAACTCGGCGCCAAGAAGCTCGTGAGCACGGCCGAGCGCTACGGGTTCAACCACGAGCCCGACATCGCCGGCGCCGCGATGAGCACTATCCCGCGCGCCGGGCAGATCGGCGACGACCTCGCGCTCGGGTCCTCGGCGATCGGGCAGGGCCGCGTCCAGGCGACGGCCCTGCAGATGGCGACGATCGCCTCGGCGATCGGGCTGCGCGGCCGGCGACCGCACCTCACCCTCGCCTACGACGAGGCGCACGGCAGCGCGGAGACCGAGCGGGCGACGAGCACGCGGGTGGCCAGGACCATGGAGCGGCTCATGCTCGCCGTCGTGCGCGGCGGCACCGGCGTCAACGCGGCCATCCCCGGCGTCGCGGTGGCCGGCAAGACCGGCACCGCCGAGCTCAAGACCACCAAGCGCTGCGAGCCCAGCCCGGACGACCCCGAGACATGCCCGCCCGAGGACCAGAAGAACGACCCGACCGACACCGATGCGTGGTTCGCCGCGTACGCGCCGGCCGGCCGGGGCCGGCCGCACATCGCGGTCGGCGTGCTGCTCGTCGCGTCGGGCGCGGGCGGCGACACCGCCGCGCCGGCGGCCAAGCAGATCCTCGTGGCCGGCCTGAAGGCGACCGCTTAACGGGTGCCGAGGTCGGCCGCGTGGCCGACCGAGGTGGGCCCCGACCGGCCGCAGGCCGGACGCTTACACATCCAGGTCGATCGTCCCGACCTCGGTGCCCTCGCCGGCGGGCGGCGAGATGCGCAGCTCGAGCGGACGGTTCTCGAAGTTCTCGACCGGGATCTTGAAGAGCAGCAACGCGCCCTGAATGGTGTTCTGGCCCGCCGGGCTGTTGGCGAACGGGAGGATCTGGTGGGCGCCGAGCTGCCCCGCGCGATAGGCGAAGACGTTCTTCGGCCCCATCTGGATCGGCGTGTAGCGGTTGCCCTGCGTGTCGACGATCTCGTACTGCGAGGCGACCTGGGCGGCGTTCTCGCTGCCGTTCTCGACGCGCATGAAGATGGCGAACCACTGGTCCTTCGGACCGAGCGACTCGCCGGCCGGCAGATCGATGAGATAGCCCCGGTCCTCGGGGTCGTTGGGGTTCAGCAGGCGCGAGATCTGCACCTGGTACTTCATCGGCCCGACGTCGATGTACTCGCCCTCCGTGGCGCCGTGCAGCGTGCGCGCCTCCTTGTCGCCGCAGGCGCCGAGCGCGACCGCGGCGATGGCGACGAGCAGCAGCGTGAGCGAGCGCCTGAGCATGGGGCTGGCGATGCTACCGAGCAAAGGGCGAGTCGGTCGCGGGCTTGCGGGGGCCGCCCGCCACCGTCGGGCGCGTGCCGCGCGCCCGGTCCTCCTCGAGGATGTCGCGCAGCCGGCGCATCGACTTGCGCAGCTTGCGCTTCGTCCAGCTGCGCGCGCCGAAGGACTCCATGATCCGGTCGCTGAGCTTCTTGGGCTCGGTGAGCAGGGTGAAGGTCACCTTCGTCGTCCCGCTCGAGCCCTGCTCGAGCTCGTAGACGCCGAGCTGGCGGATGCGGTTGTACTTGCCCATGCGCCCGGCCTCGACGAGCCTGCGCGGGCGCTCGAGCTCGATGATCGTCGAGTCCGCCCAGGGGAAGCGGTTCAGCGGCGCCTTGACCTTGTAGCGCGCGCCGGCGCCGTAGCCGTAGGTGTCCTCGCGCGTCAGCCGCCAGTCGACCAGGAAGTGGTCGTTGAACTCGGCGTGATTGGCGATGTCGGCGAGGTACTCGAAGACCTCGTCGCGAGGGCGGGCGATCGTGACGTCGACCGTGATCGGGTCCACGCGGCCGAAGTCTATGAGACCGTGTCGCTCGCGCGACTGGGGCCGTCCGAAACGCCCACGTGGCCGTTTCGGCCACCTCTAGGCCGCGCGCCGCCTGACGGTGTGGCCCCGCTCGGAGTGATGGACCGCCTCGGAGCGCTCCGGAGCGCCGCTGCGCCGGGGGCGGCAGAGCTCGCAGACGAGGTCGCCGTCGTCGAAGAGGTGGACGCGCTCGCCCACCAGCGGGGTGCGTCCGCAGTCGCTGCAGTGGGCTCGGCCCTCGGCCAGTCGGACCACGCTGTTGCGCAGCAGCTGGCGCTCGAGATCGGGCTCGGAGATGCCCAGAAGCGGTCGCAGCATGGACGCTGCATTCGTCGGCGGCCGCCCGCCTCCTGCTCCGCGCCGCTCGTCGCGGGATCGTTGACGCTCCTTTTCCGGTGCGCTAAGTGGAGTACCGTGGATATCGGCCGGCGGGGGCCAAAGGGCCGATAGACAAGCCAAATTCCGCTGTCGAAGCGATTGACAGCGTCGTTATGATCGGCACAAGCAGGAGGGCAAGACCCCAACCTCCTGCCGTCGTCAGAGGGAGCGGATATGGAGTCCATGATGTCGGGCACCCTGGCCGGTACCGGCTCTTTCAGATGCGAGGAGTGCGGCTACGTGGTCAACCTGGCGGCAGCCGATGAGCTGCCCGCCTGCCCCGGCTGCGGCGGCTCGCGGTTCACCCGCGCTTCGCTGTTCGCCGGCGGTCGTTTCCAGCGCAAGTCGGCCGACGCGCCGACCGCGCAGGAGCGCGAGGCCCTCATCGCGCGGGCCCGCGAGAGCATGGATGCTCCCGGTCAGTACCTCGCCTGGGCGGACGGCGATCAGGTCCGGATCGTCGCGCTCGATCGGGAGTGGACGCGCGTGGGTCGCAGCCTCGCGGCCGACGTGCGTTTCGACGACCCGACCGTGTCGCGCCGGCACGCGCTGATCGTGCGCCAGGCCGATGGCGTACGCGTCCTGGACGATCGCAGTCTCAACGGCGTGTTCGTCAACGGCGAGCGCGTCGAGTGGCGCGTGCTCCACGACGGCGACGAGATCGTCGTCGGGCGCTATCGCCTGCAGTTCCTGGAGGCGGTCGCCCTGGCCGACGACGCGGTGGCGACGCCGCTCGAGTCGGCCGGCTGATCGCAACGTCTACGGGCCGCAGGCCCGCGGAGGAGAGCGACGGAGGGGCGCGGGCCGCGGGATCCGCGCCCTCTCCGCCCGCGGCAACACCGGCGGATCGCGCGCTCGCTACTCTCGCGTCCAGTGGCGCAGAAGATCGCGGTCCTCTCCCAGAAGGGCGGCACCGGGAAGACGACCGCTGTCCGCACGTTGGCCGATGTCTTCCGGCGGACAGGCCTCGACGTGCTCGCCGTCGATCTCGACCCGCAGGGCAACCTCTCCGACTACTTCGACGTCGATCCCGAGGCGACGCCGACCGTCGGCGACGTGCTGTCGGGGAGCGCCAGGGCCCGTGACGCCGTCCACGACGGGGTGATCCCGGCCAACCTCTCGCTCGCCGAGGCCGAGCTGTCGATGGCGGGCAAGATGGGCCGCGAGCTCATCCTGCGCAAGGCGCTCAAGGACGTCGACGCCGACCACGACATCATCCTCGTCGACTGCCCGCCGGCGCTGGGCCTGCTGACCGTCAACGCACTGGTCGCCGCCGACTGGGCGCTGCTGAGCGCCGAGGCGCAGTACTTCGCGCTGCAGGGCGTCGAGCAGGCGCTGCAGGTCATCGAGCTGGCCCGCGACGGCCTGAACCCCGACCTGCAGCTGCTCGGGGTGCTGTTCAACATCGCCGACATGCGCACCGTCCACTCGCGCGAGGCCTACGACTCGCTGCGCGAGCACGTGGGCGACAAGCTGCTCGACACCGTCGTGCGCCAGTCGATCGCCTACGCGGAGTCCGCAGAACGCGCGGTCTCGATCCTCGACCACCGCCCCGACCTGGGCGAGGACTACGTGCAGCTGGCATCCGAGCTGCTGGGACGGCTCGGGCTGACGTCGGCGCCTCGCGCCGCTCACAGCTCTCGCACGTCCGCGCCCTGAGGCTCGAACGGCGCGCGCATGACCTGCGCCCACCCGTCCGTCTCGCCGCGCAGGGCCTCGGCGACCGCGGCGGTCGCGTCGTACTGGCACCAGACGAGGACGGTCGGGCCGGCCCCCGAGATCGTCGCCCCGAGCGCGCCGAGTGACGGCGCATGGCGGACGAGCTCCATCGAGCGCGGGTAGAGGTGCTCGCGGTGGGGCTGGTGCAGGCGGTCGTCGAGGCCACGGGCGACCAGCCCGAGGTCGCCCGTGGCCAGCCCGAGGACGAGCAGCGCGCCGTGGGCGGTGTTGAACACCGCGTCGGCCATCGGCACGGTCGCCGGCAGCGCCGCGCGGGCGGTCTTCGTGCGCACCGCGCCGTCGGGGACGACGGCGATCGCCTCGAGCCCGGCGGGCGGGTCGAAGCGCGTCGCCCGTCCGTCGGCGCAGATGACGAACCCGCCCTCGAGCGCGGCCGCGACGTTGTCGGGGTGGCCCTCGAGCTCGGAGGCCAGCGCGAGGACGTCGGCGTCGAGCTCGAAGAGGTGGTCGGCCGCGAGCAGGCCCGAGACGTAGGCGGCCGCGCTCGACCCCAGCCCGCCGCTCAGCGGGATCTCCGAGCGGATCGTGAAGGTGAAGCCGGCCGGGTCCGCCAAGCGCTCGAAGCCGCGCACCGCGAGGTTGCGCCGGTCGCGCGCGATGCTCAGGTCGGTCCGGACGCCGAAGCGGCCGGTCTCCTCCACCTCGAGCTCGAGATGCAGCGCCACCGCGCAGGCGAACGCATCGAACCCCGGCCCGAGGTTGGCGCTCGAGGCGGGCACGCGGACGAGGCGGCGGCGGCGCATCGACGGCGCACCCTAGCCCGCTCACCAGATCGCTACACGGCCTGCGGCGGCGCGAGCTTGGATCCACCGACCATGGCCCTCCGCTCCCTCGCCGCGGCGTTCGCCGCCGTGCTCGTCCTCGCTGCGCCCGCCGCGGCGAAGTCCACCGACCTCGGCGCCTGCTCGCCCGACGTGAGGCTGCTCGGCTTCAGCGACGCGCTGGACAAGACCGCCTTCCAGGGCACGAGCGTCGGTGGCCTCTCGGCCCTCTCGCTCAGCGGCCACGGCGCGAAGGCGCTCGTCGACAACCAGGGAACCACCCAGGCGCGCTACTACGACCTCGCGATCAAGGACGGCGTGCCCAAGGTCACCGGCGTCACGCAGCTCACCCGGCCCGACGGGACGGCGTTCACCGGCGCCAACTTCGACGGCGAGGGACTCGTCGAGCTCGAGGACGGCACCGTGCTGGCCTCCTCGGAGACCGAGCCGGTGATCCGGCGCTTCTCGCGCTCGGGCAAGCAGATCGACCAGCTGCCGATCCCCGATCGCTTCCGCGTCGCCCCGGCCGGCCAGGCGACGACCAACCTGACCCTCGAGGGCCTGGGGCTCTCGCCGAACGGCAAGACGCTGTGGGCCGGCATGGAAGGGCCGCTGGCGCCCGACGGCCTCACCGCCGCCGGCGGCGCCCGGGTGCGCTTCCTGCGCTACGCGCGCGACGGTCACGGCGACTGGCAGGTCGCCGGCCAGGTCGGCTACGTCACCGACCCCGGCCTCGGCGTCAGCGAGCTGCAGGTGGTCGACGACGGCGAGCTGCTCGTGCTCGAGCGCGGCTTCGCCGCCGGGGTCGGCAACACCGTGCGCATCTACCAGGCCTTCCTCAAGGGCGCCGACGACGTCACCGGCGAGCCGACGCTCGCGCGCGACGGCGTCCACTTCGTCGCCAAGCGGCTGCTCGCCGACCTCGTCGACTGCCCGACGGCGGGGGCGACGAACCCGGGCACGCAGCAGAACCCGCTGCTGGACAACGTCGAGGCGATGGCGATCGGCGACCGCCTGCCCGGCGGCGCGCGCGAGCTGTGGCTCATGTCCGACGACAACTTCTCGACGGGCGAGGTCACGCGCCTGTACCACCTGAAGGCGCGCCTGCGCGGCGAGCCGGTCCTGCTCGGCCGCGCGCTGTATCCGGCCACGCAGATGCAGCCCGGGCCGACATCGGGCAACGTCGGCGTGGACCCGGCGAACGGCCAGACGCCGCCCTTCTCCGGCCAGCCGATCCCGGGGATCTCCGGAGCCGTCGCCAACAGCGACGGGACATTCTGGGGTCAGCCCGACAACGGCTTCGGCTCCAAGGACAACTCGGCCGACTTCCTGCTGCGCATCTACCGCTTCGACCCGCACTACCGCACGCGCTCGGGCGGCAGCGGCCGTCTCGAGGTCAAGAGCTTCGTCTCGCTGCGCGACCCCGACCACAAGATCCCGTTCGCCATCGTCAACGACGCCACGAAGGACCGCCTCCTGACCGGGGCGGACTTCGACATCGAGTCGCTGCAGCGCGCCCCCGACGGCACGTTCTGGATCGGCGACGAGTTCGGGCCCTTCCTGCTGCACGCCGACCGCACCGGCAAGCTGCTACAGGCGCCGATCGGGCTGCCCGGCGCCAAGGCGCCGCAGAACCCGACGCTCGCACCCGGCGAGACGCCCACGGTCCGCAGCTCGCGCGGGTTCGAGGCGATGGCGATCAGCCGGGACGGCAAGACGCTGTACCCGATCCTCGAGGCGTCGCTGACCACCGACGCCGACCCGACCCTGCGCCACGTCTACCAGTTCGACCTCGCGACGCGGTCCTACACGAGCACCAGGTGGACCTTCCACGCCGACGCAAACGACCTGCAGATCGGCGACGCGCAGGTCACCTCGGGCCGCCGGATCGTCTTCATCGAGCGCGACGACCTCGAGGGCCCCGCGGCGAAGATCAAGGACGTCGACGCGATCGACCTCGACGCGCCGCGCAACGCGGACGGCACGCTGCCCAAGGACACGGTCTTCGACGCGCTGCGGATCCGCGACCCGTTCGGGATCTCCGTGGCCACGGGTCCCGCCGGCGCTTTCGGCCTCGGCGACCCGTTCTCGTTCCCGATCCAGTCCTTCGAGACGCTGACGCTGCTCGGCGGCGACCGCGTCCTGATCGCCAACGACAACAACTTCCCCGACTCGAACGGCCGGATCGCCGGGCGTCCCGATGACCTGGAGGCCGAGGTTCTCGACGTGCCGGGGATCCTCGGGTAGCGGGCCGCGACTACCCCAGGACGGCCCGCTCGACCGCCTCCAGCTCGGGCTCGCACGGCACGACCGAGCCCGACTGCTCCAGCGCGGTCTGGGGGTCCTTGAGTCCGTGGCCGGTCAGCACGCAGACCACGCGAGAGGCGCCGCGGGTGCCGTGCTTGAGCAGGCCGGCGACCGACGCGGCGCTGGCCGGCTCGCAGAAGACGCCCTCGCGTGAGGCCAGGAAGCGGTAGGCGCTGAGGATCTCCTCGTCGCTGACCGCCTCGATCGCACCGCGCGAGTCGGTGACCGCGGCCATCGCGTCCTCCCAGCGCGCCGGATTGCCGATGCGGATCGCGCTCGCGACGGTCTCCGGGCGCTCAACCGGCCTGCCGAGCACGAGCGGCGCCGCGCCCGCAGCCTGGAAGCCGAGCATCCTCGGCTCGTGCCCGGCCTCGCGGAAGCCGCGCCAGTAGGCGGTGATGTTGCCCGCGTTGCCGACCGGGATGCAGAGCGCGTCGAGCTCGCCGAGCTCGTCGACGATCTCGAAGGCCGCGGTCTTCTGCCCCTCGATGCGAAACGGGTTGACGCTGTTGACCAGCGCTATCGGGTGGCGCCTGGTCAGCTCGCGCACGAGCGCCAGCGCCTCGTCGAAGTTGCCGCGCAGGGCGATGACGCGCGCGCCGTGCATGAGCGCCTGGGCCAGCTTGCCGGCGGCGATCTTGCCCTCGGGGACGATCACCGCGCCGCCGATGCCCGCGCGCGCCGCGTAGGCGGCCAGCGACGCCGCCGTGTTCCCGGTCGACGCGCAGATCACCGCCTGCGCACCCGAGCGCACCGCGTCGGACACCGCGCACGTCATGCCGCGGTCCTTGAAGGAGCCGGTCGGGTTGGCGCCCTCGAGCTTGAGCCAGACCTCGGCGCCGATCTCGTCGCTGAGGCGCGGCGCGTGCACGAGCGGCGTCGAGCCCTCGCGCAGGGTGACCACCGGGTCGCCCTCGGCGAAGGGCAGCCGGTCGCGGTAGCGCTCGATGAGGCCGCCCAGCGGGGCCGCCATCAGACGAACTCCTCGTCGATGACCCGGATCGCCCGCGGCCGCGCGCGCATGAAGTCCAGCGCGCCGATGAGCTCGAGCGCCGCGTAGAACCTCGACTCGAGGATCGGGTGGGTGACCATCACCAGCCGCGCGTTCTCCCCCAGGCCCTTCTGCACGACCGAGCGGATCGAGGCGCCCTGCAGGCCCAGCAGCTGGGCGACCTGCGCCAGGACGCCGGGGCGGTCGGCGACCTCGAGGTGCAGGTAGAACGCGGACGCGACGTCGGTGACGATCTCCAGGCGGTCGGTGGCCGGCGGCGTCGAGGCCGGCGGGATCATCGCGCTGATGACGTCGCCGAGCACGGCGCTCGCCGTCTGAGGACCGCCGGCGCCCGGCCCGCTCAGGGTGATCTCGGTGATCGCCTGCGACTCGATCGTCACCGCGTTGAACGGGCCGCTGACGCTGGCCAGCGGGTGCCCGCCGTAGAGGAAGGCCGGGTGCACGCGGACGCTGAGGCCGCCGTCGACGCGCTCGGCGGTGCCGATGAGCTTCAGGCCAAGGCCGAGGTCGCGCGCGTACTCCATGTCGTCGGCGGTGAGGTGCTCGATCCCCTCGCAGGCGACCTGGTCCAGGTGGACGGGCGTGTTGAAGGCCAGGCGCGCGAGGATCGCCATCTTCGCGGCCGCGTCCTTGCCGTTGACGTCCTCCGCGGGATCGGCCTCGGCGTATCCGAGCTCCTGCGCCTCGGCCAGCGCGTCCTCGTACGACGCGCCCGTCTCGGCCATCCGGCTGAGGATGAAGTTGGTGGTGCCGTTGACGATCCCGTGCAGGCGATCGACGTGCGCCGCCGCCAGCGACTCCTGCAGCACCCGGATGACCGGCACCACGCCGGCGACCGCGGCCTCGAAGCGCAGCTGGACGCCGTGCTCGCGCGCCGCCGCCCACAGCTCCTCGCCGTGCTGGGAGAGCAGCTGCTTGTTCGCCGTGACGACGTGCCGGCCCCCGGCCATGGCGCGCAGGACGTAGTCGCGCGCGGGATCGAGGCCGCCCATCACCTCCACGACGAGGTCGGACGCCTCGAGGATCTCGTCGAAGTCGCCGCGGGAGCGCGTGAGCACGCCGGTCAGCGACGGCCGCAGCCCGGTGATGGCCTCGACCTCCGGCGCGCGCGCCTCGATCAGCTCGGCGAACGCCGACCCCACCGTCCCGAAGCCGAGCAGGCCGATGCCGAAGCCCTCAGACATCGCGCGCCAGCAGATCGTCGTAGGTCTCGCGCCGCACCACGACCCGGGCGTCGCCGTCCTTGACCATCACGACCGGCGCGCGCGGCACGCCGTTGTACGTGTTCGCCATGGAGAAGCCGTACGCGCCCGTCACCGGCGTCACCACGATGTCGCCCACCCGCGGGTCGGCCAGCTCGGCGTCGCGCACGATGAGGTCGCCCGACTCGCAGTGCTTGCCGACCAGGTGGCAGTACGTCCCGCCCCCGAAGCGCGAGGCGATCTGCGCCTCGTAGCGCGCGCCGTAGAGCATCGGGCGCAGGTTGTCGGACATGCCGCCGTCGACGGCGACGTAGAGGTCGACGTTGCGCTTCATCGACTGCACCGTGTACAGCGTGACGGTCGAGTTGGCCACGAGGGCGCGACCCGGCTCGTCGAGGATCCGCACGCCGGCGCCCATGACGTCGTGGACGGCCGAGACCTT
>Ga0081540_1001233_pt1 | contig 22319 bp, 19 predicted proteins | sample TabmetS2T1R1_FD_71024 | JGI IMG/M metagenome (GOLD analysis project Ga0081540, IMG submission 71024) | Tabebuia heterophylla rhizosphere microbial communities from the University of Puerto Rico - S2T1R1 | ecosystem: Host-associated > Plants > Roots > Rhizosphere ... | reverse complement strand
AGGAGGTACGAGGTGTAGCGCGGCCCCTCCTCCTTGCCGATGTTCGGGATGGCGATCTCGTTCCGGACGAAGAGCACCAGCATCTCGAGGATGTTCTGGCGAGCACCGTGCGGGACCGGCTGGTTCGGGTTCCGGTTCGCTCCGAGGGTGAACAGCAGGACCACGATCAACGATCCGACCATCATCCAGAACGCGTGCTTCGTCAGCGAGACGTCGAGGCAGCCTTCCTTCAGGCTCGCGGGCTCATGGATGTTCGCGGGGCATGCGCCGGCCTTGAGCGGGATGCGCCAGACCGGGAAGTGGATGATGTATTCCTTCTCCGAGAGAGGAACCTGGAACTCGACCTCGTCCGAGTCCGCCACGTGCTCCAGGATGTAGGTCGACGTATCGACCTTCTCGTGCTCGCCGCCGGGGCCAGCTGCCGCGTGCTCGCCGGAGGCAGGCTGGGCATCGTGGGCGGCAGGCGCGTGACCCTCCTGGGCCCGGGCCACCATCGACACCGCCAGCACTGCGCACCACAACCACCGCCGCATCACGTCGCTCCTCGCCGCTGACCCCTCGCCGCGGCCAGCACGTACGTCATTTCCAGGCACAGGGCCACCACGAACACCCCGAAGAACGCGAGGGTGTATGCCCCCACGTCCTCGTGCTGCGCCTTCACCCATCGGTAACCGCCGAACCACACTGCCAGCCGAAGCACCAGCCCCGCCACGCTCGCCCCCAGCGCCACCTGGATGCTCTTCCGGACCGCAATCGCCTTCCCCACCAGCACCACCGCGCTCGCGAGAACCGAGGCCAGTACACCCGCCCGGGTCGCCTGGGTTCCCGTCGCCCACCACCCCAGCGCGCCCACCACGGCGAGCGCGGCCATGAACGCCAGCAGCCTCATCACTTCTTCATCGAATTCAGGGCCTGGATCAGCCCGTAGAAGCCCGCGCCCATCCCGACGAGCAACCCGACGATCAGCCCCCAGGGTGAAACGTGGAGCTTTGCGTCGATCAGCCAGCCGACTCCGCCACCGACGAGCACTCCGCCCACCACCCGCCAGACGGCACTGATGTACGGCGCCGCTGCGCGCTGCGCGCGCGCCTCGGGGCTGAGCTCACTCCCGTCCTGGTCTTTCCGCCCGTCTTCCAAAGAACCGGCGCGCGTCTAGCACCCGGACCAGGGGGGCGCAACAGCGCAGGAAGACTGGGCTCCACGGCGCCTTCCGCGGCGTAACGAGGTGTTTGGCACCTCGACCAGCACCTCGACCAGGCACCTCGACCGGTGCCACTCAGTGGGGCTGATGACGAGGTGTTTGACACCTTCCCGGCGGGCGGGTTCCCGGCCGTTTAGAGCGCGCGGAACGCCTGCCGGGCCGCGGCCAGGGTGTGCTCCACCTCGCGCTCGCCCATGGCCAGGGAGACGAAGGCGGCCTCGAACTGGCTGGGGGGGAGGTACACCCCCCGGTCGAGCAACGCGTGAAAGAAGGCCCCGAACTTCCTCGTGTCCGCTCGCTTCGCGCTCGGGTAGTCGAACACCGGCCCCTCGGTGAAGAAGAGCGTCCACATGCTGCCAACCCGGTTCAGCGTCACCGGAATCCCCACCGCCCGGGCCTCCGCAAGAAGACCATCGGTGAGCCCGCGGGAGAGGCTCTCCAGCTTCTCGTAGACCCCCGGCTCGCCGAGCGCCCGGAGGCAGGCGAGCCCCGCCGCGACCGCCAGCGGGTTCCCGGAGAGAGTGCCCGCCTGGTACACGGGCCCGGCCGGGGCGACGGTCTCCATGATGGCGCGGCGCCCTCCGTACGCGCCCACCGGGAGGCCTCCACCGATGACCTTCCCCATGGCGGTCAGGTCCGGAGAGAGCCCGAACAGCTCCTGTGCCCCGCCCTTCGCCAGGCGGAACCCGGTCATCACCTCATCGAAGATGAGGAGCGCGCCGTTCTCGCGGCAGAGGTTCGCCAGCCCCTCGAGGAATCCGGCGCGCGGAACGAGCACGCCCATGTTCCCGACGACGGGCTCGACGATGACCGCGGCGATCTCCTTGCCCTTCTGTGCGAAGAGCGCCCGCGCGGCGGCGAGGTCGTTGAAAGGCAAGGTCAGGGTGAGGGCCGCCAGCGCCTTCGGTACTCCCGGCGAGTCCGGCAGCCCGAGCGTCTCCACGCCGCTGCCCGCCTTGACCAGGAACGGGTCGCCGGCGCCGTGGTAGCAGCCTTCGAACTTCACCAGCACCTCGCGCCCGGTGTACGCCCGGGCGACCCGGAGCGCAGCGAGCGTCGACTCCGTCCCCGAGGAGGTGAGACGCACCTCCTCCACAGCCGGCATCCGCTGGCAGATGAGCTCGGCCAGCTCGACCTCGCCCGCGTGCGGCGCGCCGAAGCTGGTGCCGGCGTGGGTGGCTGCCGTCACCGCCTCGACGATGGACGGATATGCGTGGCCGAGGATCAGCGGCCCCCAGCTGCTCACGTGGTCCACGTAGCGATGGCCGTCGACGTCGGTGAGCCAGGCGCCTCGCCCCTCCTTGAAGAAGACCGGCGTGCCTCCGACGCCGCGGAAGGCACGGACCGGCGAGTTCACGCCGCCGGGGATGACTCGGCGCGCGCGGTCGAAGAGGCGCTGGCTTCCGGGGCGCTCGATGCTCATCAGAGATCCAGTGTTTCGCGAAGCTGGAGCGGCTGATACCGGTTCAGGAGGTCCTTGGACTTCAGGGCCGCGACGAACTGCGCCGGCGTTCCACCCAGCACGGGGAATGTGCCGTAGTGCATCGGAGCGACCTTCGCCGGCTGAGCCAGCGCGACGGCGTCGGCCGCGCGGTCCGGCCCCATGGTGAAGTGATCTCCGATGCAGGCGAGCATCAGCGTGATCTTCATCGACCGCAGCAGCTGCATGTCGGTGAACGCGTCGGTATCACCGGTGTGGTAGATGGTCGGCCCGCCACGGACGGCGATGACGAAGCCGACCGGATTGCCGGCCGGGTAGGAAACGTCGCCGCTCTTCTCCTTGGTGGTCAGCGTCGAGCCGTGGACGGCGTTCACGATGGTGATCCTCACCTCGCCGTTGAAGAAGGTGAGCGTCCCGCCGACGTTGCCCACCGAATCCATGCCGAACTGATCGGAGGGAAACCCGAGGTGACGCGCGTAGGCCTGGGCCTGGTCGAAGCTGGTGACCAGTCGGGCCTTGGTCTTCTTGGCGATCTCCACGGCGTCGCCCACGTGGTCCGAGTGACCGTGGGAGACGAGGATGAGATCGACCTTCTTGAGATCGGCGAGGTCCTGCTTCCCGTTCGGATTGAGTGGATTCGTGATCCACGGGTCGATCAGCAGCACCTTCCCGGAAGGGGTCACGAGCCTGAACGCGGCGTGGCCGTACCAGGTGAGCTGGGACTTGGTCTCACCGGCAACCTGGGGTGGCACCGAGGAGGAGGCGGTCTGGGCGGCCGCGACGAGCGAGGTGGAGCAGAGCAGGACGGCGAAGACACGAGCCAGGTGGCGCTTCAAGGTGCGATTCCTCCCTTGTCGAGTCACGTCTGGCGCCCGGCATAACAGACCCGGGCCACCGGGCGCTCGCACGGCGTTGCATCCTCCCGCAGCGGCTTGCTTCGTCGAACAGGAGCGGCCGAGGCGCGCTGGCGGGACGGGAGTGAGTCCCTAGTCGCCGTGCTCGCGCGCGGCCGCCTCCGCCGTGCCGCCGGCGGCCTCGAGCGACGTGCGGGCCTGCACCACGCGTCGTGCCTCGGGGCGCTGGAAGGCCTCTCGCACTCCCACGCCGCGAGGAGTCGTCTCGCCGATGCGCTTGCGGGTGCGGGCGATCGCGGCCTGCACGACTTGCGGATCCGGGTGACGCTCGAGCGCCTGGACCCATGCCTGGATGGCTCCGGCGTCATCGCCCGCTTCTCCCCGCAGCTTCCCGAGCTCGAAGAGCGCATGCGGCACCAGCTCGGAGTCGGGGAACGTCTCCACCAGCGTCGAGAATGCCTTCATCGCTTCGGCGCGCATCCCCTCTCGCATCGACAGGGACTGACCCACGAGCATCCACGCGTCGTCGAGCAGCGGGCTGGAGGGGAACTTCTGGATGAGCGTCCGCGCCTCGAGCTCGGACTGCTGGTAGTCCCCCAGCTCGAAGTAGAGCTTCGCCACGTGGTACCGCAGATCCGGAGACGTGGGCGGGTCGCGCGCCAGGGCAGCGGTCAGCTCGGAGATGGCGCCCCGAAGATCGCGGTAGTGCGACTCGAGGATCCCGGCGAGCACCACGTGCGCCTCGGCCGTCTCCGGGGCATCCGGCGACTGGGCCACGAGCTCGCGGTACACGCTCACCGCCTTCGGCACGTCGTGCAGCTCGAGCCAGTACACGTCCGCTGCGCCCCGAAGCGCCGTCGCGCGCACCTGCGCGGCCTCGGGCCGCTCGGACTTCTCCACCGCGTCCAGCGCCAGGCGGTACTCACGGAGCGCCGCCTGCGGCTTTCGCGCATAGACCAGCTCGCGAGCACGAGCGAGATGCTCGGGTCCCGAGCGCGAGCACCCGGCGGCGAGGGCGATCAGCGCGATTATTGCGGGCAGGCGTACTTCACGCAGAGGAGCTCCTCGCAGCGGACGCACGACTGGGAGGGCAGGCTCGGCTCGCTCGTGTCGGCGCAGACCAGGAGATTCCCGGTGAGCGGGCAATCCTCGGGCCGCACGCAGCGGACCTGTCCTGCATCCAGGCCGGTGACGGCCGACACGGTCGCGTTGCACCGGCCGCCATCACAGCCCAGGAGGAAGACAGCGGCAAGGATTGAAGCCGGGACCGCGCGGCGAGGTCGCACCGCGCGCCACTTGAGCACGAAGCGTGCGCCCTTCACCACATCAGCGCGGGTCGACGAGCGGCACGAGCGGACCGCCGATTCCGCCGGGCGTCTCGGAGAAGTTCGCCCAGCGACGCCGCATGTCTCGGCCCTTCTCGGCCTGCTCCTCGAAGAGTCGCGCCATGTCCTGGAAGTGGGAGTCGCCGACGCGGCACGCGACCTCGGAGACCTGCTGATGGCGCGCCGCGAGCTCGTGCCACACCGCGAGCCGCGCTTCACCGGCGAGCAGTCGCGCTTCGACCGCGTCGGCGGCCCGCTCGAGCGCGCGACCCTCGGCCGCGAGGGCCTCGCGGCGTGCACGCTCCTCCGCGGGAGACATCCCGCAGGCGGCGCACAGGGCAAGGACGAGGACGACGACGGTTCGCATGGCTCGGTAGGAAAGCTAGAAACCACCCTGGCCCTTCGCACCCCACCTCGTCCACCAAGGTGGCAGGCATCTAACTCAGGGGGCTTCCAACGTTATGGACTCAACGGGGCGGCCCGTTCGCCCGCGTGGTGCCAGACACCTCGTCAACCGCGGAGGCGGTGAGCAGCGCGAGCAGCTGCTCCAAGCAGCGGCCGGGACAGTCCTGGGTCCGTAGGGACCCGGGGCGGCAAATGCCCTCACTTCCACGGACCGACCGTTCGTTTACAAGAGTCCAGGACGCGCATCGTGCTAGGCCTCACGCCGCGCTGGCGGTCGGTCCTCCCAGCAGGCCGTTTGGGCCGGCAAAGGGAAAGCACGGCGTGATGGCGGGGACCGACCCCACGCGAGGTCAGACCTTGGGCACTGCCCGGAGGATGGCCTTCCCGTCCTTCACGAAGACCCGGTACTCCACGTCGCGCGCGTTGTGGCGCTCGAGCAGCTCCGGTACCTGGCGCTTCAGGCTCGCGACCACCGCGTCGAACGAGAGCCGGGTCGTGTCCTCGTTGCAGCGGCGCTTTGCCTCCACGTAGGCGCGGTACACGCCCCGCAGCCGGTTCTCGGAGAGCGGATCCGGCGGTTCCGTTCCGGCGATGTGGATCTGCGGCTCGGGCGCGGGCGTGGCGGGCGCCTCGGCATCGGCCCCCTTCCCCGGAGTGGCCTTCTTCGCCGCGGGCGTTGGCGCAGGCCCGGCCGGTGTCTCGGGCTTGCTCTTCCGGCGCAAGCGGGCCTTGAAGATGTCTCGCCGGTACGTCCCGTCCTCGATCTCCTGGAGCGTGCGCGACCACAGCCGCTCGTAGGTGAGCGCCGTCGCCTGGAGGGACTGGATCCGGAAGGTCAGGGCCGAGTTCCGAGCGGGCACCGTCTTCAACGCGTTGAGGCGCTTCTTGAACTGCTCGTGCGCCCAGACCGGAGGTCGCCGCTCGATCCCCATGAAGTACTGCTCGTACTGACCGCGCAGCGCGTGGAGGAGCACCTCCACGTCCTCGACCTCCTGTGCCACCTCCGCCCAGCTCGCGCCCGTCGCGGCGGCGATGGCCTTCGCTCGGTCCTCGGGGCTCATCGGAGGAGGCATGGACTCGCCTCAGGATTCCAAGCCACCGGCGCGCGGCGCAAGTCGCAGGGCAGCGCACCCTCCCCTGTCCCGCGGGCCAGGGCCTCCCACAGGCTCCGCTCTCAGGCCGGCTGAGCGCCGGAGGCCGAGGGCAACCCGCGCCGGGCGGCCCCACGGCGGACCAGGAGGGTCACGCCGAGCGCGAACATCACCAGCGAGATGAACTGGCTGGTGGAGATGTTCCACCAGGCGTCCAGCGGCACCGCGTCGATGATCTTGTGGAGCGTGCCGCGCTCGAAATCCCCCCGGAACAGCTCCACCGTGGTGCGGATGATCGAGTACCCGATCAGGTAGAGCGCCAGGATCTGCCCGTGGAAGCGACGGTACCGCCGGGCGATCATCAGGAGGACGAACAGGAGCAGCTGCGCCAGGGACTCGTAGAGCTGCGTGGGGTGGATGGGCAGCGTCGTTCCGTGCTTGGCGACCCAGTCCGAGATGCGCATCGCGCCCGGCACCGCGTGATCGAACACCTGGCCGGTGGACTCGATGACCCAGCGCTGCCCCTCGCGGGTCTGGCTGTCAAACGCGATGGCTCCCGAGCTCGCATGTCCGAAGAGATCGAACGAAGTCGCAGGGAAGCGCACCGCCCAGGGCAGGTGCAGCGTCGTCGGCTTCCCCCAGCAGCAGCCCGCGGCGAAGCACCCGAGCCTCCCGAAGGCCTGGCCCAGCGCGACGGTGGGAGCAATGACGTCGGCGAGGCGGAGAAAGTTGATCTTCCGCGCGCGGCAGAACCACCAGACCGCCGAGGCGGCGCCGATCAGCCCTCCGTAGAATACGAAGCCGCCGCCCAGCGCGCCGAGGATCTTCCACAGGCTGCCGCTTCCCAGCGCGTCGAGGAAGTCCTTCGGGGTGACGAGGATGAAGAGGATCTTCGACCCGATGATGCCGCCGAGCACCACCCAGACCGCCAGGTCCATCACGTCGTTGCGCCGGCGGATGCCCTCCGCACCGCCCCACTCGCGCTCGGCGAGCCGCGCCGACACCAGGATGGCCGCGGCGAACCCACCCATCAGCATCAAGCCGTAGGTGTGGAGCGGGAAGCCCTCGCCCTTGCTCCCGAGGAACGCCGTCGCCGGCAGCGCGTAGTGAAGCCCGAGCCAGATCAGCGCCGCGAACAACACGCCGTAGGTGACCGCCCGCTCGGTCCGCTGCTTCCGCGTGGGTGGCCGCTCCTTGCCGGTCTTCGGATCCACCGTGCCGGGTGCGTTCCGCCAGCCGGCCCAGACGCCGTAGCCCAGCAGCAGGACGGCGACCACGTACAGGACGGCCTGCGAGAGCGGGGTGTCGAAACGAAGCGCGATCAGCGTCGGCAGCACTGCAGAGCTCCTCTCACGATGGGGCGGGCGTCGCCTTCCGCTCCCGCCGGACGAACCCGTCGATCAGGAGGAAGATGACACCGACGACGATGGCGCTGTCGGCCACGTTGAAGGACGGCCAGGTGTAGACGTCCTTCCAGTGCGCCTCGACGAAGTCGATGACGAACCCGCGCGCCAGTCGGTCCACCCAGTTTCCGATGGCCCCGCCGAGCACGAGCGGCAGGCCGATCAGCGCCCACCGCTCCTCCTTCGTTCCGCGGAGCCGCAGGTAGTAGACGGTGATGAGCACCACCGCGCCGATGGACACGAGGTGGAACAGCGGCCCTCGCGCGGCGGCGGGCAGGCGCCGGAAGAGCCCGAACGCGGCCCCAGGGTTCTCCGCGTAGCGGAGCATCAGGAAGTCATCGCTGAACACGATGGGCCGCTTCGGGCGGAAGTGCAGGCCGTCCCAGCCCGGCGCCGGCGCAGGTCCGTAGAGCGCCTCCAGGCGGGCGCCCACCGAGGTCAGCCCGTCGAAGCGCATGGTGAGGCGATCGACCACCTCGTACTTCACCCACTGGTCCACCAGCACCAGGGCCAGCGCGCTCACGTACAGCACCAGCAGCTTGCGAAGCAGCGCCGGATCCCGCAGCAGCGCGCCCGGAGCGCGCGGAGCGGCGACCTGCTCGACGCCCGGACCGGTCACGAGAGCGCCTCCTGGCACTTCGGACAGACGTCGGCCCCGGCCGCCACCTCCGGCGCATAGGTCCAGCACCGCGGGCACTTGGCGCCGTCCGCCTTGCGGACCTCGATCGCGAGATGCCCCGCCCCCGGGAGCGCGGCGGTGGTCCGGACCATCCGCTCCGTGGGCTCCTTCTCCAGCACGACCTGACTCACGATCAGCAGCGTGGGGAGCTCGCGGAGGTGCTGGACGAGGAACTCCCGCCCCTCGGCATCGGCGTGCAGGATGACCTTCGCCTCCAGCGAGCTTCCGATGAGCTTGTCGCGCCGCGCCGCCTCCAGCTGCTGCTGCACCGCCGAGCGCACCGAGAAGAGCCTGTCGAACGTCTCCATCAGCACGGCGTCGCGGCTGCCGGTGGCCACCGGCAGCCCGCCCAGGAACACCGAAGGAGCGGGTCGGCCCGGCAGGTGCTCCCAGACCTCCTCCGCGGTGAAGGAGGTCACCGGAGCGAGCAGCCGCGTGACGTCGAGCAGGATCCGGTGCAGCACCGTCTGCCCACTTCGCCGGGCGTGACCGGTGGCCTTCCAGGTGTAGAGGCGGTCTTTCGAAATGTCGAAGTGCAGCGCGCTGAGATCGCTTCCGCAGAAGTCCACCAGCGCGTGGTACACGAGGTGGAAGTCGTACTCGTCGTAGGCGCGGCGCACCCGCGCCACCACGTCGTCCAGCCGCGCCATCACCCACCGATCCAGCGGGAGCAGCTCCGTGCCGGGCACCGCGGCCTTCGCGGGGTCGAAGTCGTAGAGGTTGCTGAGCGCATAGCGGAGCGTGTTGCGGATCTTCCGGTAACCCTCGGCGAGGTTGCGGAGGATGGACTCGGAGACCCGCACGTCGTCCCGATAGTCCGCGGCGGCGACCCAGAGCCGGACGATCTCCGCGCCCATCTGGTTGATCAGCTTCTCCGGCTTGACCGTGTTGCCGAGGGACTTGGACATCTTCTTTCCCTCGCCATCCACGACGAACCCGGCGGTGAGCACCTCCCGGTACGGGGCGCGCCCGCGGGTGGCCACGCTCACCAGCAGGCTCGACTGGAACCACCCGCGGTGCTGATCCGAGCCCTCGAGGTACAGGTCGCCGGGGAACCCCATGTCCGGCCACTTCTCGCTCACCGCGGCGAAGGCACAGGCCGAGTCGAACCAGACGTCGAGGATGTCGGTCTCCTTCCGGAAGGTGGACTCGCCGCAGGCTCCACACTTCAGGCCCGACGGCGCGAAGCGCTCGATCGGCGCCGAGTACCAGATCCCGGTGCCTTCCTTCTCCACCGCGTCCGCCACCCGCTCCATCAGCTCCGGGCTCACCACCGACTCGCCGCAGCGCTCGCAGTGGACCACGGGGATCGGCACGCCCCAGGTCCGCTGACGGCTCAGAGTCCAGTCGGGGCGGTTCTCCACCATTCCCCGGATGCGCGAGCGGCCCCAGTCCGGGACCCAGGTCACGGTGTGATCGATCTCGCTCACCGCCTGTCCTCGCAGCGTGGCGTCCAGGCCGGCAGTCGCATCCAGCGGCCGGTCCATGGCGATGAACCACTGGGGGGTGGCGCGGAAGATGATGGGATTGTGGCAGCGCCAGCAGTGCGGGTAGCTGTGCTCGACGGTGTCGGTCGGCCGGTTGAGCAGCACACCGCGCTCGACCAGCAGCTGGACGATCTTCGGATTGGCCTCGAAGACCTTCACCCCGCGCAGCTCGGGCGGCTGCACCGTGTCGTCGAACCTGCCGTCGGCCAGCACCGGGTTGTAGATGTCGAGGCCGTACTGGATGCCGACCTCGTAGTCCTCCTGTCCGTGTCCGGGCGCGGTGTGAACCAGGCCGGTGCCCTGCTCGAGCGTCACGTGCTCGCCGAGCACCACCACTCCCTGCCGGTCGACGAACGGATGCCGGTAAGCGAACCCCTCCAGGTCCCGGCCCGACGCATACCCGAGGATGCGGCGCGGATCGACGAGCGCCGCCGCCGAGACCTCGCCCCCCGCTGCGGCCACCGTCTTCACCGCGAGCTGGTCCGGGGCAATCTCTCCCAGGACGCGCCCGAGCAGATCCTTGGCCACCACGATGACCCGGGGGCCGAGGTCGTAGAACACGTACTCGAGCTCCGGGTGCACCGCGACCGCCAGGTTGGCGGGGAGCGTCCAGGGGGTGGTCGTCCAGACGACCAGGTCCACCTCCCGTCCACCCAGGCCCGGGAAAGCGTCAGACAGCGTTTCCCGCCGACGCTCCGGTAGCAGCCCCGGTGTCCCAGGCTCGGTGGGGAAAGCGACGTAGACCGACGGGCTCCTGCGGTCCTCGTACTCGACCTCGGCCTCGGCCAGGGCCGTCTGGTCGGTGATGCACCAGTACACGGCCTTCTTCCGACGGTAGAGGAGGCCCCGCCGGGCGATGCGCGCCAGCTCGCGCAGCTCCTGCGCCTCGTAGGCGAAGTCGAGCGTGCGGTAGGGCTCATCCCAGAGGGCGAAGCTTCCCATCCGCTTTCGCACCGCGGCCTGGATCCCGATGGACTCCAGGGCGTACTCGCGGCACGCCTCGAGGAACTGATCCCGGGAGAGCGCGCGGCGGTCCACCTTCCGCTCGCGCAGGCGCTTCTCGACCGCCTGCTCGATGGGGAGGCCGTGGCAGTCCCAGCCGGGCCGGAACGCACAGAGGAGCCCGGCCATGTTCCGGGACTTCACCACGATGTCCTTGAGGACGTGATTCAGAGCGTGCCCGGCGTGCAGCTCGCCGTTGGCGTAGGGAGGACCGTCGAGGAAGACGAAGCGCGGGGCGGCGACGTTCTTCCGGAGCAGCTCCCGGTACGTGTCCTCGGCTTCCCAGCGAGCGAGGATGCGCGGCTCGAGCTGGGTGAGGTTCCCCTTCATGGGGAAGTCGGTTCGCGGAAGGTTGAGGGTCTGCTTCCAGCGGCTGTCGCCCGAGGCGTCGGACATGGTGATGACGGGAAAGTCCGTTCGGCTAGCACCCTCCGTCCCGGCGCGCAAACCGCCTGCTCCCTGGCAGTGCTAGGGTCCGCGGCCCGCCGTGACCCCGCCCAGGAGACAGCGACCGAAGTCGCGGGAGCGTCGCCCGCCCCGGCGCCCACCGCCGCGCCGGGTGGTGGCCATCCTCAGCCGCAAGCGCTCGCTCTACTCCACCCGCCGGCTGGTGGAGGCCATCCGCGCGCGGGGGCACCGCCCGCTCGTCCTGGACACTCTCCGCTGCAGCCTGGTCCTGACCTCGGCCGGACCCCGGATGGTGTTCCGCGGCGTCGAGCTGCGCGGGCTCCACGTGGTCATCCCCCGGATCGGCGCCTCCATCACCAGCTACGGCCTGGCGGTGGTCGAGCAGCTGGAGATGATGGGCGTCCCGGCGCTCAACGGCGCCCAGGCCATCGCCCGGAGCCGCGACAAGCTGCGCTGCCTGCAGCTGCTCGCCCGTTCGGGCCTGCGGATTCCCCGGACGGTGATGGCGCGCGACGCGAGCAACGTCCCCCGCCTGGTCGACGAGGTGGGGGGCCTTCCGGCCGTCGTGAAGCTGGTCCGCGGAACCCAGGGGGTGGGGGTGATGCTCGCTTCCACGATTCCGGAGCTCCAGGGAATCCTCGACACCTTCCAGGAGCTCGGTCAGGAGATCGTCCTCCAGGAGCTGGTCGCCGAATCTCGAGGACGGGACATCCGGGCGCTGGTCGTCGGCGGGCGGGTCGTGGGGGCGATGCGCCGCCGAGCCAAGCGGGGCGAGTTCCGGAGCAACCTTCACCGCGGGGGACGGGGCCGGCCGGTCGAGCTCGCGCCGGCCTACGTGGAGGCTGCGCTGCGGGCGACCTCGGTCGTGGGCCTGGAGGTCGCCGGCGTGGATCTCCTCGAGACGAGCGAGGGCCCGACGCTCCTGGAGGTGAACTCCAGCCCCGGCTTCGAGGGGTTGGAGCGGGCAACCGGGCTCGACGCCGCGGGCGCCATCATCGACCGTGCGCTGGCACTGTCCGGACGCGGGGATGTTGCGACGCGGCGAGCGCTCTGAGGCGCCGAGCGGCGGCATCCAGCCGAGCGTGGTGTGGAGTCCCGGGTGTGTGCACCACGACGACGTGAATGCAGTTGCGGGCCAGCCTGGATGCTTTGCGGCGGGGCGTCACCGACACCGTTGTGGACCTCCCGGCGCGTTTTCTAAGGTTGCGCCTCCTCCGCACACGAATGAGCCGAGCCCACAAGCAGAGTCAGGTGCTGGTCTACCAGGACGTGCTCTGCCCCTGGTCGTGGCTCGCCGAGCTGCGACTCTCGCAGGTGCAGCGCGAGCTGGCCGACGTCCTTCGCTTCGTCCCTCGTCCGTATCCGCTCCGTCCGATGGAGTCGCTTCCGAACGAGGACGAGATCACCCGCGCGGTGAAGGATCTCACCGAGGCGGCGCGCGAGCGCGAGTCGCTGCCGCTGCGATCCGACCTCTGGACCTCGGGCGATCCGCCACGCTCGAGCATGGAGCCCCTCGCCGCGCTGGAGGCGGCCCGCCTCCAGGGTGAGCCGGCCCGCCTGGAGCTGCAGACCCGTCTCCGCCACGCGGCGCTCGAGCAGGGTCTCAACGTGACCCGGCCGGACATCGTGCTCGAGCTCGCCGAGCGTGCCGGGCTGCAGATGAACCGCTTCACGGCGGCCTTCGGCTCGTCGCAGACCCGCCGGCTGATCCGCGAGGAGTACCGGCTGGCGCGAGGCCGTGGCGTACGACGGGTTCCGACGCTGGTCATCGCCAATCGCTGGATGATCTCCGGCGTCCGGGAACCCGGCGAGTACCGCGAGCTCCTGATCGCGTGCGTGGGCAAGCTCGAGCACGCGCGGATGCCGGTCCTCGAGCGCCTCGTGCACTAGCGCAGGCTCGGGTCTTCGAGGACACCCGTCGGCCGGCTGACGGTCGCCGGCACGCGACCGGTCGACTGGAGAACACGCCCACGGGATGTTCCGGTGGAGGCAGCGCCTCCCGGGCGATCGTCGCCGGGAACGTGGTGCCCGAACCGAGCATCCGCGAGCAGGGGGCCCGTGAGATGGCCACCGACCGGTGCACGCGCCGGTGAGCGGACTCGTCCTCGCGCTCGCTGGAGCGATGCTCGCCGCGGGCCCCCAGCCGGAGTCGGCGGGCGCTGCCTCGCCTCGGCTGGCCCAGCTCGCGCTCGACGGTGGCTTCGACGACGGACCGGCGGCGGCTGGCACGCCCGAGGCGCCGCTGGTCGGCGAGACGGTGGTCACCGCCAGCCGCGCGCCACGCCTCCGGAGCGAGGTCCCGGCCGACGTGACGGTCCTCGACCGGACCGATCTGGAGCAGTCAGCCTCCCCGCTCCTGGACGACGTGCTCCGGAAGGTCCCGGACGTGGGGACGTTTCGACGCTCCTCCAGCCGGGTGGCGGATCCCTCCAGCCAGGGGCTGAACCTTCGCGGCGTCGGGCCGTCGGCGGTCTCGCGAGCCCTGGTGCTGGTCGACGGCCTGCCGCTCAACGACCCCTTCGGAGGATGGGTCTACTGGCAGTCGGTGCCCGGGCTGTCCATCGGCTCGGTGGAGATCGTCCCGGGCGGGAGCTCGGTCCTCTACGGGACCTCCGCGCTGGGCGGGGTGGTGAACGTGCGTTCGCGCCCACTGGACGTGGCCGGGGCCGAGGCCGACGTGTTCGGCGACACGCTGCCCTCGCTCGGTGTCGGACTCCGCGGCGTTCAGCTCGCCGGACCGGTGGCGGTGGAGCTGACCTCGGAGCTGCTGGGAAGCAACGGCTACAACGTCGTCGCTCCGGAGCAGCGCGGGCCCATCGACGTACCGGCGGGCAGCACCCACGTGAGCCTCCAGGGCCGGATGGAGGCCGAGCTCTCGTCGACCGCTCTCCTCGGCGCGAAGATCGGCTTCTTCGACGAGGACCAGAACGGCGGCACCGAGTTCACCAACGGGTCGGCGCAGGTCCGCTCCGTCGCGGTGACGCTTGCGCTCGGCCCCCGGACGTTGCCCGACGTGGAGATGGCGGCCTGGTTCCGAAACGAGGTCTTCCGCCAGCAGCGCGCTCGCATTCCGCCCAACTCCGGCCGGAGCTCCGAGTTTCTCGCCGGCGAGCAACGCGTCCCGGCGGACGAAGAGGGCTTCTCGGTGGTGTGGCACGCGCCACGATGGGGACCACAGCGCCTCGACGTCGGCGCGGACCTCCGCCGCGTCTCCGGAACCTCGTTCGAGAGGCTCTTCCCGCCGGCGGGAGCACCCCCCGAAGCGCCGACCGAGCGGAACGGCGGGGGAGTCCAGCTCTCGGCGGGCGTCTTCGTCCAGGACACCATCCGCCTCGGCCCCGTGACGCTCGTCCCCGCGCTCCGGTTCGACCACTGGCACAACGACCAGGGTCGGCAGGAGATCATCACGGTCGGCGGCACGCAGACGGTCCAGGAGTTCCCGCTGCATCACGAGAGCCAGCTCAGCCCCCGCCTCGGCGTCCTGTGGCAGGTGGTCGAGTCCGTCGCGCTGCGCGCCTCGATCAACCGGGCGTTCCGGGCACCCACCCTCGGTGAGCTCTACCGGCCCTTCACGGTGGGCACCGTGTCGACCGCCGCCAATCCGGCCCTGACCGCGGAGACGGTCGTCGGCGCCGAGGCTGGAATCGAGTGGACTCCCTCCAGGGCGTTTCGGGCGCGCGCGACGGGCTTCTGGAACGAGCTGCACGATCCCATCGTCAACGTCACGCTCGGCGCGCCGCTGGACGATGGCTCCACGCGCCAGCGCCAGAATCTCGGAAAGGCCCGGGTGCAGGGAGTGGAGCTTGCGCTCGAGGCGCGGCCGTTCCGCGGGTGGGAGCTCCAGGCGGGCTACACACTCGTCGACTCGCGGGTGCTGGAGGCGGACAGCGCCCGTGCCACGGTCGGAAAGCGCCTGCCGCAGGATCCAGTGCACCGCATCGCCGGCCTGGTGGAGGCGCGGTTTGCGCCGGGCTGGACGGCACGGGTCCAGGGCATCGCCGCGCTCGTCCAGTACGAGGACGATCAGAACACGCTCCCCCTCGGGACCCAGTTCCGGCTGGACGCCTACGTGGCCCGCGCGTTCGGGCCGGCCGTGGAGCTGTATGCCGCGGTGGAGAACATCCTCGACCGGAGGGACCTGGTGGGCCGGGCCGGGGTGAACACCATCTCCGGTCCCTTCACCGTGAGGCTGGGGATCCGGCTGCGGACCTGGGAAGCAGGTGACACAGCGCGCTGATTCGAGACGTGCTGCGTGCCTTGGACTCTGATGATATTGTTTGGGAACCCATGGAAAGCGCCGACCCTTCCACTGGAACGCTCCAGGCACTGAGACGCCTGGTGCGTGCTCTCCGGCTGGCGGACCGGGCCGCCGAATCGCGCCTGGGGCTCAGCGCGGCGCAGCTCTTCGTGCTGGAGCGACTCGCCGAGGGACCGGTGGCCTCGATGGCGGAGCTGGCGCGCCGGACCCTGACCGACGCGAGCTCGGTCTCGGTCGTTGTGCAGCGGCTCACCGAGCGCGGGCTCGTGGTCAGGGCAACCTCGCAGGACGATGCCCGCCGGACGACGCTGCGGCTGTCATCCGCAGGCAAGCGGCTCCTCGGGTCCGCTCCGCGCTCGCCCCAGGCAGACCTCCTCACCTCGCTGCAACAGCTGAACGCCGGAGAGCGAAAGGAGCTGGAGCGCCTGCTGGAGCGGGTGGTGCGCGCGATGGGAATCGACGACAGCAGCCCGCCGCCCATGCTCTTCGAGGGCGAGCCCAGGACCCGGAGACGGTCCTCGAGCCGGGCGCCGGTCGCGCGCGTTCGCACCCGTGGGTGAAGGGCCCGCGCGGACCGGGTCCACCACCGAGGACTTCCTGTCGCACCGTCGCTCGGGCCGGGACTCACCCAGGCGCACATCACGCCCCACGTCACGGCTCATTGCGGAGCGCGTCGCCGCACGCGCGCTCGCCAGAGGATGACGAAGGCAAGCGAAGGCGCGGCCACGGCGACCAGGGAGATCAGCGCATCGCTGACGCCGCGCAGCCGGGGAACGTTCCAGAGCAGGACCTCGGCGAGCGTGAGCACCACGTCGGCGCCGACTGCCGCGATGACCACCCGGGACAGCCGGTCGCTCCACCGCACCGCGAGGCGAAAGAGCGCGGCCGCGAGCAGGACGTCGAACGTCACCCACGCCCAGCGCACCGACTCGGCCGGGAAGTGCCACCCGTCCGCGAGGGCGAGCAGCAGGGTCCAGGGTACCAGGAGCGCCGCCAGCAGCCGGACGACGAGGGTCGGGCCGCGCAAAAGCGTCCGCAGGCCGAACTTGACGACGTGACCGCTCGCAAAGGCGTCGAGCACGTCGAGCACCGTCCGCACCGCACCCTGTCCCGGTGGATAGACCAGGTGGATGGGCCTCCAGCGCGTGGGCCGAAGACGGGCCTTGAACGCCCGGAGCCCCTCGAAGTCGAAGAGCACCGAGCCTGCCGACCGCGCGAACCGGAGCGCAGGCACCACCTGGCCGGCGAGGGGCGCCAGGCCGAGGGTCACCATCGGCGTTCCCTGGCTCCCGGCCTCCCCGGCGACGTCTCGCATCGCGTGGTCCACCAGCAGCTCCGCGGTGCCGTTGGGTGCGTCAGGAGCGCGGATGACGTTCTGAAGCAGCCACCCGGGACGAGCGAAGATCGGCGCCGCGGTGAGGAACCCGATGAGGCGCCCCGCCTGTTCGGCCAGGTACACGCGGTGCTCGTCGAGCAGCGTGAGCGGGTCCACCTGGACGAGGAAGCCCATCGGCGCCATCTCGTGCTGAGCGAGCCAGGCAGTGACCATCCTCTCCAGCTCGCGCCGGAGCGGAGAGGCGCTGGAGACCAGCTCGTCGTGGCGCGCGAGCCGCACGGTGACCGCCTTGGCCCGCGCCCGCCGCAGCTGCTCCCGGAGGCTCTTGCTGGCGCGGAGCGCGTCGAGCCACCCCTCGGGGTCCCACTCGGGCTGCTCGCCCACCAGGAGCGAGCGCCAGGGCAAGGCATCCACCAGCCGGCGTTCCACGCCGAAGAAGGCGACCCGACGGCGGGAGGCGAGCGCGTGCCGGTGGAACTGCTCGGCGACCTCCCGGAAACGTTCCTCCGCAGTGAGAGGTGCGCCGGCAGCGACCCAGGCCCGGCCGGTGTCGACGTACGCGACGCACGCGTCGGCGTCGGCGAACCAGTAGCGGAACCCCGGCTCGAGGACCTGGAAGGAGGTCGCGTTCCAGCCGTGACGGCGGAGAACGGCCAGGACCCGCCGGCGCTCGGCATCGAGCTGGGACATGGAAGGCGTTGCTCTGCGCCGAAGACACAGAGCGCGCAAGGGCGTTCAGAGGAACGGGGTGTCAGGACCCGGGCGGGTCGGGTGGCGGGGGCGGAGGAGGCGGCGGCTGTCGCCGGGGGCCGATGTACTGGAGCCACCGGATCAACGCCGCTTCCCGCTTCTCGGGCGGAAGCTCCAGCGCCGCCTTCAGCTCGGGATCGTCCTGCTCCGGCTGCTTCAGGGTCCCCAGCCATGTACCGAGCAGCATCAGGGCGAGCAGGACGCCCCCGACCACCGCACCCATCAGGAGCAACGACCCGCGATCGAGCTCGTGCACGTGACAGCCCCCCGGACGAACGTTCGCATGGGCGGCGGCCTTCGACCAGCGGCACCCTGCTCTTCTGGGCTTCCGAGGTGGGTGCCGGTAGGGTGCGTCACTCGCCCATGCGCCTGTTCGCCATCGGAGACACGCACCTTCCGTCCACCCGCGGCAAGACGATGGATCGCTTCGGATGGAACGGGCACCCGGGGCCCCTCGCCGAGGCGTGGGACCGCACGCTGACCAACGAGGACGCGATCATCGTCGCCGGCGACATCTCCTGGGCGACCAAGCCCGCGGAGGTGACGGACGATCTCGCCTGGCTCGACGCTCGCCCGGGAAAGAAGGTCCTCCTGCGGGGGAACCACGATTACTGGTGGGGCGACTCGGCGGCGAAGCTCCGCCGACTGCTGGAGCCATACCGGTCGATCGTGGGCTTCCTCCAGAACACCGCGGCAACCGTGGGCCCGTACGTCGTCGCCGGGTCACGCCTGTGGACGACCGCGGAAGCACCGGCGATGCCCGGCGGGGAGATGGGCGACGAGCAGGTGGACGGTCAGCTGGTCGAGCGCGAGGCCCGCCGACTGGGCCTCTCCATCGAGGACGCGGAGAAGCAGCTGGGGACCACGCCGGGGCTCACCCGGGTCGTCGCCGTCCACTTCCCGCCGCTGTACGCGAACCGGAAGCCGACGGTCTTCTCCGAGCTCATCGAGGCTTTTCGACCGGCGGTCTGCGTCTACGGTCACCTTCACGGCGCCGAGGGAATCGCCGCCGGCTTCCAGGGGGAGCACGGAGGCGTGCGGTACGTCCTGGCGTCCTGCGACGCGGTGGGCTTCCGTCCGAAACTCCTCCTCGACGGTCCGAGAAGCACGGCTTCCATCGCCGGCGTTGCCGAGCACGGCGGCTCTCCCTTAGGTTGATTCGCGAGTCAGGCCACCATGAATCCGCTCATCACCAGCTTGCTGGTCTTCGTCGGGGTCACCGTCTTCGTCTACATCATGTACCGGCGCACCGCGGTCCTCCTGGCCATGAAGCGCGAGAACCGGTTCGACCACCCGGCGGAGCGCACCCGGGCGCTGCTCCGCTTCGGGCTCGGACAGAAGCGCATGGTGGATCCCGAGGAGCGCTCGCCGGGCTGGGCGCACATCCTCATTTTCGTGGCCTTCATGGTGCTCACCATTCGCACCCTGATGCTGTTCGCGATGGGGTTCTCGTCGACGCTGCTCGGTGTCCTCTCCACCCCCACCAACCCGTTCTGGGTCAACCACCCGACCGGGTCGGTGGTGTTCGGCCTCTACCTCCTGGCCAAGGATCTCGTGGCGCTCGGGGCCCTGGTGGGCGTGGCCTACTTCTTCTGGCTCCGGGTGAAGGTGAAACCAGACCGGCTGACCCGCTCCTGGGAGGCGTATCTCATTCTCGGGTTCATCGCCGCCCTCATGGTAAGCGAGTACATCTTTGGTGCCTCGCGCCTCGTGCTCCAACAGGAGGGCCTCACGGTCTGGGAGCCGGTCACCTCGGTGGTGGCGATGGTCCTCTCACCGCTCCCGAAAGGGGCGCTGGTGTGGACGCTCGGGGCCACCAGTTTCTGGGTGCACCTGACCATCATCCTCACGTTCCTGAATTTCCTCCCCCTGGGGAAACACTTCCACGTCATCACCGCGCTGCCGAATGTCTTCTTCCTGAGCCTCAACGGCAGCAAGGCACTCCCCACCCCGAACCTTGAGGCGGAGCAGTTCGGCGCGAAGACCGTCCGGGACCTGACCTGGAAGAACGGCCTCGACCTCTACAGCTGCACCGAGTGCGGACGGTGCCAGACCCACTGCCCCACGTACATCACCGGCAAGCCGCTGACCCACAAGGGCGTCAACCAGGACCTCAAGCACTGGATCTGGGCGCACGAGGGGCAGGTGGCACATGCACACCGGACCCCGGGCACGGACGCCGAGCTGCCCCCGATCATCGGGAGCGCGCTCAAGGCGGAGACGGTCTGGGCCTGCACGACCTGCGGCTGGTGCGAGCGCGCCTGCCCGGTGTTCATCGAGAACGTGCCCCGGCTGATCGACATGCGCCGGTACCAGGTGCAGGTCGAGGCGAGCTTCCCCCAGGAGATCCAGCGAGTCTTCGAGGGGATGGAGCGGCAGGGGAATCCCTGGGGCGTGGGCCAGGACCGCCGGGACGAGTGGGCGGAGGACCTTTCGCTGCCCATCTGGGACGGTCCGGGCAAGTACGAGTACCTCTTCTTCGTGGGCTGCGCTGGCAGCTACGACGACCGGCAGAAGAAGGTCAGCCGGGCGCTGGTGCGGATCATGAAGGAGGCCAACGTCTCCTTCGCCATCCTCGGCAAGCAGGAGATGTGCAACGGCGATTCGGCCCGCCGGCTGGGGAACGAGTACCTCTACCAGACGCTGGCCAAGACGAACGTCGAGGCCTTCAACGGGCTGGGCGTGAAGGCGGTCATCACCCAGTGCCCGCACTGCTTCAACACCATCAAGAACGAGTATCCGGCGTTCGGTGGAAATTATCGCGTCATCAATCACACCCAGCTCATCAGCGAGCTCATTCGTGACAAGCGGATCAAGCTGTCACGGGTGAAGGACGCGACGCTGACCTACCACGACCCTTGCTACCTGGGCCGGCACAACGGCGTCTACGACGCTCCGAGGCAGGCGCTGGCGGCCATCCCCGGGCTCCAGGTCGTCGAGATGCAGCGCAGCCGGCACGAGTCGTTCTGCTGCGGCGCGGGCGGAGGGCGGATGTGGATGGAGGAGCACATCGGCACCCGCATCAACCAGAACCGGATGAACGAGGTGGCGCTCACCCTCGCTCATGCGAAGGACCCGTCGATCCCGTATCCCTCGGCCACCGACAAGGACCGGCCGGGCAAGGTGGGCGACTACAAGGGTCCGGGTGAGGGCACCGTCGCTGTCGCCTGCCCGTTCTGCAGCACCATGCTCCGGGACGCGGCGAACGAGACCGGCCGCGAGAGCATCGTGGTGAAGGACGTCGCCGAGCTCGTGGCTGAGTCGATGGGCTCGGCCCAGGCGAGCTGAGGGCTCAGGAAGCACGTCGACCGCCGGGTCAGCTCGGGAACCCGAGCTCGCGCCAGCGCAGCATGCCGCCGGCCAGGTTCGCCACCCGAGAGAGGCCCGCCTTGCGGAGGATGGTCGCGCCCATGGCCGAGCGCTTCCCCGTCTGGCAGATGAGGACGACGGGCTTGCTCGCGGAGATCTCGTCCATCCGGGACCGGAGCTCCTCGAGCGGGACCAGCTTCGCCCCCTTCAGGTGGCCGAGCTCTCCGTCGAATTCGGTTCGCGAGCGGACGTCCACCAGCTCCACCTCGGTCAGGTGGTCCGCCAGCCACTGGGGCTCGAGCTCCGGGATACCGGCATAGGTCTCCACCACCGGACCCCAGCCTGGCGGAGCCGGCTCGCTGCCCTCCGCGCCGCGCCCGCTCTTCATGTTCGCAGGAACGGCCACCGCCAGCAGCTTTGGATGGGGCAGACCGAGGTTCTCCATGTAGCCGACGAAGTCCTCGAGCTTCGCCTCACCGCCGAGGCGCGCGTTGTAGCGGCGCTCCTCGCCGATGGTGCTGCAGGTGCGGCCCTCGTAGTCGTGCGCGGGGTGGACCACGCAGTCGTCCGGAAGCGTGAAGAGCTGGGTCCGCACCGAGTCGAACAGTTGCCTGGCGCTGCCCTGCTGGAAGTCGGTGCGACCTACCGCACGAACCAGGAGCGCATCGCCGGTGAAGACGTGGCGGCGGTCGGCGCTGACGAAGGACAGACACCCGGCGGTGTGGCCCGGCGTCGCCCTCACCTCGAGCGACTCCTGGCCAAACTTCACCACCATCCCGTGCTTCAGCGGCAGGTCGACGTTCTCCGCCCCGTACACCTCGGCGAGGCCGATGCGGCTTCCGAAGGCCTGCTTCATCGCCCACGCCCCGGTCACGTGGTCAGCGTGGCAGTGCGTGTCCAGGGTGTAGAGAAGCCGGACGCCGAGCTCGCGAATGAGCGCTGCATCGCGCACGTGCTGTCCGAGCACCGGGTCGATCAGCACCGCCGCGTGCGAGGAAGGGTCGACCAGCAGGTAGCTGTACGTGCTCGACACCGGGTCGTAGTGCTGGCGGATGATCACCGGTCGGCGCCTCGCGCTCCACCCTACCGCCAACCCGCGCGACGTGCTCAGGAAGGGAGGCCTGACCGAACCCGGCCCAGCCGACCCGACGGCGAGGAGGGCCTCGCCTGCCCACCCTCGAGGAGTCGCCTCCGCTGACCCAGAGCGCGCGACGCGAACTCGGTGAACTCACGGATCCGGGCCGTGTGCCGCAGGTCTTCGTGGGTGAGGATCCACAACGCCGTTTCCATCTCGGGGATCGGCCGGTGAACGCGGACCAGGGTCCGGGAGAGGTCCGCCAGGTAGCAAGGCAGAGCAGCCAGCCCGAGAC
>Ga0081540_1001232_pt1 | contig 22326 bp, 22 predicted proteins | sample TabmetS2T1R1_FD_71024 | JGI IMG/M metagenome (GOLD analysis project Ga0081540, IMG submission 71024) | Tabebuia heterophylla rhizosphere microbial communities from the University of Puerto Rico - S2T1R1 | ecosystem: Host-associated > Plants > Roots > Rhizosphere ... | reverse complement strand
CTGGCAACGCTGACGGGGGCGATCATGGTCGCGCTCGGCACCGAATATGCCGGGATGTTCTCCAACAACGACGAACTGTCGGAGCGGCTGAGCAAAATCGGCAACGAAACCGGCGAGCGCGTCTGGCGGATGCCGCTCGGTCCCGAATACGACAAGCTGATCGATTCGCAGTTTGCCGACATGAAGAACACCGGCGTGCGCAACGGCGGTTCGATCACCGCCGCGCAATTCCTGCAGCGATTCGTCGACAATACGCCGTGGGCGCATCTCGACGTCGCCGGCACCGCGATGGGCGCGCCGAAAACCGAGATCAATCATAGCTGGGGTTCAGGCTACGGCGTCCGCCTGCTGGACCGGCTGGTCGCGGAATATTACGAAGGCAAAAAGTGATTTGGTTGCAGCCGGATGACGGAAGTCCTGTTCTACCATCTGCAGAACATGTCGCTCGAAAGCGTGTTGCCTCCCTTGCTGGAGAAATCGCTGGAGCGCGGCTGGCGCGTGGTCGTGCAATCGACCTCGCAGGAGCGCACCGACGCGCTCGACGCTCATTTGTGGACCTACAGCGACGATTCGTTCCTGCCACACGCGACCTGGCGCGCCGCCGATGCACAGGATCAGCCGATCATCCTCTCGACCGAGGAGGGCAATCCGAATCGCGCCAATGTCAGGTTCCTGATCGACAACGCGGCGTTGCCGGCCGACTCCGACAGCTACGAGCGGGTGGTGCTGGTCTTCAACGGCGACGATGCCGACGCGTTAGGCGCGGCGCGCGGCGCCTGGGCCGACTGCAAGGCGCGGGGTTTCGAGGTGACCTATTGGCAGGCCGACGAGCGGGGACGGTGGCAGCGGCGGCAATAGCGGTGAAAATGGAAATCATTGGGAATTAATGATAATTTTCGGATTCGGCGCCGGGCCTTGTGGGCAGCCATGGTCGTGCCGCAAAGTGATGGTCGGACAAATGATTACATTTAGAGCGGAGCCTGGATCCAGCGTGCGACGCGGAACGATCACTCGAAAACCACTGCTGACGTTGATGCTGCTCGGCCCCGCGCTCGCGGGCTGCTCGGGCAGCGCGTCCGACCTGCTGTCGAAGGATGCGGACTGGTTCCAGCGTTCGGGCCGGGTGTTTATCCGCAACGTTTCGATCGAAACGCCGCCGCTCAGCCCGTCCAAACAGGTCACGCCGGACGAACTGGTCAGTGCCGACGGCGCCTGTCCCGGAATGGCGCCGCCAGGTGCGGGCGCCAACGCGCTGGCCGATGGCGCTGCCGGCAGCCCGCCGCCCTCGACCACGGGAACGGTGGCGCTTGGCCATACCGAGTGCGACGTCGTGCGTGGCATCGGGGCGCCTGACAGCGTCAATCTTTCCAGTAATCCCCGCGGCGACCGCATTGCGGTCGTGAACTATTCGCGCGGCCAGCGCGCCGGCATCTACACCTTCACCAGCGGACGGCTGACCTCGATCGAGCGCGGAGCCGAGCCGGTGGCGCAGCCGAAGGCTGCGAAGCCGAAGAAGAAGCCGGCGGCGTAATTATTCAACTCGCTGCCTCATCGAATTGCGAACTGGCCTCCAGCCATTCTTCCTCTGCGCGTTGCAGCGCGCTCTCGGCGCCGGCGCGCGCCTTGCTGAGCTGCGCGGCCTGCTTGGGATCGCGCGTGAACAGGTCGGGCAATGCAAGCGCGGTGTCGATCTTGGCGATGATGCCGGTGATGCGTTCGATCTCGGCTTCGGCTTCCGCAATCCGCTGCTTCAGCGGCGTTCGCCGTTCGCTCTTGCTACGCTCCGGTTTCGCGGTCTCCTTGGGGCGCTCGCGCGAACTGCCGCGCGTGTCGCGGATCGACAGCACCATGCGGCGGTATTCGTCGAGATCGCCGTCATAGGCCGTGACCGCCTGGTTGGCGACCACCCACAATTGATCGGCGCAGGCTTCGATCAGGTAGCGGTCATGCGAGACCATGATGACGGCGCCGGGAAAATCGTTGATCGCTTCAGCGAGCGCCGCGCGGCTGTCGATATCGAGATGGTTGGTCGGCTCGTCGAGGATGATCATGTTGGGGCCGTAGAAGGTGGCAAGGCCGAGCAGCAGCCGCGCCTTCTCGCCGCCCGACAGGCTCTTGACCAGGGTGTCGCCGGCCTTGCCGGAAAAACCGATCGCGCCGACACGCCCGCGCACCTTGGTTTCGGGCGCATCCGGCATCAGCTTGCGGATATGGTCGTAGGGCGAGGCGTCGAGATTGAGCTCGTCGACCTGATGCTGCGCGAAATAGCCGACCGACAGCTTGTCCGCGCGGGTGATGCGGCCCGAGAACGGCTGCAGCTTGTTAGCCAGCAGCTTCACCAGCGTCGACTTGCCGTTGCCGTTGGCGCCGAGCAGGGCGATGCGGTCGTCATTGTCGACGCGCAGCGTCACGCGGTTGAGCACCGGCTTTTTCGGATCATAGCCGACCGAGACGTCGTCGACGGCGATGATCGGCGGCGACAGCATCTTCTCCGGCGCCGGAAATGAAATCTCGCGCACATCCTGCGTCACCAGCGCGGTGACCGGCTTCATCCGCTCCAGCATCTTGACGCGGGACTGCGCCTGACGGGCTTTCGAGGCCTTGGCCTTGAAGCGGTCGACGAAGGCCTGCAGCCGCTTGCGCTCGTCGGCCTGGCGCTTGGCGTGCTTGGCGTCGAGCATTTCGCGCGTGGCGCGCTGTTCCTCGAACGAGGAATAGGTGCCCTTGTAAAGCGTCAGCTTGCCGCGATCGAGGTGCAGGATCTGGTCGACCGAGGTGTCGAGCAGGTCGCGGTCATGGCTGATCACGATCACGGTACGCGGATAATTGGCGAGATGGTCTTCCAGCCACAGCGTGCCTTCGAGATCGAGATAGTTGGTGGGCTCGTCGAGCAGCAGCAGGTCGGGGGCCGAAAACAGCGTCGCTGCCAGCGCCACCCGCATGCGCCATCCGCCGGAGAATTCCGAGCAGGGCCGCGCCTGGTCGGCGGTGGAAAAGCCGAGGCCGCTCAAGATCGCGGCCGCCCGCGCCGGCGCGGAATGGGCGTCGATATCGACCAGCCGGGTCTGGATTTCGGCGATCCGGTGCGGATCCTCGGCGGTCTCGGCTTCACGGAGCAGGGCGTCTCGCTCGAGGTCGGCCTTGAGCACGACGGTGATGAGGCTTTCCGGGCCGTCGGGCGCCTCCTGCGCCAGACTGCCGATGCGCCAGCGGGGCGGTAGGGTAATGCTGCCGGATTCGGTCGGCAGATCGCCGCGGATCGCATGAAACAGGGTCGATTTGCCGACGCCGTTGCGGCCGACGAAACCGACGCGCGCGCCCGGCACGATCTGCACGGTGCTGCTGTCAATCAAAAGCCGCCCGGCGATGCGGACCGAAATGTCTGAGATGGAAAGCATGCGGCGTTGTCACCGGAGCCGCCGCCAAACGCAACCCATTTATCGGTCAAAAAAGCAGTCGCTGCCGCTCAATGCTGTTCACGGTCGCGCCGGCGCAGCTCCTCCATCAGCCATTGCAGGTGCCGTGACAAATCGGAATCGGGACGCATGTTCTGCTGCAGCCGTTCGCCGATCGCGTCGCAGATGGCCTGGCAAGTCCGGTGATCGAGATGTTCGGCATCGCCGTTGATTTGGGTAACCATGGGTAGCCTTTTTACGAGTTCCACCTCGCAGGGCTGGCAAGGTTTGAGGGATCCGTTGCTGGATCAAGTCACAGCGACGGAATTTGTTTCCCGGTGCATGGCTGCATGAATTCGCTTTCAGGTGGTTGAATTTGCAAAAACCTGTTCCGCGGGAAAAAAGGGCCCCGGCGCGATGGCCGGGGCCTCAAGTCTCAGGGGGAACTCAGTCAGATCAGTAGCAGCGGTTGATCAGCCTCCAGCGCGGGCCCCAAGGGGTCGGGACCAGGCGCCGCGCATAGCAGCCGCCATATCCACCGCCGTAATAGGCCGGTCCGCCGATGAAGAACCGCCGGCCACCCCAGCCGCCATGATGAAAGCCGCCATGGTATCCGCCATGATAGCCACCGTGATGAAAGCCGCCCCAGGCCGAGGCGGAGGTCGGCGCCAAAGCAGCCGCGCCCAGCGACGCCGCGGCAACTGCAACGAGCGAGAGTTTGCGTAACATGATCGTCTCCTCAAATATTTGGCACCAACTGGCGCCATCAGGTCAGATCGGGTCCCGTGACGCCCGGGGCCGGCGGATGCGCGACCCTGCGTTCGATCGAGGTGAAGTCTATGGCTGCCAAGCTGAACGGAGGCGGGACGGCGCCTGCAGAATGGGTTCAGCTTCGTGAAACTGTTGTAATCCGGCACCTGGTGGTGCCTCCCGGACGCCGGGCGCGCCGCCACGAAAAGGCGGCAAAAACGACTGGCAGGCGCGTCACCGGGTCGCTTGCCGTCTTGGAACAGCGCCGATATAAGCCCGCCAACTCTCCACCAGCGTCTTGCAAGGACTTACGACATGGCGATTGAACGCACTTTCTCGATCATCAAGCCCGACGCGACCGAGCGCAATCTGACCGGCGCGGTTAATGCGCTGATCGAGCAAGCGGGCCTGCGGATCGTCGCCCAGAAGCGCATTCGCATGACGCGCGATCAGGCCGAGACCTTCTACGCCGTCCACAAGGCGCGTCCGTTCTTCGGCGAACTGGTCGACTTCATGACCTCGGGTCCGGTCGTGGTGCAGGTGCTGGAAGGCGAGGGCGCCGTCCTCAAATATCGTGACGTGATGGGCGCCACCGACCCGTCGAAGGCGACTGAAGGCACCATCCGCAAGGCGCACGCAAGGTCGATCGGCGAGAACTCGGTGCATGGTTCGGACGCGCTGGAGACCGCCGCGATTGAAATCGCACAGTTCTTTTCCGGCAACGAAATCGTCGGTTGATCCGCTGATCTGTTTTGGAGCGCGGCTGGCAAAAACCGCGCGCAACGGCTGAAAGGGCCGGAGGGAAAACGCTGTGAACTGGTTGTGGCAAGTCATGGATCCCGCGTCGATATCGGCGTTCTTCACCCAGTTCCAGGCGGAGGTTCAGCAACCGACTTTCTGGGTTGCGCTCGGCAAGATCATGTGGATCAACATCCTGTTGTCGGGCGACAACGCGCTTGTCATCGCGATGGCGTGCCGCGGCTTGCCGCCGCGCCAGCGGTTCTGGGGCATGGTGCTGGGCGCCGGCGTCGCGGTTTTCCTGCGCATCATCTTCACCGGCATCGTCGTGACCTTGATGGCGCTGCCATATCTCAAGCTGGTCGGCGGCCTGGCGCTGCTGGTGATCGCGGCAAAGCTCCTGGTGCCCGAACACGAGGATGAGAACGACACGGAAGCGGCAGCGCATTTGTGGGCGGCCGTGCAGATCGTCGCTATCGCCGACATCGTCATGAGCCTCGACAATGTCATCGCGGTGGCCGCCGCGGCCAATGGCAGTATTCCGCTGCTGGTGATCGGGCTTGCGATCAGCGTTCCCCTGATCGTCGCGGGCGCCGCGCTGATCATGGCGCTGCTGACGCGGCTGCCCGCCCTGGTGTGGGCTGGCGCGGGTCTCTTGGGCTGGATCGCCGGCGAAGTGATGGCGACGGATCCGGCGGTGCAGCCGCATCTGCACGCGTTCTTCAACGGACCGGTCGGCGTCGGCCTCGATGGCGTGCTCAAGTCGATCGGCATGTCGCCGCAGTTCGCCAATGGCGGACATGGCGGCGAGGTGATCCTGGGAATCCTCGGCATCATCGTGGTGCTGGTGGCGGGATCGGTCTGGCGACGGCGCAAGCTGCAGGCGGCGGAGCATTCCGCCGCGGCGTAAGCCCAAGGCGCGCGATAGAACGCAAGAGGCGCCATCGTCGAACCGCGATTGCCGGGTGAGTCGTCTACCGAACAGACGGCGCGGCGCAAAATACGCAAAGTCCCCGCATGCGGTATCGGGGAATTGAAATCGCGATTGTTCAGACCATTGCGCCGAGAGGCTGGCGATGGTCTGTCAATAACGATCAGATGGAAAAGGCCGGGACAAGTCCCGACCGTCGCGACGCCATCCGCCTCGCCCAAAAGTTCATTGACCGCAAAATCAATCAACTTGACCAGCGCGAGGGGTGAGGCCGCCTTGAACGGCGATCTCATTCTTCAGCTTGGGTCAAATTGGCCGCATATGCTGACGGTCAAGCGCCAGGGATAAAACACGCACCACGACGTCGACCAGCGCGTCCGGTTTCGCAGGGCGCGCGTCCGGATCGAAAGCTAACCCAATCACGGCCTTCTGGCCGACCGCCGTCTCCACGGGCCAGAAATCAAAGCGCGAAGCAAGGTTTGGGTAAACGCCGCTGCGCATGACGGCGCCAGTCGTCAAGGACGATCGCGCCACGTCCAGGTCGGCCTCCTGGGGTTCGATGTCGCCGACTTTCTCGAGCAGAACCATTTTGCCCGCCGTAACCAGCATGACGGCGGCAGGAGCCTGAAAGAGCGCGGATAGAGCCTGGGCCGTGATCGAGGCGATCGCCGTCGCATCGCTGGCCCCGACGAGGTCGCGGCTGTAGCCTTGCAGCACGCCCAGTTGCCTTCGCAGCCGTGCAGCCTCGGTTGCCCGCTGGCGCGAGGTGAGGGCAACGCCGCTTGTGATGAGCCCGACGACGAACAGCAGTCCGATCGCCCAGATGTTTGCCGCATCGTCAACGGCGAAGGAGTAGCGAGGCTCGGTCAGAAAGAAATTGAAGGCCAGCGCTCCGACGACCGCCGAACAGAGCGATGGACCCAGGCCGAAGCTAAGGCCGGCGATGATCACGGGCACGACGAATATCAGCGACAGGTTGGGGATCGTCACCTTGCTGTCGACAATGATGGCCAAGGCCGTCGCAATGGCGGTCATGGCAATGGCGGCGAGGTAGCGCGCCGCCTCTAATGCTGCCGGGCCCAAGAGAGGATCGGCATCGGGCTCTGGCGTCGTGTCATCGGCCACGGGTTCAACTCCTTGCCGAGCACTCGGGCGACAGCTTGCTGGCTGTAGCGCAATCAGCCAACGCGGACGTCGCGGCTTACGAAAGCCAACCATATACACACCAGCTTCATCGGCGTGTGATGAACCATATATTCCCTATGGCTCCGCAACGGTAGGCGCGTTCCGATTGGACAGGTCGGCTGGGGCTCGCGCGGCCCGGCAGCAGGCCGGATCCGATCGCTTTGATTTCGTTATAGAAATTTGGCACACGGCGCGGGCGGATCAGGCGGCGGCTTGTGCCTGCAATTTGACTCGTCGTCGGGTGGGCGCGACTGTATCGATGCGACCGACGCATTGGTGAGCAACGGATTTCAATCTTGAATCTGATGGCCGAAGACGACCCGACCGACGAGATTTCGGAGATCGAAGCGCGGATCGAGGAGCTTGCCGAGATCGCCGAGCGATGCCGGAAGATCATTCTGTTTTCCAAGGTGGCGATCGCCGCAGGCTTCGCGCTGCTGCTCGTCATGATACTCGGCGTGTTCGGCGCCAGTCAGGTCACAGCCATCGGGTCGATCGCGCTGGTGCTCGGCGGGATCGTGTCGCTCGGGTCGAATGTCAGTACGTTGCAACAGACGGAGGCCGCCATGAGCGCCGCCGAGTTGCTCCGTTCCGATCTGATCGGCAGGATCGATCTCCATGTTGTCCGCGACAGCCCGTTGAAGCTGATGTGAGGTGCTCACAGGCGCGCGCGGACAAGGCACCTGCAAGATGTCGTGCGAGACAACGACGCAAGTCGCTCCGGCGGGCCCGGACGTCAGCCAACCACCTCGAAATCGGGCAGCTTCCAGCTTCGATCGAGATAGGGCTCGAGCGGGCCGTAGAGACGGAAATAGGCGAACCATGCCTTTCCGGGATTGGTCTGCAGCCAATTCTTTTCGTAGCCCGCCGGGGCAGCGGGACCGACATAGAGATCGACAGTGCCGTCCGGATTCTTCCGCAGACCTTCGTCGCGAGAGGATAGGTCGGCATTCTGCGTCTTGTTGTCGATCCCGACACGGTCGTAGGTATCGTAGATCGTAAGCGACCAGAACTGCTTGGCCGGCGGATTAGCCGGAACATTCAGCTTGTAGGTCTTGCCGCCGTCGAACCAGCGGTCGTTCTTGTCCTTGTAGGCGCCGAGATAGGCCTGACCGATGCCGGGCGTCCTGCTGACCATGCCGCTCGACGACGTCACCGCTTCGTAGAAGTAGTCGCAGCGCTCGTCGAGTTCGCTGTAGTTGGGCCGCTCCTGGCCTGGATCGAACATGATGACGTAGGCCCACCTGCTGTCCGGCCGGTAATAGGAGTTATCGAAGCGCTTGGCATAGGAGATATTCATCGACATCAACTCGCCCATATGCGCGCCTTCAGTGAGGAGCTTTGCCTGACGCTCGCTGGGCTGGAATTTCCGGCCCTTTTCCAGGCCCAGCGGAGCCAGCATCGCGGTAATCATGCGGTCGCGCTCCTCCACCGGCTCCTGCTGCATGATTTCGTCGAGGCTCTCCCAGTATTTCACGCCGCGCGGCTGAACCTGCGACCACGGCTTGCCTTCGGGTGTGAGCTTGCGTTGCTTCTGCGGATTATCCCTCTGCGCGTAGGGGTAGATGACAAAGTTGTCCATCGCGAATTTCAGCTTGTCTTCCCCGGGCTCAAGCACGCGGATGCCGATGAAGACGTTGTTGGTCCTCGAGCGAATGACGTAGTAGCCGTCAGCCTTCGGCGGCTCCTGACCCGGGCCGACAATGAGGTATTTGCCGCCCTGGCCCTTGTCCGGACCGGCTTGCCCCAGATCGGCAACCGGGCGCTGCCAGAAATCCATCACCATGCCCGCAAACGCGCCGGCTGGCTCCTCGACCACCACCGGTCCTTCCGCCACGTTGTGGAAGGTGATGATGTAGGGCGTGGTGAAGTTCGCGGTCAGAATGCCAAGCTTGTCCTTGTAATTGTTGTACAGCACGAGGTCGCCCAGCTTTGCGCCGATCGGACCGAGATGGGATCGCTTCCACTCGTTCATGCCGACGATCGGGATTGCCCAGATGTAGGCCTGGCAGGCGCGCTGGAAATCCATCTCGTCATAGATCTTGCGTTCGACCTCGACATTGGCGGGCAGGCCCATGACGAGGTCGATCTTGCCGATGCGAGAATCGACCGACCCGGTGAACGCGCCGCCGGATGTTGAGGATTGGGCGAGCGCGGTTGACGGCACGAGCTCCGATTCAAATCCCAGCGTCGAAGCGGCGGCGAGTGCGGTAGCGCCCCACAGAATCTTTCGGCGATCAGTCTGGAGAGTGTTGGTCATCTTGTGCCCCCGATGGTTGCCTGTCGCACCGGTTCGATATCGCCCGGCTTCCAGCTCTTGTCGAAAAACGCCTGCGTCGGGCCATACAATCGCAGGATCACGAAGTAGCCTTGGCCGGGATTCGTGCGCAGCCAGTTCTTGTCTGGCCCGGGAGAGCTGGGGCCGAAGTAGATATCGGTCGACCCGTCGGCACTCGCCGCAGGCTTGTCCATCGCGTTGAGCGAGGGAAACGGCTGGCCATTGTCCAGTCCGGAGCCGGTAACGGCATCATAGACGGTCACCGACCAGAATAGATGCGCGGGGATGTCTTTTGGCAGGCTCAGCCTGTAGCTGTCTGCGCCCTGCAGAAAGTTGCCATCCTTGTCGACGAACGTCACCGGATATTTTGCGCCGACATTGATCATGTTCGCCGCCATGCCGGGGCTTGCCGAATAGGCGACGGTGAAGAAGCCGCTCCGGGCATCGATATAGTTGAAGGTGTCGGCGGTGAAGGTAGCGTTGCCCGGGAAGACGTTGACCCAGCGCCGGTCCGGATACCAGTAGCCGTTCTTCACGATCGGTGATGGTCCGTAGGACATGGTATGAATGATACGGAACGCAGTCTTCGCCGCCTTGTCGAGCATGGAACGCGTCTTGTCGTCGGGCTTGAAGGGCTGATCCTTCACGATGCCGAGTGTCGCAAGCATGCCGCGCATTTCCATGTCGGCGGGATCGGCATATTCATGCTGGATGAAGCGATCGATCATCTCGAAGGCCGAGCCGTCGGCCGGATAAAGGAAGTTGGCCGGGGTCGCCGATGCGTTCGGGAACTGCATCGGCTTTGCTGTTGCTTCCTTGCCGAGCGGATAGATGCGCGTCTGCTCCATCACGCGGACAGGCTCTGAAAGTTGCCTGGGGTCTTTGAAGAAGCCGCGCCAGAACACGAAAACGCCGTACGTGCGCGACTTATAGGTCAGATAGCCGGACGGTGGCGTGCCCTTATAGTCGGGTGGCAGGATCAGATATTTGGCGCCTTTGCCCTGATCCGGACCGGGCAGGCCGACGTCACCGCACCAGATCTGGCCTTCAATCTCGCCAACCGAGCAGATTGGTCGCTGAAAGAAATCGTCCAAAATCCCCTGAAGACCAGGTGGCACCTCAATGACCATTGGGCCATCGTCCTTGAGGTCGAGATATCCCATCGCGTAGATCACATCGGAATTGGGTGTCGTGACCAGCGTCTTCGCGTTGAGCCTGTCCTTGAAGATCGGCAGAACGTTGTAACCTCCGCCGAAGACTTTCTCCGAGCCCTCCTTCATGCCGTACATGTTGAGCGCCGGCAGCATCCAGGTGTAGCTCTGAACCGCGCGCTGAAAGACTTGTTCGTCTTTCAGTGCCGCGATGGCCTCCTGCGACAAAAATCCGTTGGTGAACGGCTGGTTCGCCAACTGGTCATAGTGGGGCGATTGCGCCTGCGCTGAGAAAGATGCGGCGAAGGCCATGCCGACGACGCTTGCATGCAGAATGTTTCTCAAGGCCATTAGGGCCTCCTGGCTGTTTGTTTTCTCGTGATGAAAAGGGCAGTCAGCGTCGCGCTGCGGTTCGGATTGCGCGGGAGCTTTTCGGCGATGCCAGTCCGGAAACGGGGAAATTTGCGGCAACGGGAGTCGATAGGCCGGTTCATCCAAGCCTCCCTCGTTCTGCAGTCATTATAGGTGCAGGCGCCTCGCGGCTCTATTGGCCTAAGGGACAGGGATGGCTTGGACTATCTCTCGTTGCAGGCTCCGACAGTCCCGCTTGGGGCGAAATGTGGTGATCGCGAGATGCGGCCGTAACGAACACGCTCACTGACACACGCGCCGGGCAGTCAAGCGCCCGCCTGACTACGCCTTGTACGCGATCCATCCCCTGAACGTGAAAGCGGCGTAGAACAGTTCCACATCGGCAAATCCCGCATCTCTCAGCACGGCTTCGTCCTGTTCCGGGGATAGGAGCGGCAGGCGTTCACTCATGGCCGCGATGGCGCTCTCGGCGTTCGGTGCCGGTATTCCGGAAGCGACCGCGAAGGCGACATAGCGAGCGAGCCATTTTGCCTTTTCGCCGTCATGCTGGGGGAAGCTGTGATGGGCGACGACCAGCGGCGCGCCGGGCTTCAACCGCCGATGGATCTCGGTCAAAGTGCGGCGGCGCTCGTCCTCGGGAATGAAATGCAGGGTCAGCAGGCACGTCGCCGCGTCGAAAGGCCCGAGCGGCGCGCTGTCGATATAGCCCTGGCAGAAGTTGACCCGAGAGGCGAGGGCACCAAGCGTGCGCTCGGCCAGTGCAAGCATTTCCGCCGATGGATCGACGCCGCAGAAGCGCCAATCGTGTTGCGCTTCGGCGAACGCTTTCAGTTCGAGCCCGCCGCCGGCGCCGAGGACCAGCACATGGCCGTCATCCCGGATTCGTTCGGCGAGCAGCAGGCGCGTCATCTGTTGCAGGGCGAGAAATCCCGGCACCTGACGTATCGGGCCTTCGGCGTAGCGGGCGACGCTGTCGGGATCGGTAAATGGCTGCAATGACGGCTCCCTGCGATGGTGCTGCGGGTGTTCATACATCTGCCTTGCGGCAAATGCACTTCACGGATGCAGCAACCAGCAGCAGGGAGCTACCCGACCGGACGCGCTCAGGCCTTGCGCATCTTGCTGAGCAAATAGTTGTCGTAATAGTTTTCCGCGATCTGCGTGTAGAAGAGCACTTCCTTCATGTAGGCGTCGTGGCTCTCCTTGGTCTTCTTGAACAGCGGGCTCTTCTCGGCAATCTCGTTCAGGTGATCCTGCGTGGTCTTGTAGCAGGCATCCATGACCGGCTGCGGGAAAGCGCGCAGCTCCGCTCCACCCGCAACCAGCCGTTTCAGGGCTGCCGGATTGACGCTGTCGTATTTCTCGATCATCCATGCACCCGCCGCCGCGCCGGCCTGGTTGAGGATGGCCTGGTACTGCTTCGGCAGCGAATTCCACTTCTCTTCGTTGACGATCATGTGCAGCATCGCCCCGCCTTCCCACCAGCCGGGGAAGTAGTAGTACTTCGCCACCTTGTAGAAGCCGAGCTTCTCGTCGTCGTAGGGGCCGACGAACTCCGCGGCGTCGATCGATCCCTTCTCGAGCGCCGAATAGACGTCGCCTCCCGCGATCTGCTGCGGCACGATGCCGAGCTTGGCGAGGACGTGGCCGCCCATGCCGGCGATGCGGAACTTGAGGCCCTGGAGGTCGTCGACGGTCTTGATCTCCTTGCGAAACCAGCCGCCCATCTGCGTGCCGGAGTTACCGCACAAAATGGCATCGCCTTGAAGGGCTTCAGCGCCTCGTTGCAGAGCTCGGCGCCGCCGCCGAATGTCCACCACGAATGCTGATGGCGATGGTTCATGCCGAAGGGCGCGCCGGTCGCATAAGCCAGCGCCGGCTCCTTGCCGATGTAGAAGTAGAGCGGCGTCTGCGCCATCTCGACGGTCGCGGTGCTCACCGCATCGAGCGCCTGCAGGCCGGGCACGATCTCGCCCGCCGCAAAGGTCTGGATCTGAAACTTGTTGTCGGTGGCGTCAGCCACGTATTTGGCAAAGGTCTGCGCCGTGCCGTAGATGGTATCGAGCGACTTCGGAAAGCTCGAGGTCAGCCGCCACTTGATCTCGGGCGAGCCTTGCGCAATCGCAGGGGCCGCAACCAGCGTGGTCGCGCCCGCCACGGCGCTGCCCTTGAGGAACGTACGGCGTTTCATGATGTTCTTACTCCCTTCGATTGCAAGTTCGTTGGCGCGCGGCCAATCGGCTCTCATCATAACGAACTTCGAGGCAGGCGTGGAAGCGCTACCTTGCGCGTAGCCGGACGGCGAGCAAAGATTCGGTCGAAAACGCGGGCCTTACTGATATGGATACGGCATGCCTGTCTTGATCTCATTTTCCGGATTGCCCGGGGTCGGCAAAACGACCGTCGCCCGCGCCTTGGCGCAGGAAATCGGCGCAGCCTACATACGCGTGGATTCCATCGAGACGGCGCTGAAAAACAGTAGTTTGCAAATCCATCCAGCCGAAGACGCCGGATACCTCGCAGCGGTCGCGGTGGCGAAGGACAATTTGGCAATGGATCTCGACGTCGTTGCCGACACGGTGAACCCAGTCGAACTCACAAGGAGGTGGTGGTCTGACGCGGCAGGCGCCTGCAATGCAGGGTTGTTGAACGTGGAGATTGTGTGCTCAGACCAGGCTGAACACAGGCGCCGGGTAGAGGCGCGTCGAAGCGACTTGGCTGGTCTCGACCTGCCGGATTGGAAGCGCGTTCAGAGCCGCGACTATGAAGCGTGGGCCAGTGATCGTGTGGTGCTGGATACCAGCAGGCTGTCCAGCACGGATTGCGTAAGACAGATCATCGAAGCATTGTCCCGTGAAGACGACAGGTTCGAGCGCGTAACGCGTGGCAGAATTGATCGATCCTGAGACAAGACGGCAATCAGTTTGCAGTACAATTGGCCATCGCGCGCTGCATGGTCGTTCGCAAATCCTCAAGCATGAAGGGTTTGCGCAGAATGATCCGGTCGCGAAACCCTTCCGGAAGACCCGAAGGGCCATAGCCGGTCGAGAAGACGATCGGCCGGCTTCGCGTTGCGACGATCCGGGCAACGGGCGTGATCAATTCACCGGCAACGTTGACATCGAGCAAGGCGAGGTCGAATTCGGCGGTACGCGCCAGCGGAATGGCCTCTTCGATGCGGCTGGCCGCGCTGGGAACGCGATGGCCCAGTTGTTCCAGCATATCGACGATCATCATTCTCAGAAGAGCCTCGTCTTCGACCACGAAGACAGCAAGACTGCCGTTGTTCATGAAAGCTCTTTCTGATGATTCGCCGGCACGAGGTTGCATTGCGTACCAGCTAACACTTGCAGGTATCCATGCACTATCCGGGAAAATACCTTTCCGACGGACGGCGCGCTTGCGGGGCGCAGGCGAAACATCCGGAAAGGGTGTTGGCGGGAGGTCCAGCGCGATTCCATCGCAGCAACGCAGACGGCCTCAGCCGGGGGGTGCTGAGGCCGTCACTTGCGGCGGTGTGCCGGGGGACCGGCGCTTCGTCAATGCGCGTGAAGGAAGTTAGTTCGGGTGGATCCGATCACATTTAGTTTGCCAATTTTTCCTCTGATCGTTTCGGCGGATCATGATCATGATCGATCGACGGTATCATCGCGCGCCCGGCTCGATTTCGCGTTCGAAGCGGAACGGGCATTTGAGCAAGTCGTTACCGATGATGGATCATCGCTTTCTTTGCATCATCTGCGCGAGTGTCTTGCTGCTTGTGACTGCGTTCGCGCTTGGGACACCTGGATTGAATCAGGACGGATCACCTGAGACATCCGTGGTGACGCGGGTCACGATGCGTTGAAAATTAAGGTAACTCCGCAGTCGGCGGGGTTACCTTATATTCATTGTACAGTGCGATCGTTCGGTAGTGGAACTCAGGAGGTATCCGCAGTCAGTCCGATGACAGCGGGGTAATATAATCCCGATGCAGGCACGTCGGCCGCTTGCCGTCATCGAACAGTACGGTAACACCGGTATTGGAGGAACTGCAGCTGATCACGGTACCGACCCTGTCGGCCAGGGTCGGGCAGCGGCCAGCTCCAAACTTGTTGAGCTTAAAGCGCATTCCTGCTGAAATTCGTTCTGCTTCGCGATCCATCATTTGCGGTTCCGGAACTGAAAATACTGATGCAAATCCTCGCGCGGATCACCGGTTCTTACCGGGAAAAACCAGCAACATCATAGCGTAAGTAAATTACACTTCTTTGAATCCCACTGTTCAAAAGTGCTCGCAAGAACCATGCCATTCCTGCATGGCGGGGTCAGGTTCCGGGAACCCGGAGGCGCGTGCGAGAGGTAAAACCGTATGTCCAATCGACATGACCCATCGTGTCTGGGGCAGCGCGGCCGGTGTTTCGGGTTCCCTTCGGGCAGGTATTCCTTGGCGAGCGGTGCGGATGGACTCGACGACGTCTGGCGCATCTTGCCAGGGCCCTTGGTTTGCGAACGGTCGGCAAGCGCAGCCAGCCCAGGCGAGAGCGTCGTCGACGTGTCGATGTCATGCCGCGCTGATGTTTCTCGCGCTTCGCCGCACACGCGCAGGATCGGCAAATCTTTTCGATTTTTGCCGGTTGTGTGGAACGATTCACTCTCGGGAAAATTATGCAACATGTGTCCAAGGGATGACACAGCAAAAACTCCAGCGGCTGCTGACTGCAGTCCCGCCCCCCCGAGGTGCATTGGCAGCCGCTCCTTTTTTGAACTTGAATCGCCATTGCCCATGAAAGATTTTGCCAACGCCGCCTTCCCGCCAGAAGTCATCACGGTCATGGAGGCAGCGTTCGATGCGGCGGTAGCTTCTCTGCCCGAACCGGTCTCTTCGACGCACGTTCAACGCATCGCCGAGGCGATCTTGCGCGCGGCTCACACGGGAGAGCGGAATCCGCTGGTGTTGCAGCGGCTCGCGCTGCTGGAGCTGCAGATCATTCCGCGCTAAATGAACGGTAATTGGCGCCATGGGTCGGATCCGCGGAGGAGACCATGGAGAATGCGAGCCGGCAGGCCCATTGGGAGAACGTGTACGTCACCAAGGGCGAGAATGAAGTCAGCTGGTTCCAGGAAAATCCGGCGCCTTCGCTTGAACTGATCGCGCAAGCCGGCGCTACCGGGGATTCAGCCATCATCGACGTCGGCGGCGGCGCTTCGCGTCTGGTCGATCATCTCGTCGCGCAGGGATTTGCCGATGTCACCGTGCTCGATCTGTCGGGAGCAGCGTTGCAGGCCGCCAAGGCGCGGCTCGGCGCCTGCGCGAGCCGCGTCCACTGGGTTGTGGCTGATGCCACGACCTGGGAGCCGGTAAAGCAATACAACATCTGGCACGATCGGGCGGCGTTCCACTTTCTCACCGACGAGAACGACCGCGCCGCCTACGTTGCCTGCCTCGCGCGCGGCCTGAAGGCGGGAGGACATGCGATCATCGCCACCTTCGCGCCGGACGGCCCGGAAAAGTGCAGCGGGCTACCGGTCGTGCGCTACGACAGCGCAAGCCTCGGGCTGGCGCTTGGAGCTGCGTTCAGGCTGCTCCATACGCGGCGGCACGAGCACGCGACGCCATGGGGCTCCCGGCAGTTGTTCCAGTTCAGCATATTCAGGCGCGAAGGCTGACGCGGTCCTTCCGGGTTCACACGCGGCATCCGGACTTGCCCCCGAGCTGAACCGGCGGGCAAGCCACGGAGCCGAATGAACAGAAGACGCAGCAATCACCGGGGAGAGGTTTGAGCCTCGCGCCGCAGCCTTTGCAATCGTAGAAAAACTGACACGCATCCGTCGGCATCTGCTCAACGGCCGTGTGACGGCAATGCGGACAGGTCACGGTGCACTCGCGGATCATGCGCTAGTGCGCCATGGTGCGGGCGAGTTCCTGGCAGGCCTCCATGCAACGGCGGCAGCTATCCGCGCAGATGCGGCAATGCTCGTGCATGCTTGCGTGCCTTTGACACTCGTCGGCACATAGCCGGCATGCGGCGGCGCAGACGCTGAGCATGCGGCGCATCACTTCGTCGTCAGAACCGGTGCGGCGGGTCATGATGCGGCCGGTGATGTTGCAGATGTCGGCGCAATCCAGATCGAGGCGAATGCATTGGGTGAGGTCCTGCACCATCCGCTCGGACAGGCAGGCGTCCGCGCAGGAGGTGCAGATCTGGGCGCAGGAGTAGCATTCCTCGATGCAGCGGATCAGGGCGTCGTCGATGTGGCCCTTGACGGCCGGGTGGGTGCCGATCATTTCGCGGGCATGCATGGCTGGGGCTCCTTGCTGGAGGGGCGGACCGGGCGGGCGGTCGCTATCTCAAGTCGAGGCGTTGAAAAATGTTCGCCAGGCGATAAGAAACTATGCCGGCGATGGCCGGCTTGATTCATCGCAAGGCGATCTTTCCCGTGGAAGCGTTCTAAACGGAATCCCGCGATTTCGTGATGGAACCTTGCTTTCCATCGGAACAGGGGTGTGCGAAGTTCGGGCCGTGAAACACTCAAATCTCCTTTGCCGGTTGCTGGCGGTCCTTGCGGTCGTCGGCCTTGTCATCGCCCCGCTCACGGCGCGGGCGCATGCGGACGGCATGGGGTCGATGGCTGCGATGTCGATGTCTGACGACGCGGCTGATATGTCCGATGACATGCCGTGCTGCCCGGACAAGTCGGCGCCCGTCGATTGCGACCAGTGTCCGTTGATGGCGCTCTGCGCGGCGACGACGCTGCAGGCGCCGCTGCCGGCCGGCGTCGCCGAAATCTATCCTGTAATGCTTCGGACGCTGCTTCCCGGCAGCGATCCCGAAGTGGATAGTGTCGTCTACTCACCCCCGCCAAAACCTCCCCGGTTCCCGGTCCTTTCGGCGTAACGCCGAAGCCGCGCGCGGCGCTTTGCGTCCGCGCTCATGCTGCGTTCGCAGCTGACCAAAGGATTCGAGGGTTATCACCATGAAGGCCAATCAGTTTTCGCGCGCCCTTTGGGTTGCGCTGACCGGCGCTGCCCTGACCTGCGCCGCTACCGTCGCGCTCGCCGACATCAGGAATTACGAGTTCAGGCTGGCCGAACCGACCGTCAAGGCCGGCGCGGACAGGACCATCGCCGTGAAGCTCGTCGACAAGACGACAGGCAAGGCTGTTCCGGACGCTGTCATCTTCGCCACGCGGCTCGACATGGCTCCCGACGCCATGCAGGAGATGGTGACAAAGCTCACGCCGCTGCCGGCATCCGAACCCGGCACCTACCGGTTCAAGGCCGATTTCGGCATGGAGGGCCGCTGGCAGTTGTCGCTCGGCGCCAAGGTGCAGGGCGAAACCGGCACGGTTGCAAGCAAGCTTGTCATTGAGGCCGGCAGATGAAGCGGCCGGTCATGATTGCGATCGCCGCTGCCGTTACGGCTGCCGCGGTGGCCGGTGTCCTCGCGCGTCCGTATCTCGGGCCCGGCGGAGCGACGAAGCATGCTCATGTTCACGCCTTGGAGCAGGCCCACGAGGAACCTGCCGCTGCGATCTACTACCAGGATCCGGATGGCAAGCCGTTCTATTCGCTGACGCCGAAGAAGACGCCCGATGGCCGCGACTACCGCGCCGTTCCGCCGGGCGCCGACGTCAGTTTCGACGATCCGACGGAGGCCGCCGTTGCGCCGCCTGCCGATCGCAAGATCAAACATTACCGCAATCCGATGGGCCTGCCGGATGTTTCGCCGACGCCCAAGAAGGATTCGATGGGGATGGATTACATCCCCGTCTATGAGGGCGAGGACAGCGAAGACGGGTCGGTGAAGCTCTCGCCGGGCAAGATCCAGCGCACCGGCGTCAGATCGGAGCCGGCCGCCCGGCGCGTGATCCGCACCATGATCCGTGCGCCCGGCACCATCCAGCTCGACGAGCGGCGCGTCTCCGTGATCGCGATGCGCGCCGAAAGCTATGTCCAGAAAGTCGCCGACGTCACTACCGGGGCGCATGTCGTCAAGGGCCAGCCCCTGATGGAAATCTACAGCCCGGCCGTGTCCTCGGCCGCCGCCGAATACATCTCGACGCTCAATTCGAAAGTCACCGGCGGCGAGGGGCCTTACGGCAGGGGATCGCGGCAGCGGCTGATGAATCTCGACGTGCCGGAGGCGGCCATCGTCGCCATCGAGAAAGGCCGCAACGTTCCGATCGCGGTCGAATGGACCTCGCCGCGCGGCGGCATCGTCCTCGAACGCAACGCCACGGAAGGCATGCGCGCCCAGCCGGGCGAAGTTCTGTTCCGGATTGCCGATCACTCGGTCGTATGGGCGCTCGTCGATGTCGCCGAGCGTGATCTCGGCAGCATGGCGGTCGGCCAGCACGCGATCGTGCACGCGCGCAGTTTTCCCGGGCGAGAGTTTTCCGGAAAGATCAACGTCATCTATCCGATGATCAACAAGGAGACGCGGACGGCGCGCGTCCGCGTCGAACTGTCGAACCCGGATCTCTTGCTGATCCATGACATGTACATCGATGCCGAAATCGATACCGGCAGTGCGGACGCCGTTCTGGCCGTTCCGGAAAGCGCGGTCATGGACAGCGGCGGCCGGCAGGCGGTGCTGGTCGACAAGGGGCAAGGGCGGTTCGAGCCGCGCGAGGTCAAGCTCGGCCATCGCGGCGAGGGCTATGTCGAGATCCGCCACGGCCTTGCCGAGAACGAACCGGTGGTGGTTTCAGCCAACTTCCTGATCGACGCCGAAAGCAACCTGAAGGCGGCGCTGAAGGGTTTTGCCGAGGGAGCGCAGCCATGATCGCCCGCCTCATCGCATGGTCGGCGCGCAACCTGCTGCTGGTGTTCTTCGGCACTGGTTTTGCCGCCGCCGCCGGCCTGTATGCGCTGGCGCATCTGCCGCTCGACGCGATTCCGGATCTCTCGGATACGCAGGTGATCGTCTACACGGAGTATCCGGGCCAGGCGCCGCAGGTGATCGAGGACCAGGTCACCTATCCGCTGACCACGGCGATGCTCACGGTGCCGCGCTCGAAAGTGGTGCGCGGCTTCTCGTTCTTCGGCGTGTCGTTCGTCTATGTCATCTTCGAGGACGGCACCGACATCTATTGGGCGCGCTCGCGCGTGCTGGAATTCCTCAACGGCGCGGCGTCGCGGCTGCCTGCGGGCGTGACGCCGACCATCGGCCCCGACGCCACCGGCGTCGGCTGGGTCTACCAATATGCCGTAATGTCCAGGGAGTTGAACCTCGCTGACACCCGCGCCATCCAGGACTGGAACCTGAAGTTCGCGCTGGCGAAAGCCGAGGGCGTTGCCGAGGTCGCTGGCGTCGGCGGCTTCGTGCGTCAATACAACGTCATCCTCGATCCGCAGCGGCTGCGCGATCTCGGCATCACCATGCAGAAGATGCGCGACGCTATCCGCGCCAGCAATTCCGACGTCGGCGGCCGCACCGTCGAGCTCTCCGAATTCGAATATGTCATTCGCGGCAAGGGCTATCTGAAGGGGATCAACGACCTCGGCAATGTAGTGCTGAAGGCCAATAACGGCACGCCGGTGCTGCTGAAGGATATCGCGCGCGTCGAGCTTGGGCCGGACGAACGCCGCGGCATCGGCGAATTCAACGGCGAGGGCGAAGCGACCAGCGGCATCGTGCTGCAGCGCTTTGGCGTCAACGCGCTTGATGTGATCAACAACGTCAAGAAACGCTTTGCGGAGATCGCGTCCAGTCTGCCGAAATCGGTCGAGATCGTGCCGGTCTATGATCGCTCCAACCTGATCAATGCGGCGATCGATACGCTCAGGCATACGCTGTTCGAGGAGAGCGTCGTCGTGGCGCTGGTGTGCATCCTGTTCCTGCTGCATGTGCGCAGCGCACTGGTCGCGATCCTGATGCTGCCGGTCGGCGTGCTGATGGCGTTCGGCGCGATGAAGCTGCTCGGCATCGGCTCCAACATCATGAGCCTGGGCGGGATTGCGATCGCGATCGGCGCGATGGTGGATGCGGCGATCGTCATGGTCGAGAACGCCCACAAGCATCTCGAACGCGCGCAGCCCGGGCAAGCGCGGGTGAAAATCCTGATCGAGGCGGCTTCCCAGGTCGGTCCGGCGCTGTTCTTCAGCCTGCTGATCATCACCGTCTCGTTCATGCCGATCTTCACGCTGGAATCGCAGGAGGGGCGGCTGTTCAGCCCGCTCGCCTTCACGAAGACCTTTGCGATGGCGGCGGCGGCGCTGCTATCGGTGACGCTGGTGCCGGCGCTGATGGTGCTGTTCGTGCGCGGCAGGATCATTCCGGAGCACAAAAATCCGATCAATCGTTTCCTGATCTGGATCTACCGGCCAGTCATCAGCGGCGTGATGCGCGCGAAAATTCTGGTGATCCTGATCGCGGCCGGCATTCTTGCCGCAACGGTGTGGCCGGCCCGGCAGCTCGGCACCGAGTTCATGCCCAACCTCAACGAGGGCACGCTGCTCTACATGCCGACCACGCTGCCCGGACTTTCCGTCACCAAGGCGGCCGAATTGCTGCAGACGCAGGACCGGATCATCCGCAGCTTTCCCGAGGTGGACTCGGTCTACGGCAAGGCCGGCCGCGCCGCGACGGCGACCGATCCGGCGCCGACGGAAATGTTCGAGACCATCATCAACCTGAAGCCGAAATCCCAGTGGCGGGCAGGGCTGACGCTTGAAAACCTGACGGCGGAAATGGACAAGGCGCTGCAGTTTCCCGGCGTCTCCAACGCGTGGACCCAGCCGATCAAGGCGCGCATCGACATGCTCTCGACCGGGATTCGCACGCCGATCGGCGTCAAGGTGATCGGCACCGATCTGGTCGAGATCGACCGCCTGGCAAAGCAGGTCGAGCAGGTGCTGCGCACCGTGCCGGGCACGTCGTCGGCATACGCCGAGCGCGGCGTCGGCGGCTACTATCTCGACATCGTGCCCGACCGCGCGGCGCTGGCGCGCTACGGCATCATGGTGCAGGACGTCCAGGACGTGATCGCCACAGCGCTCGGCGGGCAGACGGTGACGACCACCGTCGAGGGCCGCCAGCGCTTTGGCGTCAACATGCGCTATCCCCGCGACCTGCGCAGCGACCCTACGGCGATCGCGCGCGACGTGCTGGTGCCGATGCCGGCGGGCGGGGCGGTGCCGCTCGGAGAGGTGGCCAAGGTATCGCCGGCGCGCGGGCCGACCTCGATCCGGACCGAGAACGGGCAGCTCGCGGTCTACATTTATGTCGACATCAGGGACCGCGATATCGGCGGCTATGTTGCCGATGCGCAGGCGGCGGTGAAGGCCGGCGTCCAGTTTCCGCCGGGCGCCTATCTGATGTGGAGCGGACAGTATGAATATCTGGAGCGGGCGGCGGCGCGACTGAAGATCGTCGTGCCCGTGACGCTCGCGATCATCTTCCTGCTGCTTTATCTGAACTTCCGCTCGCTGACGGAAACGCTGATCGTGATGCTGTCGCTGCCGTTCGCGCTGGTCGGCGGCCTCTGGCTGATGTGGTGGCTCGGCTTCAATCTGTCGGTCGCCGTCGTGGTCGGCTTCAT
>Ga0081540_1001231_pt1 | contig 22351 bp, 17 predicted proteins | sample TabmetS2T1R1_FD_71024 | JGI IMG/M metagenome (GOLD analysis project Ga0081540, IMG submission 71024) | Tabebuia heterophylla rhizosphere microbial communities from the University of Puerto Rico - S2T1R1 | ecosystem: Host-associated > Plants > Roots > Rhizosphere ... | reverse complement strand
CTTTGTCGAATATCTGGCGCCGCGGTCGGCTGGCGGTGAGGAGCTGCGCAAGGTCTCCTATGTCGGGGCTTTTGGCGCGGGCGACAAGCTTCTCGCGCTTCAGGCGGGCGCCTATGTCGACGATATCGACGCCGTGGTCTTCCAACGGATGATGTGGGCCGGGATCGCGGGCCTCGCCGGGTTGGCTATCGCGGCCTTCGCCGCGTTCTGGCTGGGCCGCGGCGTGGTCGTTCCGCTCCATCGAACCTGCGAGGCGATGGACGAACTGGCCAAGGGCAATCTTTCGGCCGAGATCCCGTTCGTCGACCGGACCAATGAAATCGGCCGGATTGCGCGCAGCCTTCAGGTCTTTAGGGATCATCTGGTCGAAACGACGCGGCTCCGCACCGAGCAGGAAGAGATGAAGGTTCGTTCCGTCGAGGAGCGGCGTACGGATCTGTCCCGCATCGCCGACGAGTTCGAGCGCAGCATCGGCGGGGTGATCCGGGGCACTGCCACCGCGGCCGACGAGCTGCAGAATTCGGCGTCCTCGATGTCCACGATCGCGGTCGGGACCACGGACCAGAGCGCGAGGGTCGCGGCTGCCGCCGAGCAGACGGCGTCCAACGTCCAGACGGTCGCCGCGTCCGCGGAGGAGCTGTCGTCCTCGATCCAGGAGATCGCGCGGCAGGTCACCCAGTCGTCGTCCATTGCCCAGAACGCGGTCGGGCAGGCCAACCGGACCGAGACGATGGTCGGACGCCTGGTCGAGGCCTCGCAAAAGATCGGTGAGGTCATGGCGCTGATCCAGACCATCGCGGGACAGACCAACCTTTTGGCCTTGAACGCGACCATCGAGGCCGCCCGTGCCGGCGAGGCCGGCAGGGGTTTTGCCGTCGTGGCCAACGAGGTCAAGGCGTTGTCGTCGCAAACCGCCAAGGCCACCGACGAAATCACCAGCCAGATTCAGGAAATTCGCGATGCGACCGGCTCGACGGTCAACGCCATCCGCGAAATCGGCACCACGATCGGGCAGATGAACGAAATCACCGGCTCCATCGCCGCGGCCGTTGAAGAGCAGGGCGCCGCGACCAGGGAAATCGCCCGCAGCGTGCAGCAGGCGGCGTCGGGCGCCCAGGAGGTGATGCAAAACATCACGGGCGTGCGCGAAGCTTCAAGCCAGGTCGACGCGGCCGCGACCCTCGTCCTGAATGCCGCAGCCCAGCTCACCTCGCAATCCGAGCAGCTCGAAACCGAAACCGGCAAATTCCTCGGCAATATCCGCGCAGCCTGACGGCGGGCACTAGTTTCATCGTCATGCCCGGCCGTGTGCCGGGCATCCACGTCTTTTGCGGTTTTGCCGCGAACAAGACGTGGATGGCCGGGACGAGCCCGGCCATGACGGAAAAGCGGTAGTTTCGGCTTCTTCGTTCAATTCAGCCGCGCGCCGATTCCGGTGAGCACGCGATAGTCTGGCTTGGACTGAACGCCGTTGTGCTGGTTGATGACCGGCACGCCGACGGACACGAAGCCGGAGAAGCGGTCGACGCCGACGCGCACGCCGGGCGAGAGATAGACCGTGGTGCCGCCCGAATTTGGATCGGCGATGCCGGCAATACGCTGCTTGTCGTGCCACTCGCCATTGAGCTCGAGGACGAGGTCGAGCGTGTATGGCGTCTTCTTCATGTCGCTGTGGTCGTGGTTGGCATGATAGAGGCAGTGCTCCTGCAACTGGTTGCGCGGCTGCATGCAGTAATCGTGCAGCTCCACCTCCTTCGCCGAGCCGGTGGCGCCGACCAGGCGATACGACACCGCAGTGCCGAACAGAAAGCGGTCGCCGAGGTTGGTGTTCTGCGTGCCGGTGCTGACCAGATAATAGAGGCCGCTCACGTCGAACGACCAGCGGCCCGAGCGCTTGGTGAAGGCGGCGCCGATCAGGCCATCCCATGAGCCCGAGCCCGGCTGAAATTCGGCTTCGAACAACTGGCCGAAATTGTCGCGCTGGCTGGTGCTGCCGGTCGGTGCCTTGAAGCCAAACAGAACGGCGGCCGATGTTCCGGTCTGCGCGTTGTTGTGGAAGCGATATTGCCCGAGCATGGTCACGTCGCCGAAGCCTGCCGAGTTGCCGCGCCGGTTGATGCCGTCGGGGCTCATCAGGCTGCCCATGTCGCTCGCATTCATCACGCCCATATGGCCGCCGCTCAGCATGTCTTCGGCGGGCTCGCGGATATCCGAGCGACGGATGCCGGCCGCGCGAACGCCAACGGTGAAGTCGTTGGTGATGCCGTAGGCGACCGAAAGCGAAACGCTGTCGATCGAGCGGATCGAATGCGCGTGATTGCCCTTGGCTGCCGCGGCGAGCAGATCGGCATCGCTGAGCTGGCCCAGCCGGATGAATTCGTAGCGGACTGATGCTGCGATCAGGCCTTCCGAGAGCGTGTCGGCCGAGATGGTGTTGATGGGCCCGCCGCTACCGGTGTTGCCGCCGCCGCCGGGATGATGCGCTTCTGCAGGAGTAACGAGAAAAAGCATTATGGATGAAAAGACACCGGCCATCGGCCTAACGCGATACGCACACACATACGCCCCCTGTATTGACGCCTCAGGATTAGCCATCGCAATCGGGCGCGAGATTGACTGGATCGTGCGAGAAGCACGGCCTGCTCGCGACGGAAGGGAAGCGAAAAAGCGAAGGCGTCATCGCGGGCGCGGCATCGGTGTGGCTGTCGCGTGTTGAGCGAATGGCGAACAGGGCGTAGTTCGATTGCCGGTTGCGCGTCCGATCTTTTCGCGCGTCGCAAATGCGGTGGCCGCAATCACGTCCGGCGTCGGCCGCAATCACGGCGAGCACCAGCCGTAATCGCGTCTGATTGTTTCTCTACATGCCTTGTCTGTCCAGCGCGCGTATCGGAGTAGGACAGTTATGACAACCGTCGTTAGAGATATCTTTGTGTTTATCATGGCCGCTATTTTTGTCGCGGCGAGCGTGCTCATTGCGACCGGCGCCGGCGCGCACGAGTACAAGGTAGGTGCGCTCGACATCGGTCATCCCTGGTCGCGCCCGACCCCGAAAGACGCCAACGTTGCGGGCGGATATCTCACCATCACCAACAAGGGAAAGACGGCGGATCGCCTGATCGGTGGCTCGTCGCCCGCCGCGAGTGAGATCGAGGTGCACGAGGTGGTCGATGTGGACGGCATGGCAAAGACGCGCCCGGTCGCGAACGGCATCGAGATCAAGCCCGGCAAGACCGTGGAGCTCAAGCCCGGCGCGCTTCGTATCGTGCTGCTCGGCCTCAAGGAGCCATTGCAGGTTGGCCAGAAGATCAAGGGCACGCTGGTGTTCGAAAAGGCCGGGCCCGTCGATATCATCTACAACGTCGAGGAAAATGCCGGGGCCGCAGTCAGTGGCGTCAATGGTGTCCCGCACAAGCATCATTGAGGCGCGGCTTCGAGCAAATGTCAGTCATCACCGCCAGCCCGCCGCAACGATCGCCACAGAGAGGGCGGGCAATTTTGCTGTCCGCTTTCGCGATCCTGTCTGCATCGCTTTCCGGCCTTGGGCTGGCTTACTTTGCCTGCACCCTGGTGATCCCGGCAGCAGGGCGTGAGGGCAGCGCGCCCGTTCTTTCGGCTGACGATCGTTGGCAGAGCGTTATCTGTTCGAGCGGCAATCCTTCGACCGCGCCGCGGGCCATTCGCACCGATAACTGAACCGTCAACGGCGAGGGGCCATCGTCAACAGTTCGGAAACCACGCGGGCTCTCTCCCCATCGCGCTAACTATTCGAAAATTGTTCTGCCGCAAGTTCGTGCCCGGGAAAGAAAGGGGAGATCCGAACATGAACAGCCTGGCCATCCTGGAAAACGTTCGCCGATACCGCACCATCGCGTCATTGTACCGCCAAACGGCGGCTTTCCGCCCGGTTCATAGCTGCTCGCTTCTGGCGCAGGCCAAGGAATGGGAGCATCGCGCCGTTGCCGAGCTGGAAGCCTACTTTGAGGCGTTCTGTTCCGCCGCTGGCGGCAACGCCCCGGTCCACTCCGCAAGCTACGCAGCGTGAGCTGACGACGGGCGCTTCGGAAAGAGGCGCCCCCTCTAGTTCGCCCAAGGAAATTGCGGCAGCGTTGGGCGAGATCCGGCAGTTTGCGCGCCTTCGGCGCGCGACGGGCCCGCACCGGGATCAGATCAAACTGCGCGCCAGAGCGACCAGGCGGCTGCATTGATCCTCCGTTCCGACCGTAATGCGCAGGAAATCTTGGATTCGCGGTTTCTGGAAATGTCGTACCAGAACGCCGCGCTCCCGAAGCCCGGCCGCAAGATATGCGCCGCTGCGGCTGGGGTGGCGCGCGAATACGAAGTTCGCCGCGGAGGGTAGAACCTCAAATCCCAGTTCAGAGAGGTCGCGGGCAAGCGCTTCCCGGCTCGCAATGATGCGCCCGCGCGTCTCCTGAAACCATGCATCGTCCTTTATGGCCGCGATCGCACCGGCAATGGCGAGGCAATCAAGGGGATAGGAGTTGAAACTGTCCTTCACCCGTTCCAGCGCCTCGATCAGGGGGCGCTGACCGATGGCAAAGCCTACTCTCAGGCCAGCCAGGGCGCGCGACTTGGAGAGCGTCTGGACGATCAGCAGATTGTCGTGGCGCGCAACGAGCGGTACGGCGGTCTCGGCGCCGAAATCGACATAAGCCTCGTCGACAACCACCAACTGGTCCGGATGTTCGGTCACCAGCGCCTCGATCGCGTCGCGCGGAAGCCCGATGCCGGTGGGGGCGTTCGGGTTGGGCAGAAGGATGGCGCTGCACGGCCGCCGAAAGTCGGCGATTTGTACCCTCATCGCGGCATCAAGCGGCACCTCCTCGTGACGGATTCCGTATAAGGCGCAGTAGACCGGATAGAAGCTGTAGGTGATGTCCGGGAACAGCAGCGGCGCATCATGCTTGAGAAGCGCCTGGAAAATATGGGCCAGCACCTCATCCGAGCCGTTTCCAACGAACACCTGGTCTGGCGCAACGTCGTAGCGGACTGCGATCGCCTCGCGCAGGCTGGAAGCGTGCGGATCGGGGTAGAGGCGCAGGCGATCCGTTGCGGCGGCAATCGCAGCCAGGACGTGAGGCGAAGGCCCGTAAGGATTCTCGTTGGTATTGAGCTTGACGATGCCGTCCAGCTTCGGTTGCTCGCCGGGCACGTATGGCGACAGGCCGTGGACGACTGGACTCCAGAAGCGGCTCATGATCACGCTCGTCGCCGGTCCCGAGGAAAACGGCAGGTTTTGCAGTGCCCGGTTTTTGTACGGAAATGGCGCACCCGACACGATTCGAACGTGTGACCTTTGCCTTCGGAGGGCAACGCTCTATCCAGCTGAGCTACGGGTGCTTCGGGCCTTCATTTAGCCGATTGGCCGGGCAGGGGCAACGGCCAGTTAAGGCTGAGGAGGGGCAGCAGCAAGGCCCCGTCGGCCAAGATCACACGTTCGAATCCGCGTCGGGTGCGCCGGAAAAGCTCACGCCGGACGTGCCGGATCGTGGTGCCTCCTATGCCGCAACCGAAACCAGATTTTCATCCGACAGGCTGGTCTCTCCAGACCAGCGATAAGCGGTCAGATAGCCGCCCTTGGCGACACTGAAGTCGAGACACGCCGCATTCGGAGCGGTGAGAATCGGGGTTCCGCTCAGCCAATAATGACCGAAGAAGACAGGCTTGTGTCCGGCGTATCGGAAATCTCTGGGCAAAGCTGAATCGGGCAGTTCGTTTTCTCGGCCATTCATGCTGAGAGCGGCTTTTCGAAATGTCGTTGCCTCGGGATCCCACCAACGGAGGCGGACCTCTTCGCGCTTGTGCCCGTCCTTGTCGAAAAAATGGATTCCGCCGGGCAGGCGTTGTTCAGGGCCCTTCAGGAGTATTTCGACGGCGGCATGGGCCTCCGAGCCCCAACGATAGCTCTCTTGAAGACCTGCCTGGGTCAAGCAGCCACGTTCATCCAGAAAGGGTATTAGAGCTGCTCGCGACGGTTCGTGCCAGCATGCATGGACGACACAAAGGCCCGGGAGCTCCAGCCAGACAGGCAAAGTTCTAAACCAGCGTAAAGCCTCATCATGATCTGACGATCCGGCTCCGACCTGACGGAGAAACTCTTCATGCTGGCGTTCGTTCTTCACGGAATGAGGCCGGAGGAAGTCACCGGCACCATTCCGTTCCGCCCATCCAATCGCGTTGAACTCGTGATTTCCCAACACGGCATATGCTGATCGCGCCTCGCACATCGCGCGGACGAGACCGAGAACTTTTCGCTGCTCGGGCCCGCGATCGACAAAGTCGCCAACGAAGATCACCCTTCTTTCCGGATGCCGGAACACGCCTCCGATCTCCGCATAATCGAGTTTGGCCAGAAGCCTTCTCAAGGGATCGGCGTGACCATGAATGTCCCCAATGATGTCGTATCCGGGATTCGCCAAGGCTGGTTCTCTGTGTGTTGGAGGTCGTCGATTGTTGGAACGTTTCTTTGCCGGCTGTGACTTGCCATAGTTGGTAAAGCCCGGGTTACTCAACCGTAGGGATTAGGTGTGTCACCGGTCCAGCTTCGGAGGGTAGCGGTCTATCCAGATGAGCTATGGGTGCTTCGCGGTTCATTTTGCCGATTGGCCGGGCAGGGGGCAACCGGCCCTCCTGGGGTAGTGAGACGAAGGTGGCATGACGCTGCCTGCGTTCTCTTTGCAAAATTCCAATCCGTTCTCGCCAATTGGTGCTACTCTTGCTGCGTTGAACTTTTCGCCATGGATGGGGACGTCCGATGTATAAGAAGGTTCTTCTCGCCTATGACGGTTCGGTCGAGGGGCGGCGAGCGTTGCGGGAGGGCGCAAAGCTCGCACAACTCTGCCGATCCGAGGTCTTTCTGCTCGCCGTCGTCGAGGTTTCCTCGATCATGACGCCCGAGGCCGGTCTTACCATCCCGATCGAACTGCAGACCGAGGATTACAAGGCCATCCTGAACGAAGGCACCGAGCGGTTGAAGGCGCTGGGGTTTTCGCCGACCGCGCGGCTCGAGGTCGGCGATGCCGGGCAGAAAATCGCCGAAGTCGCCGAGGAAATCGGCGCGCATCTCGTCGTCGTCGGCCACCGCCCGCAGGGGGCGCTGGCGCGGTGGTTCGGCTCGATCGGCAGCTACCTCGTCAAGCGCCTGCGTTGCAGCGTGCTGGTGGCCCAGACCGAAATCAGCGACGCCGAGTTCGAGCGGCTGAAGCCGGCGGAAACGGCGGCCTCGGGATAGTCCGAGGCTGATCCGAACTCAATTCGTGGGAACGATGATCTTGCCGATCGGCCACAGCGCGATGCCGGCAAGTTTCAGGTGCGCCCATGCAAAGGGAATGCCGATGATGGTCACGGCCAGCACCACGGCCGTGACGACATGGCCGAGCGCCAGCCACCATCCCGCCAGCACCAGCCAGATGATGTTGCCGATCACCCCGAGCGGCCCGGTGCCGATATCTTCCTGTCCGGTATAGAGGTCGCGGGAGACCGCCGTGAAGCCGAATGGGAACAAGGTATAGGCTGCGATATTGAACGCGGCCCGCGCCCAGGGAATGCCGATGATGGTGATGGCCATGATAATGGCGGCAACCAGCCAGCCGAACGCCATCCACGCGCCGCCGAGAACGATCCAGATGATGTTGAGGAGCAGCGAGACCGGTGACATGGCCGCGACTCTATCTTGGTGCGGGCGCGATTGAAATCGAAAAGGCGCTTCCGTGAAAAATCGGATTGGCGTTCCCTGCGGGTGCAATCTAGAATTGCCTGGTTGGAATTGCTTGGGCGCGACGCGCCAGGCAGCGAGGTATTACGGCCCAAACAGAATTGCATCGGAGGAATTATGCGTACATTTCTTGTAGGCCTCTTTCTTATTATGCAGCTATGGAATTCAGCGCCAGGCTGGTCCCAGACCAAAATTGAAAATGCCATTGTGTCCGATCTTGTCTCGCAAGAGCGGGTGCGCGTTCTGATCGTCACCCGGCCTGATCCTCAGGCCGGTCCTGCCAATAGCTTGGCGAATCCGGCCGGTTATCTGGCCGGCACACTCGGCGGCGGCGCGACCAATGTGAAGCGCGTGGGCTCGCTGCCGATTACGGCGGCCGAAATAACCAAATCCGCCGTTGATCAGTTGAGAGCTGATCCAAACGTCGCTCTGGTAACGCGCGACATTCCGATGCCTCCGACCTTGATGGACAGCGTGCCCAGCATCGGCGGCAGTACCGTTCACAACAAGGGATTCAACGGTGGCGGCCAAACCGTTGCGGTGCTGGACACCGGCATACAGTCGGATCACCCGGCGCTCGCGGGTGCTGTCGCGGCCGAGGCCTGCTTTTCAACCAACACCTCGACGGTCTATCGGGTGAAGTCGCTCTGTCCGGGCGGATTCGATGTTTCGCTTGTCGCGGGCGCGGCGGGACAGTGTCCGCCGAATGTTCCCGGCTGCGAACATGGCACGCATGTTTCCGGCATCGTCGTTGGTCACGCCATGAACTTTCAAGCCCGCGATTTCGAAGGCGTGGCGCCTGCCGCCCGCATACTCGCAGTCCAGGTATTCACCCTGTTTGAGGATCCTTCCGCGTGCAACGGAAGGCCGAAATGCGTGATGAGCTTCACCTCCGACCAGCTTCGGGCGCTGGAATACGTGATGAGAAAGAAGGACGAATTCAAGATCGCTTCGGTGAATATGAGCCTGGGCTCCGGATACAATGATCGCCCATGCGATCAAGCTTCCGCCCTGACCGAAATCATCGAGCGGCTTCGCTTCGCAGGCGTCGCAACGGTGGTGGCGGCAGGCAATGACGGCTACTTTGACGGTATCGCCGAGCCGGCCTGCGTATCGTCAGCGATCTCGGTTTCGGCGTTGACAAAGGCCGGGGCGATAGACGTCTCCTACAGCAACATTTCGCGTCTGGTTACAATCGCGGCCCCCGGAACCGACATTGTTTCGAGCATTCCAGGGTCGAGCTACCTGAATCTGAGCGGGACATCGATGGCGGCTCCCCACGTGGCCGCGGCGTTTGCCGTCCTCCGTCAGGAATACCCGACATGGACGGTGGCGCAGATGCTTTCGCAACTGACGAACGGCGCGCCGCAGGTGGCAGATGCGCGAACCGGTGTGAAGCTTCCAGCGCTGGAGCTTGCGCATGCCGCTCCCGCGGTCGTTGCCACTGGTGCCGCGGCGGCGCCGCCATCCGTCACGATGGCGCAAGCGGCTCCAGCCGCTCCGGCCGCACCGGTTGTTCCCAATACCGGCAGTTTCATCGTTCAGACCGACAGGTCGGCGGCCGATTTGCAGTCGACCCTGTCGACGAAATGTCCCGATCATAATTGCGATATCAAGCCGATCGGGCAAAACAAATACAAGCTGGATGTATCTCCCAAGAGTTCTCCGGCGACAGGCTCACCGGCAATTATCGATGCTGCGCGTGTCAAGGAGATACTGGGCGGCGGCAACATGAAGGTTTTCGACAACAAGCTCTCTTCGCCACTCAATTAACGGGTAAGGAAATATATTATGCGTGCAATTGCTGGTGTCCTGTTGTGTGGTATCTCAGCCGTTGCCAACGGCGCCGCGGCGCAAGCCGATGACGTCGCTCTCGCGGCGCCCTACAAGGCCGTCGTGACCGGCGCGGCTGGTGTCGCAAGTGCCGCGACCGAACTTCTCCAGATGGAACGAGCGACTGATCGTCTGCTGCAAATCAAGAAGACGGTCACGGCTCATATCCTGAAGGCCAAAAGCGGCGAAACGTTCCTGTTGACGGATCTGCCGGATGAGCGCGAATTTCTTTGCGGCGCCCGGGGCCGGCATCTCATCGCCGTCGCGCGCGCAAACTATCTCAGTTCAATCGCTACCCAGGTCGGCGCAATCGCCAAGAGGGATGCGCCGACCGATCTGTTCTCCGCCCTGAAACTTATGTTCGCGACATATTCGGTGGATGACAGCGATAACACCTTGGGCAACACCACGCAGACGGCCCTGCAGGCGGCGGTGACAGGGCAATGCGAAGCGGATATCCGCGGCTTCGACAAGGCATATTACGGTCAGGTGATCCCGCTTCCGGCAGCGCCAATGAGTGCATCAGGTCTCAGTCAGCCTGAAGCGATACCAAGTCTGAGCGGCCTCGGGCCTGTCGGCGTTGCTGCGGATACAATTCTCGCGATCGTCACGCCGGTTGCGATCGAGCTGTCGTCCCTCATCGATGAGGGTAAGCGGCGAGACGCGGTGAGAGCTTTTCTGAAGGACCCTGTGAAACGAGCCCGCCTTAGCGACGCCGGACAGAAGCTGGCCGCCGCCGTGTCGGCATATACGTGGGACAAGCGGCTTGCTCAAACCGGGATCGCGGTCGAGCAACTCACCAACCTGCGCAACAAGGGACCGATCGACCTGGCCAAGTTCGAACAGTGCAAGGACCCGACGAACAGCCGCCTTGTCCGATCCGAAAGCGGCGCCCCGAGCCGGCAATTCATGAGCTGCTGGAGCGCCGTATGGGAAACGCTCGAGCCGCAGGTAGCGGCGTTGATCAAGTCAGCCAACAGCTATGATCAGCTTGCCGACGCCGGCGATACCGACAATGCGAAGGACATGTATGCCAAGATCGCCAGTGGCTTCAAGAAGATCGCGGATGGCGATGACAGCCTGGACCTGGCGGATCTATGGAAGTCGATTTCCAGGCTCGTGCACTTCGCAGAGACGGTCCGCGCCGCGTTTTCCGAAGAGAATCGAGACAAGCTGAGCAAGGCAATCGATGCCGCGGTGAAGTCGCACTGATCCGACCGGCGCGGGTCAAATTTTAGGCGCGGCGGCGGCGTGATCGTGCCGCCGCGTGGAGGGTAGGCGTGGACGTTTTCTCAGGGTAAGCAACAAGCGTCGACAGGGAGAAACGTTGATGCGTCCGCTCGAATTCGGCTGGTACCTGCCCACGCATGGCGACACCACGGCCTATGGCCTGATGGAAGCTCAGATCCCGGGCTCTCCCGAACTGTGCGACCGGGTGGTGCAGGCGGCGGAAAAGGCCGGCTTCGAATATCTCCTGATTCCGGTCGGCTCGGTATGCTGGGAGGCGTGGATCACGGGCGCGTTCATGGCAGCGCGCTCGTCCTCGATCAAGCCGCTGATTGCGGCGCGGCCGGGCTACATCAACCCGGTGCTGCTGGCGAAGATGATCTCGACCTTCGACCAGATGTCGGGCGGGCGCATCTGCATCAACCTGATCGCCGGCCAGAACGAGAGCGAGGTCGAAGGCGAGGGCGTGCGCTATCCGAAGGAGGAGCGCTACGCGCTGATGGAGGAGGAAGTCTCTATCCTCAAGGCGCTTTGGACCACGCGTGGGCCGGTGAACTTCGAGGGAAAATTTCATAAACTGTCCGGTGCGCATATCAGGCCGCGCCCGCACCAGCAGCCGTTTCCCAAATTCTATCTCGGCGGCGGCTCGCGGCAGGCCTGGGAATTGTCGGCCAGGCATTCCGACGTGCATCTGTTCTGGGGCGATCTGCCGGAAAAGATCGCCTCGAACATCGCCGAGATCAGGCAGATGGCGCGCGCGCACGACCGCGAGAACGACATCGGCTTCGGCATGCGGCTGCAGGTGATCTGCCGCGAGAACGAGGCGGACGCCTGGGAGGCCGCCGATCAACTGGTGCGGCATGCCACCGAGCGGCAGAAGCAGGAAATGAAGACGCTTTACAATAAATCGGAAGCGAACATGCGCGTGCAGCAACTCGCCCGCGAGCATGGCGATCTCCTTCTGCCGCATCTGTGGACCGGCATCACCAAGGTTCGCCCGGGCGCCGGCATTGCCGTCGTCGGCAATCCCGTCCAGTGCGCCGACATGCTGCAGCAATTCATCGACGCCGGCTGTCATTCCTTCTGCCTGTCCGGCTATCTGCATGACGAGGAGGCCGAGCGTTTCGGCCGGCTGATCCGGCCGATACTGGCCGAAAACAATCGCGGCCGGTGGGCGGCGTAGTGCGGATGTTCATGCTGCAGTGCACCGGCGAGGCCGTTTGAAAAGGTATATTGCTCTGGCCCGTGCTTTGGCACGGTCTTTATATCACTCGCGGTGGTGGTGGCCCGGCGTTAAAGTTAGGCCGTTTCAATTAGGTTCCGCCAAATGAGTGGGTCGAGCCCGGTACTTGCGTGGACCTCTGCGTTGGAGGACTTCGCGCTGTTTCGAACGCTCAGTTCGGAACAGCGGCTGAAGGTTCTCAACGCCTTGGTCCGCCAGGACCTGGTGCGCGGGCAGATGCTGGTCACGCAAGGCGGGCCCTCGGACTCGCTTTTCCTGGTGCTGCACGGTGCGCTCGCGGTGCGCAAGACAGGCTATCTCGAACCGATCGCCGAGCTTCGGGCCGGCGAGCTGGTCGGCGAGATCGGCTTCTTCGCCAATGTCCCGCGCACCGCCGACGTGATCGCCATCCGCGACACCAGCGTGCTGGCATTGACGCGCCCGGCCTATCAGAAGCTCGTCGCGGAAGCTCCCGCCATCGTCGAGGCGCTTCTCGCGGCGCTGGCGCAGCGGTTCGCCAGGGAGACCGCGCGCATCGCTCCCTTCCGCACCTCGCCGAAGGCGCGAACGGTGGCGCTGATCGACGGCGGACTGGAGCCGCTGCCGGGCGCTTTCGATCGCCGCATGCGCGAGGGGCTGACCGCGATCGATGCCGAAATCGTCGACGCCGCCCGCTTGCAGGCGATGTTTCCCGGGCGCGCGCTCGATGCGCATGACGTGACCGAATGGCTCAACAAGCTCGAACACGCCGCGCCGCTCGTGGTCTATCTCGGTGGCCGCGAGGCTTCGCCGTGGGCGCGCAAGGCGATCCGTCAGGCCGACATGGTGGTGTTCGCCTGCCGCGGCGATGCGCCTGCGGCGGCATTGACTGAAATCGAGGCCTTTGCCTGCGAGGTTCATCCCGTCCCGGCCAGACGCCTCGTTCGCATTCATGACCGGCGAAGCGGCGAGGTCTCCGGCACTGCGGCCTGGCTTGCCCGGCTGCCGGCCTTCATGCATCACCACGTTGCCCTCGAAGACCAGGTCGATATCGACAGCCTGATCCGCTTTCTGTGCGGCCGGGCGGTCGGCTTCGTTGCGTCCGGCGGCGGCAGCTTCGGAACCGCGCATGTCGGAATCTACAAGGCGTTTCGCGAACGCGGCGTGATGTTCGATATCTTTGTCGGCACCAGCGTCGGCTCCGCCATGGCGGCCGGCTTTGCCAAAAATCTCGAAGCCGAGCATCTCGAGCGCGGGACGCACGAGATCTTCGTCAGGAGTCGAAGCTTTCGGCGGCCGACCTGGCCGCGCTACGCGCTGCTGGATCACAAGGCCTTCGATCGCGCCCTTGCCGATCAGTATGGCCCGGACTGCCGGATCGAGGATTGCTGGCGGCCTTTTGCCGCCGTCGCCACCAATCTTTCGACCCACAATCTCGAACTGATCCGCACGGGACCGCTCTGGCAGGCGGTGCGCGCATCGAGCGCGATCCCCGGGTTGTTGCCGCCGTTCTACACGGCCGACGGCGCGATGCTGGTCGATGGATGTCTGATCGACAACGTTCCGCTGGCTTCGATGCACCAGCTCAAGAGCGGTCCCAACCTGGTCGTGCATTTCGGCGAGCCGGCGGCCGAGATGTTCGACGTCGACTATGCGGCGCTGCCGGGACGGTTCGAGCTGATCGCCGCCATGCTGACGCCGTTCCGCAAGAAGCTGCTTCCGGCGGCGCCGAGCGCGGTGAACGTGCTGTGGCGAAGCCTTGTGGCGCATCAGCGCTACGACACGTTGCCGGTCGGGCCGTTCGATACGGTGATGCGGCCGCCGCTGCCGGCCGATATCGATGTGACGGATTTCGATCGCCACACGGAAATCTTCGAAGCTTCCTACCTGTGGGCCAAGGAGGCGATCGCGGCGCTGGAGGCGGGAGGCAGTTCGGCCGTTGCGGCCATACTCGATGCCGCCGCGCTGGAGCGGCGTCAGGCAACCGCCGCCGCGGTTTCCAATCGCACCCCCAGTAATCGCCTCGCCTCGGCCGCCGGCTTCGGTGCGCTGAACAGATAGCCCTGCATCTGGGTGCAGCCGAGCTGGCGCAGCATCTCGCGTTGCTGCTCGGTCTCGACGCCTTCCGCCGTCGTGGTCATGTTGCGGGCAGCCGCGATGTTCACCACCGCCTGCACGATCGCGGCCGAGCCGTCGACCTCGATGTCGCTGATGAAGCAGCGGTCGATCTTGATCTTGTCGAACGGGAAGCGCTTCAGATAGCTCAGCGAAGAGAAGCCGGTGCCGAAATCGTCGAGCGCGATGCGCACGCCGATGGCGCGGAGCTGATGCAGGATCGCCAGCGCGGATTCATCGTCATGGATCAGGACCGCCTCGGTGATTTCGATCTCGAGCCGGTCGGGCGCCAGGCCGGAGGCGGCAAGCGCGCCCGTGATCCGCAGCGCCAGCGTAGGCGACTTCAACTGGACCGGAGAAACGTTGACGGCAAGCCTGACCCGGGACGGCCAGCCAGCCGCCTCGGTGCAGGCGGTCTGAATGACCCAGTCGCCGATCTCGTTGATCAGGCCGGTATCCTCAGCGATCGGGATGAATTCCGCGGGCGAGACCATGCCGCGTTCGGGATGGCGCCAGCGCAAGAGCGCCTCGCAGCCTGTCACCTCGCCGCTCGCGAAATCGAGCAGCGGCTGGTAGTAGATATCGAAGCCGCCATCGGCCAACGCCTGCCGCAGATCCTGCTCCATGGCGAGCCGCGCCTGGGCGCGGGCATCCATGGCCGGCTCGAAGAAGCGATGGATGCGGCGTCCCTCGGCCTTGGCGGCGTACATCGCGAGGTCGGCATGCTTGATCAACTGGTCGAGTTCGGTGCCGTCTTCCGGCGCGAGCGCGATGCCGATGCTGGCGTCGGTCGAAAGTTGATGGCCGAGGCACTGGTAGGGGTGGCGTATCGCCTCGTAAATGCGGGCGACGAATTCCTCGACGTCACGGCGGCTGCTGATCGCGGTCTGGATCACCGCAAATTCATCGCCACCGAGGCGGGCAATGAGATCGCCAGGCTTGATGCAATCCTTGAGATTGGTCGCGACCGCCTTCAAAAGCTCGTCGCCAACATGGTGCCCGAGCGAATCGTTGATGCCCTTGAATTCGTCGATATCGATATAGAGCAGCGCGAACTGTCCGCCGCCAACGGCCTTGAGCTCGCGCTCGATCTGCTCGCGGAACAATACCCGGTTCGGAAGGTCGGTCAGGGCGTCGTAATGCGCCAGATGCGCGATCTTCTCGTTGGCGAGCCGCCGCTCGGTGACGTCGTCGACGACGTTGATGATGTAGCGCGCCTGTCCCGCCGAATTGCGGATGCCGAGCCGTCTGGAGGTGATGTAGCGCCGGCCCATCCCCCGGGTTTCCCAGACATGCTCGTCCTTGAACAGGCCGTCGGGAGATTGCAGCGTCTTCTCTTCATCGGCCGTGATGATCTCGGCGGCATGCTCTGGAAACAGGTCGGAGGCCGTCTTGCCGATGATCAGGTCGCGCGAGACGCCGAACTGGGCTTCCGCCACGCGGTTGACCAAAAGGTAGCGCCGGTCGTGCACATCCTTCACCGTGATCTGTGAGGGGATGTGATCGATGATCTGGCTCAGGAAGGCGTAGTTGCGGTCGCGCTCCTGTTCGAGATTGCGCCGCTCGGTGATGTCTTCCATGGTGGCAACCCAGCCGCCGTCGGCGAGCGGCCTGCTCACCGCCATGAAGGAACGCCCGTCCGGGCATTGCATGATGCTGTGGTCGACCTGGCCGCGCGCGATGTTCCGGATGACGGTGTTGCAGAACGCGTCGACGTCGCCGGCGAACGATCCGGTGTCCTTGCGGTGCTGCATCAGATCGCGGAAATGGCAACCCGGCTTCACGACCTCGGTCGACAGATTGTACATGTCGATGTAGCGGCGATTGAAGGTGACGAGGCGCGCCGAGGCGTCGAAGGTTACCAGGCCCTGGATCATGTTGTTCAGGGCGGTGTCGAGCCGGCCCCGTTCCGCTTCCAGCCGGTGCTGTGCTTCGCGGCTCTGTCGATTGATCTGCCGGATGATCAGGAACAGGATAAGGGCGATCACCGCCGCAGCCAGTGTTGCCGCGATGACAAGAAACCTGGTTTGCTCCTGCCAATCGGCGAGCGCGGAGGAGACCGTGTTGGTCGCGACCACCACGCCCGAGTAGTGTGCGAGCGGAGCCGCAGATCCCAGCCTGGCCGTCTGGTCGATCGGACTTTGCACCCGCAGCGTCTGCTGGCCGCCTTTTTCCCGGACCCGCTGCAGCAGCGGCGCGTTCGCGAAATTCTGGCCGATCTGTTCGTCGACGCGCGGATAGCGCGCCAGCAGGGTGCCGTCGGCATGAAACATCGAGACCGCGGCGCCCGATCCCAGCGCGACGGAAGCGAAGAACTTTTCGTAATTGCCGGGGTTGATGCGCCGCGTCATGACGCCGAGGAAGACGCCGTCTTCACCTCTCAATCGGTGGGCGATGACGGAGTTGAGCCTGCCGTTGAGATAGCTGCGAACCGATTCGGTCAGAATGGCTGGCGATCGCGGGTCGAATTTGAAGCTCTTGAAGTAGGCCCGCTCGGAAATGTTGAGAACCGGCGCGGGCAGCGGCCGTGACCAGTTGATCATGTCTCCGTTGGTATCGAAGATGGAGATGTCGCCGAGATAGGAGAGGACGCCGGCCTTGGACCTCAGGATCTCATGCGCTTCGGAGCTGGCGACACGGGCGCGGAATTCTTTCTCCGAGGCGATGCCGGAAATCTGCAGCCGGGAGATCACGTCGTCGGCGAGTGTGTCGGAATCCTCGAACTGCTGGTCGAAATGACGGGCGAGCAGGAGAACGGTGTTTTCCAGCTCGCGCTCGCTGTTCTGAAGCGCACGCTCGCGGAATTCGCCGGCCATCATGATGGTGCCGGCGAAAATCGCCGCGACCAGCAAGCCACCGCAAAGGGTCAGCCACAACACCGGCCCCCGGATGGTCGCGGCAAGGTGCCGCCCGGTTGCTGCGGTTCGGGCCTTCATAGCGTGCAGGTGGTGAAACAGGCCGCGCACTTTCCCTTCTCCCCGCCAACATGCATACGATGCGCGGATGTCATAAGCGGTTAGGAAATCCGGTTACTCAAAGCTTAACGCAGGGTTGCAGCGCAGCCTCCGCGCCCTGTTGTGGCGTGTGGAGCCCGGGCCGGTCCTGCGAGGCGGTATCTTGTTGCTTCTGTCACACGGGGCACTAAGCTTCCCGCGCCCGGAAAAAACACAAGGCGGCGAAAAGTCCGCAAATTCACGGGGAGAAGAACCAATGAAGACTTTGCTTGCCGCCGGTGTTCTGGCGGCCTCGATCGCGATTGCCTCCACCAGCCGCGCCGAAGATATTACCCGCTTCATGCCGCTGAAGGCGGAAGAGCTGACGCCGCCGCAAAAGGCCTGGGCCGACGAGATCGCGGTGCCGCCGCGAAATGCAAAGTTCGGTAATCCGCCCTATCGCGCCTATATCCGCAGTCCCGAGCTGGCGCAGCGCCTGTCGGCGCTGTCGGACTATCTGCGCTGGAACAGCTCGCTGCCGCCGCGGTTGAGCGAACTGGCGATCCTGATCACGGCGCGGGAATGGACGGCCCAGTACGAATGGTTCGCGCATTACCCGCTCGCGCTAAAGGGCGGGCTCGATCCCCAGGTGGCGGATGCGATTGCGGCCGGCAAGCGGCCCGACGGGATGAAGGACGACGAGGCCGCGCTGTACGATCTGGCCACCGCGCTCTACCGCGACAGGAAAGTCTCTGATGCCGTCTACAAGGCCGCGCTGGAAAAGTTCGGCGAGCGCGGCATCATGGATATCATCGGCATCATCGGCTACTACGACCTGGTTTCGATGACGCTGATCACCATGCAGGCGGCACCGCCGAATGACAGTGTGAAGCCGCTGCCGACGTTGGCGAAATAGGGCGCGTTTCAATCTTTCGTTATGCCCGGCCATGACGGCGGAGGCTGATGGGCCGCAAAATCCTCAGCGGCGATAGGAGCCGGTGCGCGCATAAGCGGGGCGGGTTTCCGGCGCGGGGCGGCTGACGAGGCCGGCGCGCGCCTCGCTGGCGCGCGGGGTCGCCAGCTTGAGGTCTTCCAGGAAAATCGGCCTTGAGAAGTAGTAGCCCTGGGCATGGCGGATCTTGGTCGCGGCCTGCAGATAGGCCAGTTCCTCGAAGCTTTCGAGTCCTTCGGCGATCACGGTCATGCCGAGCGCTTCGCTCAAGGATTCGATCGCGCGCAAGATGCCCTGGCTGCGCGGGCGCTTATGGATGTCGGTGATGAAGGAGCGGTCGATCTTGATCTCATCGGCGGTAATGTCGGCCAGCGCCGACAGTGACGAATAGCCGATGCCGAAATCGTCGATCGATATCTTGACGCCGAGCTTGCGGAACACCGGCAGGATCTCGTCCTGGAAATGCGTCTTGGTGACGAAGGCGTCTTCCGTCACCTCGATCATGAAGCGTTTCGGAAAGCCGGTCGCCTCGATCGCCTGGGCGAACGGCCGCATGAATTCGGGATTGCCGGCCTGCTTGGCGGCGACGTTCATGCTGATCGTGGTCTCGGGGCCGAAGGTCTCGTTGATCAGGTCGATCGACTTGACGATCTCCGCCAGCACCAGATGGGTCAGTTCGTCGATCAGGCCGAGTTCGGTGGCAAGATTGATGAAGGTGCTGGGGGCCTGAATCACTCCCTCGTCGTCGCGCAGGCGCACCAGCGCCTCGACGCCGGTGATCTCCTTGGTCCGGATATCGACCTTGGGCTGGAACGCGCAGCAGAAGCGCTTTTCGAGGATCGCCACCCGCAACGACTGCTCGACTTTCATCCGCGCCAGCGCCTCGCGTTCCATGCTGGCGTCGAAGAATGCCGCGGCGCCCTTGCTGCCGTTCTTGACGCGGTACATTGCGATATCGGCGTTCTGACGCAGCTCCTCATAGCTGCGCCCGTGTTCGGGATAGAGGCTGACGCCGATCGAGGTCGAGGCGAATATTTCGGATCCGTCGATGAAGAACGGCGCCTTCAGCCGTTGCAGGATGAAGCGGATGAATTCGGCGACCTCGCCCTCGCTCTGGATCGGGTTGAGCAGCAGTATGAACTCGTCACCGCTGATCCGCGACAGGATGTCGGATTCGCGCAAGTCCAGCCCCACCCGCTTGGCGATCTCGCCCAGCAGCGCGTCGCCGACCGAATGTCCATAATAGTCGTTGATGTGCTTGAAATTGTCGACGTCCAGAAAGGCCAGTGCGAAACGCTCGTGCCCGCTGTCCAGGAGCTTGTTGACGCGATGCTCGATCACACGCCGCGTCGGCAGCCCGGTCAGTTCGTCGTAATAGGCCGAGCGGAACAGATGCTCCTCAAGCGCCTTCTGCTCGGTGATGTCGGCGGAGCTCGAGATCAGAAAATTGCGTTCGGCGATCCGGACCGGCAGGTGTGAAGTCAGGAATACCTGCTTGGTTTGTCCCCCCGCGACGGCTTCTTCCAGCACGGCCGGACGGCCGGCATGCAGCAATTCGAGACAGGTATCGCGTCGATCGTTCACATGCGAGGCTGTTGGCGAGGCGGCAGCCATCGCCAGCATGGCCGCCGCGGCGTCGTTCACCAGCACGAAGTCGCCGTTCTCGTCCTGAACCGTAACACCAGTCGGGAGCAGCCTGAAGACACCCCTCAGGATGTTCAGTTCGGACTCGGAGGCGCTTTCATTGCCGGCCTGTGCCGCCGCTGCCTGAAAGGCGTGCTTGTAGGGACTATGCATGCCCGCAAGCTTGGCAAAGTCCCTTGTAGTATTGGTTAAGCGGAACTGCGAAAAACCGCGACAACCGTACAAGTCGGCGATTTCGAGCGGCGCCGGCTCGATCGTCATTAACAGACTATCAACGCCGAAAGAGAGGCCACTTAGACGAATTGCGATTTGCGCGCTTTCGAGACCGACCGAGAATTTGCGTCGAGCGATAAAGAGCTGATCGAGCGCTAAGTCCCTGCCTAGCTCGCGGGAATCCGGCATTGCATCGTGCAATGCACGCCGGTTTTCAGGAAGCGGATCTCGGTCCTGCCGTCGAACGCGCGAAGCGCCGATTGCAGCAGCTTGGTGCCGAAGCCCGCGGGACCGACCTTTTCGATCACGGGACCTTCGGTCTCATCCCAGGTAAGGTTAAGGCGGTCGTCTGACATCGACCACGACACCTGCAACAGCCCACGCGCCGAGGAAAACGCGCCGTACTTGCCCGCGTTGGTGGCCAGTTCGTGGAAGATCAGCGCCAGGCTGACCGCCAGTTTGGCCGGCAGGAACAGTGCATCGCCATTCAAGTTGAACCGGACATGGCCATAGGGCCCGAGTTCGGAATGCAGCATGTCCTTGATGTCGCAGCCGTTGCCGTCCAGCCGCGCGATCAGATCGTCGGTCGCCGACAAGGCGCGGAGGCGGCGATCGATGCTGCCCCAGATCTGCGGCTGGTCCTGCAGTACCTGGTGCAGGACGGCGTGGATCGTCGACGTCTTGTTCTTGAGGCGGTGCTGCAATTCCTCGATCAGGAGTTTGCGGTATTCCTCCTCCCTGATCAGGCGTTTCGAATTTTCCCGCTGCTGTGCGAGGATCGTCCGGTAATGCTCGACGCCCCAGATCGCGAAACCGCAAACCGCCCAGAACATCAACAACAGCGCAAATCGCGCGGAATCGGCAACCGCGCTGCTGAAATTGATGGCGACGCCGAGCACGCCTCCCGCGATGGCCGTCGCGATCCCGACCCGCGCGCCGCCGATGGCGGCGGCCAGGAACACGGCCGGGAAATAGGGCGTGAAGAATACGTCGGGTCGGATCTGGGCGACTCCCCACCGGGCGATTGTCGACACGGCAAGACAGCCGGCCGCGAAGGCCGTGCTGAAAAGCAGCGACGGCTGGGAAATTCCCTGCCAGCCGCGCCGGAATTCGTCGATCAATTTCTTCATCGGTATTGTCACTTCACGTGATCAGCGAATCCAAAATAAGGCCGATCATACCGAAAATAGGGGATTTCGTGGCCGTGGATGGTCATAAGCTCTGCTGATTGCGTTGGAACCAACTCGCTTGCCATGCGCGCGAGGGACAGGAATATTGGCGTCAACCAATATCGACGGGGAGTAACCCTATGGGACGGCTGGACGGCAAGATTGCGGTCATCACCGGTGCGACAAGCGGCATCGGATTGCACACCGCGGAACTATTCGTCGCCGAGGGCGCAAAAATCGTGATCGCCGGGCGCCGCGCGCCGGAGGGAGAGGCGCTGGCCAAAAAGCTCGGTGCTACCCTTCGCATCGTCCTGGAATGACGGATGCAATAAGCTCAGCCCGTGGGAGAGAGACGCAAATGTCTGCAACGTTCCGACTGTCGCCACTATCAGAAGGCCGCCCGTTCTACCTCGCCATCATTGCCGGCCTCGCCTGTGCCTTCGTCATCGGCAAGGCGCTGCCGCCAACCATCGACGCGGTCTCGGCGATCATTGAGCCGCTTTGCGCCAACAGTGTTTCGTCTTCGCAAGACGTGGTCGAGCCGATCTCCTCGCATGCATTGCCGAACGTGGCGGGCAAGCGCGTCACCATCGTGCGCGTGTTCTACGGTCCCGGCGGCTTCACCCCGGCGCACCGCCATGCCGGCTCCGTCACCGCCTATGTCACCAAGGGCGAAATTCGCTCTCAACTCGCCGGCGGCCCGATCGAGACATTCGGCGTCGGCCAGTCGTTCTTCGAGCCGCCCGGCTCGACCCATCTGGTCTCGGCCAATGCCAGCCTCACCGAACCTGCGGAGTTGATCGCAGTGTTCGTCGCCGACGAGGGCGCGCAGCTCACGACGTTCGTGAAGTGAAGGTGTCAGACCTCATCCTGAGGAGGCGCCAATGGGTCGCGCGAATGCGCGCCCGATGACAGGCTCCGCGCCGTCTCGAAGGATGAATGGCCCAGCGCGGCCTCATGGTTCGAGACGGCGCTGTGCGCCTCCTCACCATGAGGGTTTAAGTCGTAGGGTGGGCAAAGCGAAGCGTGCCCACCATTGCTAGCTGCGATCTGGAAACATGGTGGGCACGCTGCGCTTTGCCCACCCTACGCATCTCACACCGGCTTCAGCACTACGCGCAATCCATCGCGCGGCTTTGGGATCGGCCACATCTGCCAGTCTGCCTTGTAACCGGGCTCCAGCGAGACCTCCAGGTTCTGCAGGAAGTGCCGCGCAAAGGTCTTTGCCTGCATATAGGCGAAGTGCAGGCCGAGGCACATATGCGCGCCGCCGCCGAACGGCACCCAGGCGAAGCGGTGGCGAGTGCGCTGCGCTTCGTCAGAGAACCGCAT
>Ga0081540_1001230_pt1 | contig 22365 bp, 30 predicted proteins | sample TabmetS2T1R1_FD_71024 | JGI IMG/M metagenome (GOLD analysis project Ga0081540, IMG submission 71024) | Tabebuia heterophylla rhizosphere microbial communities from the University of Puerto Rico - S2T1R1 | ecosystem: Host-associated > Plants > Roots > Rhizosphere ... | reverse complement strand
AGCCTATTCGATTGCATGGCTGGAATATCCGCAGGCTTGGCACCCTTGAGGATGCGACCGGCATAGACCCCAGCCTGACGATAGCCGTCCGACAAATTCGCACCATAGCTGATCAGACCGCCACTCTCCGCAAAATCACGCAGTCCATAGGTTGCTGGAATTTTGTGAAACGCTGCCAATTGGACCAATTGGATTCGCCGAGCAACAAAGAACGAGGTAAATGCGACGAACAGCCCGTCCGGTCTGTCACGCTCGACGCTTTCGAAAGCGGCATCGATCTCGCGAGCATTGTCGGCATTGAGGACCTGATACTGTACTCCAATGCTGCGAGCAGCCGTCTCCATGTCGCGTAGCGTCAACTCAGTATTCTGCACATTCAACGGATTGACAAGCACGGCCACCCGCGTCACTCGCCCCACAATCTCACGAAGAATCTCCAACCGCTTTGCCGCCAACTCGATTGAGAGAACGTTTATCCCGGTCAGGTTGCCACCTGGTCGGGAAAGACTGGCGACAAGACCGCGTTTGACCGGGTCGTCGCCGACCACGAAAACGATTGGAGTGGTTGTGGTTGCAGTTTTGGCCGCGAGCGCCGGCACAGGCCCGCCCGGAGTGACTATTACGGCCGCACGGCGGCGAACGAGGTCTGCCGCCAGCACCGGCAGCCGATCGGGCTGATTATCAGCCCATCGGTAGTCGATCGCGACGTTCTCTCCCTCGGCGTAGCCGACTTCCTTAAGTCCTTCCCGGAAGGCCCGCATTGGTTCTACATAACCTTCAGGAGATTGCGGGTGGAGGAAACCGATGATCGGTGTGGCCGCGTGCTGCGCCGCCGCGGCGAGCGGACAGGCCATCCAGGAGGCCGTCGCGCCCCCAAGTATCGTTATGAAATCGCGCCGCTTCATTGGCCCGCCCGGGGGATGCAATCATCGAAGCTTCCAAGAGACTAGCACCTAAACGAGGTTTCGGCGGGTTCAATCAGGTCCGCTTTGGGTCAGAACCGGAAGTTCTGCCCGCGCTGGTGTACGGCCGCTCTCCCCCTGGAAGCGGACATCCCGGATTTATGGGTACACGCCCTAGTCATTGATCGCCGACTTCGGCTCGCGAATGGCTTTCCGCATAGCGCGGCGCGGGATTGCTCCCGCACCGCTGCGTCGTTTTTTACTTCTTGTCGGCGCTGGCTTCCTTGGGCGGCGGCGCTGGTTTAGGTGCCACGGTCAGCATGCGGATTTTCATTTGACCATTTTCCCTGATGTCCACGGCCGACCAAAACACCGTTACCTTAGTCGCTTCACCCTTGTCGTTCTTGCCGAAGATGTCGGTTTCTCCATCGGCCAGAACAAGGTCATTACTCAAGGCCCACATGTGACCCGTCCTGATCTCGATGCGCTCAGTGCCGTTTTTGAAATTCTGCTCGTAGCGGGCCTTGAGGTCGGAAAATACTCCGCCCGGATTAATCTGGACGCCGTCTTTTGAATAGAGCGAGGCAACACATGCGGCGTCACGCTTGCCGACACATTCTGTGTAGCCCACAGCCAGTTTCTCAGCGTCTTGCTTCGCGTCCTGCGCCATGGCCGGGACAGCCAGAGCCGACAACATCAATGAAAGAAAGAATGGTCGCAACATTGGACGTCCTCCTTCATCCCTAATCGGAGCATAGTTGCTCCAATGCAATCCTAACACGAGGCGCACGTCGGCAGAATGCGGCAAAAAGGATTTCGGTGACCTCATAGCGCAGAGCGCGGCGCAAGCCGTGATTGAACGCGCTCCGGTTGGCGCTGCTTCGCACCCTGAGGATCAGTCGCGCAACCCACAAGGAAGGACGCGTCCATGCAGATGCTGGCGTATGCGATGTCCTTTACCCTTAGAAGCGGACATCAGGCCGGCCAGCATGTCTGCTTCGGGCCATAAGCAGACCTAGGCACTTGGATCAGCAATTTGAGCTAAAGGTTCTCAGAACGGCCTGCCTTCCCCCAAAAGTCGACGGCAGTGTACGACTTGGCCGGAAGCTGAGATGCCGCGACGCCCCGAGCGGCCGCGAGAGTGCGAGCATCACGCTTCGTCCGCGCCAAAATACGACACTCAGTCCGATACAATTAAAAGTAGATTGTGAGCTAGATCATATATTCCGGCGTCATGCTGAGAGTAGTTTTCGCAAATGGATGTCTCGCTTCCTGACGCCAAGGTGCGTTGCGGGGTTTCCGGGCGAACATCTGTCAATCCACGGGAGGACAGGCAATGAAGTTCGCAGCACTGCTTTTTATCTTCACTCTCGCCGTACTCGCAACGGTTGTTCCTATGGATTCGGCCAACGCATGTGCGCGCCCCTGCGGCAATTATTGTTGCGGATAATCAGCGGAGAATTCAAATGCGCCCATTGGTTAAGTGGGGGGCATTAGCGACGACGGTGAGCATCGCACCACTGGCATTCCTGGGTGCGATATATCTGCACAAGCCCCCAAATAAGCTCAATGAAGCAATTACCGCTATCGGCTTTCACCCGATAACGCCACCTATGCTCTTGCGCGCTCCTGGCTCAATCTATCATGTCTCTTCAAACGGCGAAGATTACGACATGCTCTGCGAAGTCTCACCGGACCGATTAGTTGGTGTGACTCGTACTTCATCTTCCACTACCCAAGTAACCTCCGAATTGCGAAAGGCCCAATACGCGCTTGACTCGAAGGTTCTGCATTCGATTCAGTCACGTGCCGATGCGCAGTTGGCTGAGTCTCTAAGACTAGAGCTTGATGACGTACAAGTGTTAGAAATCTCACTTGAAGATTTATCAATCATCGCAGACGAGTTGTTCCATCGCGAGTCTTGTGATCGGGAAGTGAAACGGTATTTAGAAAATGGGGAATACGTTTGCCAAGGACAGCGGGTTCTCAAGGCGTCAACGAAATACGTCGCTGCTTACGACAATACAGCGGCAGGCTCCGTGGAACATACGACAGACTTGATAAGGAATAATTTTGATCCGACCGTTAGTATTCAGGGTGGTCAAAGCGTCTCTGGAGCGAACCTCTATTATGGAATGAAATTAGCACCGCGGTGTCTATCCCTAAAGGATGCCAAAAGACAACCGCGACCTCCCCTCACGCTTTGGGACAGATTAGTTAATCACTTTCCTTCACTTGAGTTCTTTTGAATATGGGTATGTCGGTCGTTTGGTGATTAGGGACGCCGCCGGCGACGCGACATTTTTTTCAGCCAAGGGTAGATTGTACGCGACGTACGGTTGGGAAGAGTTACATCCAACTTGCACAGCTCGGTGATTTCGGTGGTCTTCAGTAACCCGACGTGGGAAACGGCTGCTTCGGCGCCGGCTTCTGCATCGGCCCAAGCCAATCGGCCAACGGGTCTTGCTGAACCGCGTTCTCGAACTCCTGCCGCGGCACGTAGCCCGGGTACACTTGGTGCAGGATCATATCTCTGGGACCCACGTAGCGGCCGGATAGGTCGTCCTCGGGCAGCGGTGTGTACGAAGGGATTGGCTCCATGCCCGCCGTCCGTCGCATTCGATTGGCCAACTCCGGAGCTGCGGCCCGGACGAGCGTTCCAGCGGCTTTCGTCCACGGGAGGAGTGTGTGGCCAGGATCTCGCCAAATGTTTCGGTGTGCCAATGTCAGGTAGAGCGCAGCGCGGCGAAGGCGGTCAGCGATCGATGTGCCGGGCGGTCCCGCAAGGGCGTCCTCGTCGGGATAGGCGCGGGTGAAATAGTCTGGTTGGTCTGCCATTGGCGAGCGTGTTTTGGGAGCAATTCACGACAGATTTTATTATAGCACATCTCGAGCTACATCGTTACCGACCAACCGCACCTCTAGCGTCGGCGAATAACGAACTCGTCACGTGCTAATCATCGGTGGCTCTCGACAGCGCCTCCTGCGCAAGTGTGGAGCGTTTGCCGGAACCACAGTCAGTCTGGGCCGTTGTGCCCGTGCAGATTTTAACGCAGGACTTTTGTCGCGCACGAAAGGGACGCAGATGGACATCAAAGAGCACATGGAAGTCATCGGCGCCGATGGCGTGCATGTCGGCACAGTGGATAAGGTTGAGGGCGGTCGCATCAAGCTGACGAAAAAGGACAGCGGCGAGGGCTCTCACATGGGTCACCATCACTTCATCGATAAAGCGCTCGTTGCAGGCGTTGAGGGTAACAAGGTCCGCCTCTCCGCAAACGCAGATGTCGCGGTGACGATGGAGCAGGAGAAGTAAGGGCCTGCGCCCCGCGGCGGTCATGGACTGTTGCCCGACCCCGGCTGCTTCGGCCTAGGCCGGGCTCGGCGGCCGAAAGCCGCTATGCGGCTTGCTCGACACGACACTAAGGACGAAATCGGCCTTTCTCACAAAAATAGCGAGCTCTTACCCCGGGTTGAGCTGCGAACAAGTTTGCAGCAAGTAAACAGTTCTCCCTATTGTAATTCTCGTTTTCCATTGCGTCGAACGTCGCAACGTGAAGCCTCATGGACGCGTCGACCGGGGAGGTTCGATAGAGCGTGAAGGTTATTTTTTCGGCTTGTGCGAACGCCAGTGCGGTTTGCAGAAAAATAAACGCCGCGCTGGCGATCAATCTGACAATCATGAACGACTCCGAAGTGGCGGCGAGAGTAAACGGCCGGGGATCGGCCAGGGTCACGGATTTTTCCCGAATATCTTTGTCCAACCCGGCGAATTCTCGATCGTATATTTCCGGATCTTATTCTCAGATTTCGCGCACATCACTTGCGTCTGATTGACCGGCTCTTCGACCCACAAGACCTGCTGCGATTTCCGATCAATGGTGATCGTCGTCTTAGAGCATCCGAATGTACCATCGTCCCCGGCGACAACTTCATATGCTGACCATTTGCGGACGTCGTATGCGTACGGCGAGTCCATTCGGCCAATCTGCAAGCCGCCAATCGCTTGCACCGATGTCATCCAGCATTCCTTGCGATCCTTAAAGCAGCCAATGCTATATGTGTTGTTGGGATATCCCAGTCCTTCTCCGGTCAACGTCCCTGAAACAGTCACCACGTCAGCCGTGTCGTAGTAGAGCTTTTGCGCAAATACGATTGCCATCTCGCTTGTATCGTTATTGCGCTCTTGAAGATAAATCATCGCGCCGGCGCCGATCAAAAGGCCAATCGCCAGCCCGACAAGCAGAAGGACTATTCTCATCTTTTCACCCCGCCCCGACGGGTGTCGCGCGACAGGCCTGCTAACCCGACATAAGGTCTTAATTGCAAGAATTTTGGATTCGCCGCAAATTAGCGGCGGCCTCTAGTGGACCCTTCGGCTCGACGGATTGCCCCCTGGGGTGGGGGTGCGCGGCGCCACGGAGCAGCCGGTTGATCCATTGCCTCCTCAGCGACTCAGCGCGGCGCTATTTGCCTACGCGTTAGGGCAAACTAATTGTGAACTGGCTAATACCCACATGCGGTGTTCTCCACCCAAGTAGCCGTGGGGAATAACAGCATGACCGAATCTACAAAGCGCCTACCCTCGCGGCTTACGAGCGACATTGCAGTGATTGTCTTGTCCGCGGTCATCATTGCAGCAGTCAGCTTCTGGATTGGCGTGCTCTGATCGTCCTTTCAGTGACTCAGCGCGGTCCGTGGATTCGTTTTAGCAGGTGGCAGGCACCCACCTATCCCTCACGCAAACGCCCCTCAGTGACTCTCTAAAGCTCGTATGAGGCATTATCCATCAACGATTGTGAACCAGTTCACACTCTTTGCGCCGTTTCTCGCCCAATAAGGGGGGTGGGGATTAACGACATGCCCGGGCCTGCGACGCGCACTTCTTGGTGGCCTACGACCGACCTGATGCTGATCGTGATATCGGCGATCATCATCGGCATCGGTTTATGGATAATGGCCCCGTTCTGACGGCTCGAGCGGTAGACGCTTAACCTGCGCTACGGCGCGAGGTGCAAGCTGCGAGGTTCCAATGACGACAAACGATTGGGTAACGTTTAATTGGGGCATTTGTACATTGATCTTGCTCAGCGGCTTTCTTTTCATCGCATTCGTAGACTAGTGAAAGCATCGATCTCGGAGCGGCCGCACGCCGCACTGCATATCGGTGCTTGTGCATCACTCGGCCCGTCAGGCGCGGGTAACAACGGCGCACCAGCTCTGCTGTGGTCAGCAATTCGCCAGTCCTGATCCTACTCTGGCGGCTTCAAACCGAGCGACCGCCGAAACTGGTCCATATGCGCGGTCACGTGAGGCGGTTGTGTCTCTTGCGGAAGATCTTCGCGTTCGACACCAACCGCGAGCTTCGCTTCCACGTGCCTTCTGACGCGCTCCGCCAGACGTTGTTGCAGGGATAGGGCTGGTTTGAGACGGCGCGGATGTTGGTTCATGGCGCCGATCCTGGGTTGGGAGCGGCGCTTCCGGGAAGTCGAATTTTGCATTGGGGCTATGAAAGTTTGCGGGCGGGCCACCTGCGCGTCATTTTTCTGTAATCTCTATCGCCAGAAGTCCTTGAACCGATCCGGCGCCAACTCGGTATAGCGCACCGTGTGCTGGATGTTCTTGTGCCCCAGGTAGGCCTGCAAGGCGCGGGTATCGTGCCCCTTGTTGGCTAAGGCAAAGCCGCAGGCATGGCGCAGCATATGGGGGTGTGACTTGAAGCCCAGCTCTGCAGCCGCACCAGCGCGCTCTACAAGCCGAGCAAAGCCCGCCGTGGTGAAGGGCGAACCCCGCTCTGACGTGAACACAAACGCAGACCTGGGATCCTGCTCGCGATTCAGCCGGCGCAGCGCCCTCAGCTCGTCGCCCATGATCGGGTGGGTGCTGGGCGACCCCCTCTTGGCTCTCCGAACAGCCAGGTTGGCCGTGTCGAAGTCGATCTGATCCCAGCGCAGATCCACCAGCTCTGACACCCGCAAGCCGTGCCGGAACGCCATCAGCATCATGGTGGCATCGCGGTGGCCGTATCGGTTGCCCTTGGCGGCCTCGATCAGCCGGGCGACCTCCGCCTCCGTCAGATACTCCCGGGAGCGCAATTCGGCGTTCGGCCGCCGGACCGGCGTGGCAACTGTTCGATTTTCGGTGACTGGCTTGACCAGCGTGAGGCGCGATTTCGCCATGGCAATCAATCTCCCCTTCTAATCAACTGTTCGAATAATAATTGTTTTTGGAACAGTAAGCAACACGCTCTTGCCGAAGATTGACCCACCGCCCGCGAACTGCAGATCCCGACCGTCATACCGCAGTTCTGGTCGCGTTGCGTCTGTGGCCCAGATCATCGACTCGGCTACCATGGACGGTACGTCTTCTCTTCATATGGCGGCATAATGATCGAGCCGGGCAGATACTCCGCATGGTTCAAGACGCCCGTCCGCAAAGGATCTGGCGTCGTGAAGTTCGGCACCAGCGGCAAACTCACAGGAGGCGATGACACCTTCGTTTACGATGGGCGATGGTCCCAAGAAGGCGAGCGTTTGCGGGCCTCCTTGTCCACCAAACGCGTCGTGGCCGGGCCGCCTCGAATGTTTGGCTTGGATGAAATCGACATAGTCGTGACCGGGAGAAAGTGGCCATCCTAGGTGGGACGACGGCCCTCCAAAGAGGGTCGTTCCACTTGGCAATTTCTCAGCCCTAGGCGCGCTCGTCCTAGGCTGACCGCATACGGGAGAGCAGCCTTCGCATAGCGATCGCCTCGGCGGTGTACCAACCGTGCTTCAGCGCGTTCTTATTTCCCTTCGGTGCGCCCGGTGACGGCCCCCCGTGCATCCAGCAGCGTCCGTTCGGCATTGCCGGCGACTGGCACGGAGTCCCGCGGCGGGTCTTTGCCCCACAGCGAGGGCTGGATTGCATGTCCAAGAGCATGGGGTTGTCCCTTGATTTCGGCCGATGGGGCTCCCCCCGGCGCCTGGTTGACGTCTCCGACGATGGCGTTGTCCGCGTTAACGGTGACGTGCTTGACCGTGATGTGCTGCTGACCCGCACCGCGATGGCGGTCGAGCCGTTCTGTCAGGAGTGCCAGCGTGCGCTGGGCCTTGTCGGCCATCTGGAGATATCGGCACTTTGCGTCGAAATATTCAGGCGGTTGCGACCAAGCCCGTCGGTACATGTCGAGCGCCGCCTCGTGCGCGACTACTATTTGCGACGCCAGCATTCCCTCTATCGGATCTGTTGGTTTGACGTCCATTACGCCGGAGATGACGGCAGACCCGACCTCGCCGGCGGTCTTCTTGTCGGCAGCGTTGACGCCCGGCAAAGCCGACATGACCAGCCGCATCTGGCGGAAGTTCCATTTATCGCTTTCGCCGCCACCAATGTCTTTGTGGTGCCCCGGTTTGGTTTCGATGACGACGGGCTCGTCATTCTTGCCTGCGCGTGGGTCTGCTTTTTTTCCTGTCATCTAATTGTCGATCCTTTTCGTGTCTTCACTGCTGTCACCGGTGTCACCGCTTTAACCGGTCACTTCCTAACTCTAAAGAAAGCACCCTACTCTCTCATACGCGCATATAACTGGTTACAGTGGTTACGGTGGTGATATGTGAGTTGTTGCATTGGGTTGCTGCGTCACCACTATGCAGCCGTCACCGGTTTGAAAGCGGTGACATTCCCCGCCTGTTCGCTTTCTGAGCTCTCCGTCACCGGTCTGAAGTACCTCCACTCGGGAACGCCACCAGTACGTCTCTGCTTGCGCTCCCAGTCGAAGTGGCGCAGGCAGCGGGCCACTCTATTTTGCTCGACTTGCGACCACCGGGCTTTATCGATGTGCAGCAAATCCTGCAGGATCTCGCTCACCGTCACCTCGTTGCGGGTGGAGATGAACGATCGGATTGAGCTCTCCCAAGGGTCCCCGACGTAGCGATCCCGCTGGTGTTGCTTCGCCTCGCTTTGCACCGAGCTGTTGGTGATCCACCAAGACTCGCCGGCTTGAAACCGTTGCACCGCCTCCGCCCAGAGCGCGTCCCGATCTCGCGCAAGCCTGTCGATGTCAATTCTTCCGACCTTGATCGGCAGGAACCGGCGGCCGCCTGTCTCGTCCTTGAGATAGTCGCTGGCATTAGTGGTGCCCCAGAACACGCAGGAACGCGGGCTTTCAATGAGCCGACTTCCGTACGGCGGGCGGAAGCGGTCTGTCGTACGGGAGATGAACGCCTTGATTTTAGAGATCTCTCCCCGCGACATAGCGTCGAGCTCGGAGATCTCCAGGCCCCATACGCCGCGGGTCTGCATCGCAGCGTCCTTCGAGCCGAGGTCCGCGAGTTCGTCACTGAACCAGGGATCAAAGAGAGTCTTAACAGCCGTGGATTTCCGCGCACCCTGTGCGCCCTCAAAAATCGGGACGGTGTCAACCTTGCAGCCTGGGCGAAAGATGCGGGCAACAGCCGCCACCATTATCGTGCGTCCTACCTCTTCGTGGTAGTTGGTCCGAGCCGCGCCCAGATAATCGCTTAGCCACGTCTCCAGTCGCGAATTCCCATCGTGCTGAAGATTCTCAAGATGCTCCCTGACCGGATGAATAGATCTATCCCTTGATACGGCCTCAACGGCTTGTGCTGCGACCATCGCGTTGACCGCAATGCCTTCTCGCTGCAGCCATTCAGCTGCCAAGAGGTCGTCATGTGCACACCATGTTCGCTGTTCCCACGTAGTGAGTTTGGGGTCCCACGGCGGGGCAGCCCGAATAACAGTTTCGTGGGCAAACTCGTCGTGGACAAGAACGCCGAACCAAGCGGGATGCTCGCGAAGTGCGGTCATTGCGTTGGCCAGCAATGGCCGCGCACTTCCCGTGCTCGTGAGGAGGAGCCGATCTCTCCAGTGGTCCTTCATGACTAGACCCCTCCCCAGCGGCGCAGGTCTGCCAGCTTTTCGATCTCGACCCAACCGAGCGGGTACTTCAATTTCCAGGCAGCTAAACGCTCTTCTGCCTCTTGCTGGGTAATCAGGCCGCGGGCGAAGTAGTCCTGCAGCCGGCGAACCTCGTTGCCGAGGACCTGAAGGTAGACCGGCAATTTCAGTGTTTGCTTGATGGGGGCGTTCATGCCGCGCTCCCGTCAGGTTTCTTGGCGTTAAGTGGCGCCCGCTCGCGCTTCAGGATTTCGCCGGCAAGCAGGTTTAGGTTCGCGCCCCGCACCTGACACAGGCTCAACAGCGAATAGCCCTCATCAGCGACGAACTCGCCGATCTTGTCGATCTGACAGCAAGTCGCATTGATCCGGTTCATCGTGCCACTCCATAAGCAAGAGTGGCCACGGTGCAGGCGGTGGCATGGCAGAATAAGTAGAGCCGACGCAGCTTCCTCGCTTGCAGCTCGATTGCGGCTGTGCCAGATTCTGCGGTGCTCAATCTGTCTTCATGCGATACGGGGTCGCCTGCCAGGGCGGCCCTTTCGCTTTCAGGAGGCCCCATGCGGCACCTCCCTGAAAAGTTTGGGCGGCGATTCTAAAAAGCTTTGTGGTTCAACGGGCGTCCGATCGCCCAAAAATCCGGGTAAGCGACTGAAATAGCTTGCTTCCCCTGCTCCGCTAGGGAGCGCCACGCGCTGAAGCTCAATCGATATTGCTGACGTTTCGGCAGGATTTGGCAAACTAGGGATCTGGTTTGCCTATTTTGGCTTTCGACCGGAGACGAGCGGCGATCACGTCCGCGCCTGCCACATGGAAACAAGGGGGGCTGCGCAATGACACGCATGGTGCTTGGCCTCCTCGCCGGCTTGCAGGCCTTGGTCCTCGTGCAGCACGCCAATGCCGCCAGCGTCAATTGCTCCTATGAACTCTGCCTTGCGCGATGCCGGTCAGGTGGCTGGGGTCAAGCAGGCTGCAATATGATCTGCACGAAAACCATGCAGGATCGGCAGAAGTCAGGGCAATGCAAAAAGTAGCACCGCACAAGGGATAGGAGAGCCGCCGTTTGGGGCTGGGACAAACGACGGCTCTTTGGTGGCCCAGTCCCCACGGGATGCAAGGGTACCGACTGCTCCAGGATTCGGAAGCTGCCCAGACTGAAAGGGGTGTTCTCCTGGCGGAACACCCTTCAGTGATTTCCGCGCCCGCGCAGTTCGGGGCCCGATGCATCAACCGCGCTGCGGTCGTTAGCGCGCTCAACGGCGCTTTTTAGCCTTGGGTTCTTCGGTAATGCCAATGCAGGTCGTGAAGCCGTCGGTTTCACGAGCAAAAGTGCTGCATGGGACAGCTTTCGTTGTTTTCACTGAGCCGTCAGGTTCGACGACCGTACGTCCTGGTCCCGTGTCGGCCGCTGGAAGTGGTCCTGTCCAATACGGCTTGGTAGGGCCCGGAGGTCCGTAGGCCCCAGTGTACCCTTCGGCTGGTTTCTTTGAGGGGTCAGACGCAGCTGGCGGCGCCGCCACGGGCGGCGGCGCATTTTGTGTGTTCGGTGACGAACCGGGAGGCTGTTGAGCTAGGGCGGTTGCCGACAAGAGCGAGAGGAAAAACGTGATCGAGACAGACATCAATCGCATTGAAGTCTCTCCTGGACGAAATGTTCTACCAAGCCTTATCGTTCGAAGATGAGGCGCCAGCCAGCCCCCGCGCATCATATCCTGATCGCTGCACGAGGACAATTGCAAGCGGGACCCTCGCCCATGGTCCGCGCTGCCGCGCATGAGCTTGTCGTTCGGTTGCGCTGGCCTCCCCCGAGCTGCATTGGCGTGGCTGGTAGCGCGGCGCGTGTGGTCATGCGCCGGCAGTAGGTATTGCCTGCTCGCCCAAACTAATCGTCGAACCAAAGACTGCTTGCGAGACGCCAGCGCGTCCGAAATGCCCTCAGCGCGGAAACAGCTTGTCGCGAATATAGCGCGACGTCGGCGTCAGGCGGATGCCGCGCGGCTTGCACCATGCCGCCTTGTCGATCTCTTTCTTGTCACCGATCTTCAGGCGGCCCGAAACCTTCTTGGCGACAAAGATCGCATCGCTCATCCTGCGGCCCGACTTGCGGTTCCTGGTCTTCACTTCCTTCCAGAGCTTGACCGAGCCGACCTTGAGCTTGGGCAGTTCCTCGCCGATCTCGCGGCGCAGGCAGCCCCTTTCGCTCTCATCTTCGCGACGCCGGCCGCCCGGAAACATCCAGAGCCTGTCGTGCTTGCGCCTGACGAGGAGCACGCGTCCGTTCTTCGCCGCGACGAGTTTTGATGCCTTTGCCATTTCCAGTCCCGACTCGCGATTCTGCATATTGTACCGAAAACGCAACCTCCGCGGTGCGTCATTCCCTTATTGCTCAGAGAAATTCACGTCCGTAGCATTACGGGCGCACCGTTCTCCACGCTATTCGCTGCTCAGCACGTGAAACTCCAGCCTTCGTGAAACTGTCACAAAAAAATAGCCACGCGACCCATCATCCTTTTGCGTGGCGCGGCGTTAGCCGGAAGCAATCCCAAGACAGGAGAGTTCCGGTGCACAGGACCTTTCTCGTGACCTTGATCGCAGGTATCATCGCCTTGTCGGGCGGTATCGCCCTCTACAAGAGTCAGCCTCTCGAAGGTGGCCGAACCACCAAGGCGGAGTCGGCCAAGACGGCCAACTAGCCCCCCGCACGGGCGTCATCTGGAACGAGCAGCGAAGCGGAGCGCTCGCATGATGCAGACCGACGTTACTTGTCCGAATTGCTTCGCCGGCTATCGGAGGATCCAACTCTATTCCAGGGCAGGCCGCCCGGGCGAATATCGCTGCCTGATTTGCGACCAGCTGCTGGAGCTGTTCGACGGCAGCGCGGAGGTCGCCTACAGGCTCACGGTCCAGCCCGTGCCCGCCCAAGGGCGCGCCGCGCACCATCAACATTGAAGCTGAGCGCTACGCCATCAAGCGCGGCGTTCTGGTTGAGGGCGAGAGCTAGGGCAATTCGAAGGGCCGCTGCTTTGCAATGACGCGCCTATCGCCGCGACCTTGCCAGGGTCTCTGACGGAATCTCGCCGAACTGTTCCCGGTAGGCTTGCGAAAAGTCGCTCAGGTGCCAGAAGCCGTAGGCCAGCGCGGCGGACTTGACGCTTTCCGCGCCGGCGACCAGCCGCCGCCGCACCAACCATAGCCGGCGCAAGCGCAGATAGCGGTGCAGGCTCATCCCGCGATAGCGCTGCACCGCATCGTGCATCGTGCGCACGGAGACCCCAATGCGCGCGGCGAGTTCCTCGCTGTAGATGACGTCGCCGACATGGCCGGACAACGCCTGCTCCATATCCCGGAAAATCTTGATCTGCCGCGAGGCGTTCGCCTGGCTGGACCACCGCGCCGGAACGATTTCGGCAACGGCGCCGTCGATGGCGGCAAGCAAGGCCTCGCGCATCGCCGCTGCAATGTTGCCGGTGTCCGGCAGGCCGCCAATTTCCGAGGCGGCCGCGAAGATCTTTCTGACCAGGCGGCGCAGCCTGAGATACGTGGGCCGGCTTGCTTCGAACATGTGGAAGTTCGCGCCGGGCTGCGGCCAGTCCCGGTGCGTCACCTCCGGGTGGAAGATGATGGAGACGTACTGCCTTGGCGTCGTCTCGACCGCACTGTAGATCGCCCCGCCCCCGCCGATCGTGATGACACTATCGTCACGCTCGACGCCGTTGAATCGCATGGGCACGCCGTCGTCCATGCAAAAAGCGACGGCCGTGCAGTTGGGCGCCAGCTGGGCATCGATGATCCGCGGAAACGACTTCGTGAAGTTCACCTCGCATCCGGGAAGACTGAGAATGGATTGCTCGGCCGAGATAGTCCGCACCAGCGGCGTAAAATCCACGCTCAGGTCGCGCACCGAACTCCGGAACAGATCGATATCCGCAAATCTAAATATTCTTGGCGCCTGTAGCGGCGAGAAAACGTCCCCCGTCATCCCCTTGCTTTCCTGGAGTACGATGCCCGCGTCCTGAAAATGCAGGCCGGCGAGCGTTAATTTACCTCCGCATGGTTTCCGGCAGAACCGTTCCAGATGAACGGGAGTCGCGGCCGAAACACAACCGCGACATGTTATGTCGCCGAATTTCGATAGTGTTTGACATAAATCAAAGGTGTTAAAATACCAATGATAGAGAAATCCAAAAGGCCGAATTAAGATTTCCCGGGTCGTATTACGCATTGGAAACAATGATGTTTTGGACGAAAGCAGGCGCATTCCATGGCTGCGGTCGCTTCTGCCGAGCTTATCGCCGAACTGGAGCGGGCCGTGCGCGCAAAGCCGGGACGCACCGGCAAGGTGCTGCGTGGTCTGGCGGACCTGCTTTCCGTCATGGCCGATCGCCTTGATCGGCGTCAGCTCGAAATATTCGATGAGATGTTGATCCGCCTGATAGATCACGTCGAGGTGCCGGCTCTCGCCGAGCTCGGCAACGGGCTTGCCGACATCCAGTGTGCGCAGCTGAACGTCATCGGGCGGCTGGCCCGGCACGAGGAAGCTGCCGTCGCCTCGCCCATCCTGCAAAGGTCGCCTCAACTATCCGACCAAGACCTCGTCGAGATTGCGGCTTCCCGCGGTCCGGTGCACGGCCTGGCAATTGCACAGCGCAAATCCATCGGCGAAGCCGTCGTCGACGTCCTGCTCGAGCACGGCGACACCAACGTTTGCGTCCAGCTTGCGAAAAATAGCGGCGCGAAATTTTCGCAAGGCGGCTTTGCGAAGCTGCGCCGGATGGCGGAGCGCAATGACGATATGGCCGACCTGCTCGTCGGCCGTACCGATGTGCCGGCGGAGGTGCTTCGCGAACTGCTGTCCAAACTTCCACGGTCGGTTCGCGCGAGGCTGCTCAGGATCGCTGCGCCCGAGATGCGCGCGGCGATCATCGCGGCCATCGAAAGCGTCGAGGTCGGGATCGTCGCGAAGGCGCCGGAGAAGATCGATTACTCGGAGGCGCAGGCCAAGATTGTCGAGCTGAACAAGCAGGGAAAGCTCAACGACTCCACCGTCAATCGCTTCGCGACCTGGGGTGAGTACCGCAATCTCGTCGCAGCCCTCTCGCATCTGGCCACCGTGCCGATCGAGACCGTCGAGCCGCTGGTGCATGAGGGCGACTTCTATGGCGTGATCGTGGCCTGCCACGCTTCGCGCCTGAACTGGACCACGACGCAGGCGGTGATCAGCAACCGCCCCAACCAGGCGAAACTTTCCCCGGCCGACGTCGCGCAAGCGCGGGCGGCCTTCGACTCTCTCAATCTCTCGGCCTCGCAGCGGATCATCCGCTTCGGCTCCGTTGGTGATTTCGCGCTGAAATTCCAGCGCGACGGTGACGCTTCGATTGCGGAGACAGGCTGATGTCGTACGGTGATCGCAAGGCGGACCGCGTCCGCTTCGAACATCGCTACCCGATGAACCTGATGGGCGTGGACGGCACCTGGCGCCGAAGCTGTGTCCTGCTCGACGTGTCGGCCACCGGTGCAAGGCTGGAAGTCGAAGGCGCGCTCGATGTTTTGCGCGCTCAGGAATTCTTCCTGGTGCTGTCCTCGACCGGGCTGGCCTTCCGCCGCTGCGAACTCGTGCGGATCGACGGAAGCGAGATCGGCGTGCGCTTCGTTCTCCCTGACAAGAAGAAAAAATCGCGATCGGCCTCGGCCTAACCGGACCAGACCTCTCCATGACCGTTCACGTCATTGCCGACAACGCCTCGAAGATCTCCGCTATTCGCGCCATGATCGAGCAGAGGCACATGGTGACATCGGAAGTGCTGGCCGGCGCGGCCGTCAAGCGCAGCGGCATCGAGGCCGCCGTGGTTTCCGTCGATATCGCCGAGGTCGACAACATCTCGGCGCTGAAGGCCATTTCCGCCAAGCTGGCCCGCATCCCGACGCGGATATTTGTCATCGACAACAAGGGACGCCTGTCGATCGTCCAGGCCTACGCGCTGGGTGCGACCCACGTATTCACCAACCCCGTCAATCCCGCTCGGCTACTGGCAAAGCTTGCCCCTGTAGAGGCCTCGCTTGTCCCTTCTGACGATCCCTCTCAGGGAACGGGAAGTGTGGAGGCCGCCTCGGCGGGCGCCGCGAGTATCGCTGCCATGTTTTCCGCCGCCATGAACGGAACGACGATCGATATCGCAGACGCAAGGGCCGCGGGCGGCAAGATTGCCGACAGCGTCGCCGAAAACGGCCTCTCCGACTGGCTTTCGACGGTCCGGCGTCATCACGAAGGTACCTACCAGCACTGCCTTCTGGTCACGGGAGTTGCCGTCGATTTCGGACTGAGCCTCGGTCTCAGGAACATCGACATGGAGCGCCTGTACTCCGCCGCGATGTTTCACGACATCGGAAAGGCGAAGATCCCGCTGGCGATTCTCGACAAGCCCGGCAAGCTCGACGATCAAGAACGTACGCTGATCCAAAGTCACCCCGTCGCGGGATTTGAAATCCTGCGGGGAAACCCCGGCATCTCGCCGGAGATTCTCGACGGCGTGCGCCATCACCATGAATTGCTTGATGGCAGCGGATACCCCGATGGACTCGGCGCGCAAAGTATCACCGATATCGTGCGGATCCTGACCATCTCCGACATCTTCGCCGCCCTGATCGAGCACCGCACCTACAAGCCCACCATGCCGCGGGAGAAGGCTTACGAGATCCTGCAGAGCATGCACGGCAAGCTCGAAAAGCCGCTGGTCGACGCGTTCCGCGAAGTCGCGCTCAATCGATAGGCGCACTCCCGACAGACCTGGCACGTTCGTCTTGCGCAGTGCTACCGGTCAGCAGCCGAATCCGTTCTGTTCGCTTCTGTACGCAAAGCGACCGATCGACCGTGACTTATCGCGCCCGCTGCGCCGATCAGCCTTTCGTGTCCAGGGGCGACCAGCGGAAGCGTCATGGTGATCGAAGTCCCCTTCCCCAGGGCGGAAACCAGCGCAATACGGCCGCCCAGTTGCTCGGTCACGAGGTTGTGGACGATGTGGAGGCCGAGCCCGGTACTGCCCTTCGCCCGTCGCGTGGTGAAGAAAGGATCGAACACATGCCGCTGGGCGTCCTCCGGAATGCCCGCGCCGTCGTCGGAAAAAGTAATCTCCACGAAGTCGTTGTCGATGCGAGTTGCCCCAAGCAACATGTTGCCGACGGAGCGGTCGGCAAAGCCGTGGGTAACGGCATTGAAGATCAGGTTCGTCAACACCTGGCCGTAGGCGCCCGGGTAGCTGTCCATGATGATGTCAGAGGGAATATCGAGCGCCAGGGCATTGCGAGGTTTGGGCAGTCCGGGAACGACGCTGGCCACGATCTGCTCGGTCGCGATCCTGAGATCAAACAGGCGGCGATCTGCAAGACTGCGATCGACGGCAACCTGCTTGAACGCCTGAATGAGTTCGCCTGCGCGCTCCAGATTGGCGACCAGTTGGTTGGCGGCGTCACGGTTGCTGTTGACGAATTCCGAAAAGGACGAACGGCGCACGGGACCGGACAGTATCTGATTGGCGAACCTCGAGCAGCGTTGCGCCAGTGTCGAGGCGACCGTCAGGCTGATGCCAACGGGGCTGTTGAGCTCGTGTGCAACGCCTGCAACAAGGCGCCCGAGCGCGGCGAGCCTCTCGGTCTCGATCAGATAGCGCTGGGTTTCGCTGGCGTGGAGCGCCGCCTCCGTGATTTTTCTCTTGTCCCGGATCTCGGCAAACAATGCGGCGAGAAGCGCCGCGCCGATTGTCACAAGCAAGATGCTGACCTGCGCCGCGGCTACGCGCTCGTCCATCGCAAGCGCGGGATTGCCGAAATAGCCGATGCCAAAGGTCGTCGTCCAGACGATGGAAAGACTGACAATGAAAGCCGCGGCTGCGGCGAAAACCGGCCGGCATCGCGCTGCGAGCCACAGCAGCGGTGCGAAAAGAACAGCGACTGGTCCTACGTTTGCGAGAAGATCCGAGCGCAGAAAAATGGCGAGCCCGCTCACAAGCGCCAATATCGCGACGGTCAGGGCGCCCTCGAGAAGCTCGCCCACCGGCGGCCGGTCCCGCGCAGCTGAGGCGAATTCGATCAGCAATGGCGCAACGACGATGATCCCCAGTGCGTCAGATGCGAACCAATGCTGCCAGGTAACCCATATCGGGGCCGTCGCGCCGTGAAAGAACTTGAATACGACGGCGCCACCAATGCCGGACATGGCCGTCGCAACGGTTGCTGCCCCGACCAATGCCATCACGTTATGCGGCTTGGCCAACGTGAAGCCGGAGCCATGATAACGATCAATCAGCCAGGCGGTGAGCACGGCCTCGAACGCGTTGCAACCGGCGAATAAAATGGCACCCCAGAGATTTCGATCGCCGAGCAGGTTCGCCAAAATGGTGGCTGCCATTGTGCCGAAGATGACCGGCCATCGCGCGCGGGGCCCCAGGACGATCAGAGCGCCTGCCGATACGCCGGCCGCCGGCCAGAACACCGCCACGCCCTCTGGCTTGGTCAGCAGTTCGAGGCTAAGCCGCGCGGCGGTGAAGTATGCAATGGCGATCGCAAGGGTGAGCGCGATGGCGCCAACCCACTTCGTCAGATCGAACGCGGCGGGCGTGTCTGTTTGAAGCTTCGGGACTTTTGCCGCGAGGTTGGACATGAGCGGGTCTGCCGAAAGTTCCGGACATACTGACGGAACCATCCCCGGGCCTCAAGTGGCCTGAATATGACAAGCTCAAGGCAGCGTCGCGGTTGGCCCATAGCGGACATGTTGACAGTGTCCAGCCGTAGCGGCTTTCGAGCCGGGCTTGCCTAGTCCAGCTTTGCCAGGAACGCGTTGATCGCGTCAGCACCCTGTTTTGGCTGCTCGCACATCCACCAGTGACCCGCCCCTTGCAAAACGGCGACCGCTGCTCCGGCGCGCCCGGCCGAACGTCGCGCGAGCGTCTCCCCGCCGCAGTAGTGATCTTCCGTCGCGATCAGCGCCAGACCCGGCTTGGCGGCTGCCCGTGACAACCCGGCTCCGAGATCGCGCATCACCGGTTGAGCGGCCGATCTGTACACTGCCAGGATTGCCCGGCCCAGGTCCTTGTTCGCACCTAGCGCCACTTTCAGGGCAATCGCCGGGGTCATGCCCAAGCTCTCGAACCGCTGGGCTCGGGCCTCGGCCGTCGTGCTTTCCATCTGCGCAACCGCCTGCTCGCCGACGCCTTCCGTCTGCCAGGCTTGCGCCATGTCGTGCCAGACGTAATCCGCGTCGAAGCACCCCAGAATATCGCTCGTCCAGGATCGGATCAGATCTGGACGCTCCATTGCGATCCGTATGACGTGCCCCCCGCCCCAGTCATGCCCCACAAGATCGATCGGTTGTGGCAGCTTCCCGAGTTCGCCGGCGAGCCAGTCGCGATAGGCGTCGGTGGAGCAGGCAAAGCCGGGAGGGATTGCGCAGCCAAATCCGGGCGGAGACAGACGAACAACATCAGCACTGCGCAGATGCGGGACGAGATCGTCCCAGATCGCCTCCGTTTCCGGATTTCCGTGAACTAGAACAATCGTCATCGAAGCCACTCCCCGGCTCGTCCACAAGCCGACGAGCAGCAACTCGCCACTTCAGGCGGCCCTCTGCATTTGCGGGAACGTCGCTACGCAGCGGTCGCCTTGCCAAACCTCGATCGTCTGATCGCCAAGCATCTTCCGTGCTTCTGCCAGAGCGTCTTCATCATCGTTGAACAGCGACGCTCGCGGTGGCCGCGCTGTGTGGCCACGGCGGTCCAAAAGGTAGAATTGATAGTTGCTCATGAATGAACTCCCCTTAAGGACGGGAAGCATCATTGATAATGTCACGCAGTATTCCAAAGACCGTGGCGCCGGATTCATCGCTGTCTTCCGGATGACGCATCGCATCAGCCTTTTCCCTGGCCAGCAATGCATGCCGAATTTCGATATTGAGGTCTCTGCTCTCCCGAAGACTGGCCATTAACAAATCCGCCGCTTGATCAAGCTGTTCGCGATCGACGGCACGCTTACTATCCATATTCGCCTCCCAATACGCCGGGGCTGAGACTACTTTCCTTACCAATTGTGGCGATTTCTGATCAGGCTGTTTGGCGGGGTCAAATAACGCGAGCCGATCCTGCGCTTCGGCCGAGTGCGGTCCCAACCCATTGACGATGCGCGCGTTCGACTGCTTGGGCGGCCATGAACCGCAAGACCCGAATATCGCGCCGCGCGTTGCTGCGATCCTGACGGAGCCCGCAAGGCCTTGCCGTCTCGGCCGCGCGCCCGAGACGGCAAGGTGCCGACCAGCCCCATTCGATAGCGTTGATCTAAATCAAGATCGTCTTTTCCGAACGAGGCGTACTAGTCAGGGCAGCCAGTGCCGCTTCGAACGTAACTCGCCGGTCACCACATTCCCGCCGAGCAGATACGGATTGCCCAGATTGATGGGCAACCGTCCGGGAAAAACGACCAGCTCGCATTCGATCAGGCATGTGGCAGATGCGACGAGCCTCTTATCGAAGAAACCGCGGCGGACGTTAAACGGACAATAAGAACGCAGAACGACCAACGTGAACATTCCAAGGAGAGTTATCGGGCGGCTCGCATTCTAGCCGGCCGTACCACTGCCGACGCTGCCGGCCGACAGCACACGCGGAGCTGGTCGACACCGCTACGAGCCATCTTGCCTTTCAATGCATCGGACGATCGCGGCACAGACAAATCAACCATCAGCAAGGGAGAGCGACGCCATGTCTAACCGCTGGCTAAACGACCATCCTTCCGATACCCCAACTGCAGCGACGGCAGGCAGATACCAGCGGACCTGCGCGATGCTGCTTGGCGCCACAATGATGATGTCGCTGTCCGGCCCGGCCAGCACGCCAGCAGTCGCACAGACGCCGGCAAAGCCGAATATCCTCTTCATCATGGGCGACGACATCGGCTGGATGCAGCCGAGCATCTACCATCGCGGCCTGATGGTTGGCGAGACGCCGAACATCGATCGCATCGGCAACGAAGGCGCGATGTTCACGCATTACTACGCCGAGCAAAGCTGCACGGCGGGGCGTACGGCCTTCATCACGGGCATGCAGCCGGTTCGCGTCGGCATGACCTTGCCGGAAATTCCCGGCAGCCCGTCCTATCTGCGGGCCGGTACGCCGCACCTTGCCAAGTTCCTGCTCGATCTCGGCTACAACACGGGTGAGTTCGGCAAGAACCACATGGGCGACACCACCGAATCGCTGCCGACTGCTCACGGTTTCCAGGAGTATTGGGGTTATCTTTATCACCTTGATGCGATGCAGGGCGTGAGCTTCCCAGACCTCAACAAGAGCCCGACGCAGCAAACCCTCGCGCCGCCCTGCAAGAACACGCCGATTCCGGGCCTTGCCGAGGTGCCCGGCGCGGTGGACCCCAAGACCACGGTCTGCCTGACGCCGCCGCGCAACGTGTTGTGGTGCAGGTCGTCGGATGGCTCGCCCGGCAATCAGTCGTGCCAGGACCAGGGCCCGCTGACCCTCGAGCGCTCGAAGAGCGTTGACGAGGAAATCTCGGCCAAGGTCGTCGACTTTCTCGACCGCAACGACCCCAAGAAGACCAACAAGCCGTTCTTTGCCTGGTACAATCCGGCGCGCATGCACGTCACCACCGTGCTGTCAGACAAATACCTGGCCATGGTGGGCGAGCCGGGCGGCAAGGACTGGGGCGTCAACGAAGCCGGCATGAAGCAGATGGACGACAACATCGGCCTGGTGCTGAAGAAGCTCGAAGACATGGGCCAGCTCAATAACACCATCGTCGTCTTCACCACCGACAACGGCGCCGAGACCATCACCTTCCCCGACGGCGGCGTCACGCCGTTCAAGGGCGGCAAGCTGACCACCTGGGAGGGCGGCATGCGCGCCCCCATGGTGATCCGCTGGCCGGGCGTCATCAAGCCCGGCACGATCAAGAACGAAATGTTTGCTTCGCTTGACTGGCTGCCCACGCTGGTCGAGATCGCCGGCGGTCCCAAAGGCGACGAGTTGAAGCAGCGGATCGAGGCCGGACAGTACCCCGGCATCGTCAAGACCACGCTCGACGGCATCAACCAGATCGACTACCTGAGCGGAAAGTCCGAGAAGTCGGCACGCGACCACTTCCTGTACTACTCCAGCACGACGCCGTCGGCGGTCCGCTACAAGAACTGGAAGATGTACTTCGCGATGGTGTCCGACACACCGGCTGGCGCCTTTGCCGGCGTCATACCCTACTCCTGGACCCAGATCGTCAACATCAAGCGCGATCCGTTCGAGACCTCGGTTGGTTCACAGCAGAAGACGCTGTTCGGTGTGGCCGGCGCGATCGCTTCTCCGTCGACCGCCTATGTCTACGACTGGAACATGCTGCCCCTCGGCCAGCAGCTCTGGCTGAGGCACCTCGAGTCCTACATCAAGTTCCCGCCGCTGCAGGACCCGGCCAGCTACAACCTGGAACAGGTCATGCAGCAAGTTAAGAACATGAAGACGGGCGGCCGCGGCGAATGACGGCCGAAGCGAACCCGGCGGGCGCCTCATCTGCGCCCGCCGATC
>Ga0081540_1001229_pt1 | contig 22370 bp, 17 predicted proteins | sample TabmetS2T1R1_FD_71024 | JGI IMG/M metagenome (GOLD analysis project Ga0081540, IMG submission 71024) | Tabebuia heterophylla rhizosphere microbial communities from the University of Puerto Rico - S2T1R1 | ecosystem: Host-associated > Plants > Roots > Rhizosphere ... | reverse complement strand
GCCCAGCGTTACGGCGACTACGAGCGGATCGCTCAGCACTGCCTTGTGACAGGCGAGCGCCGCGTCGACGGCCGCCCGCTTGCGCGCCAATCCTGCGTCGTCGACGCCAGTGCCGCGGCCGGCCCAGCGGGCGCCGCCGCCGCCGTACAGCGCGGCGCAGATCGTCGCCGCCACGGTCGTGTTGCCGATCCCCATCTCGCCGATGGCGAGCAGATCGCAATCATCGGCCACGGCCTGCACGCCGAGGTCGACAGCCGCGAGGAACTCCGTCGTCTTCATCGCCGCGTCGCATGTGACATCGCCGGTCGGCCGATCGAGCGCGATCGGCATGACCTTCAGCTCAGCGCCGGCCAGCCTGGCGAGCTGATTGATCGCCGCGCCCCCGGCGGCGAAATTCGCCACCATTTGCGCCGTCACGGCGGCGGGGAATGCCGAGACGCCGCGCGCCGCGACACCGTGATTGCCCGCGAACACGAGCACGCCGACTCGGTCGAGCCGCGGCACCGAACGGCCCTGCCAGCGCGCGAGCCAGAGAGCGAGCTCCTCCAATTGGCCGAGGCTGCCCGGTGGCTTGGTCAATTGCGACTGGCGCGCAGCGGCGGCGTTCGCAGCCGCTTCGTCGCCCGGTGGCAGGTCGCGACAGGCGGCGCGGATGTCGTCTAGACTGGTGAAAGGCACGGGGTGTCCATCCCAATGAGCGATGCAACGCAGACGCGGCCCAGCATCATAAGTGAGTGGCTCGACGATCTTCGACTCGCCGTGGCGTTTCTCACGCGCATTCCGATGCCGCATCCGGACGGCGCACTTCCTTCATATTTCACCCGGGCCCATCGCGTCTTCCCGTTGATCGGGGCGGCGATCGGCGCCGCGGTCGGGCTCGTGCAGCTCGCGCTGCTTTTGGTCGGCTTGCCATCGCTCGCCGCCGCGGCGCTCGCGCTCGGTGCCGGCGCACTGCTGACCGGTGGACTGCACGAGGACGGGCTCGCCGACCTGGCTGACGGTTTCGGCGGCGGCCGCGACAAGGCGTCGAAGCTCGAGATCATGCGCGACAGCCGGCTCGGCACATTCGGCGCGCTCGCGCTGCTCGTCAGCTTCGTCGCCAAGGTCGCGGCGCTCGCGGCATTACCGACGACTGCGATCGTGCCGAGCCTGATCGCCGCGCACGCACTGGCGCGCGGCGTGCTGCCGGCGATGGCGCTCGCCCTGCCCTACGCCCGCAACGACGGCCTCGCCGCCAATGCCGGACGCCCGCAGGCGCCGGCCGCGGCGACGGCGGCGGCGATCGCGGCACTGATCGCGCTCGCGAGCCTGCCGATCGGCGCGGCCGCGCTGGGTGCGTTGATCGCGACGGCCTGCGCCGTGGCCGTCTCGGTGTTCGCCATGCGGCAGATCGGCGGCCAGACCGGGGACGTGCTGGGCGGCACTGAGCAGATCGCCGAGCTCACGGTGCTGCTGCTGCTCGCGGCCTGGTTCCGATAGAGCCCGGATCATGAGTGATGAGCTTCGCCTCTGGTTGATCCGCCACGCGCCGGTGGCGCGGCCGCGCGGCATCATCCATGACCCCGACGCGCCGGCCGATGTCAGCGATCACGTGGCGCTGGCTGCGCTGCGCACCAGGCTGCCGGACGACGCGACCGTGCTCGCCAGTCCGGCCCGACGCACGCTCGACACGGCGGCGGCGCTCGGCCTCGTGCCGGTGCGCGATTCCCGCCTGCGCGAGCAGAATTTCGGCGCCTGGACCGGCCGCCGCCACGCCGAGATCGAGGCCGAACTCGGCGCCGAACACTACCGCGCGTTCTGGCGGCAGCCCGCGACCAACCGGCCGCCCGGCGGCGAGAGCTTCGCCGACCAGGTCGATCGTGTGCGCGCGTGCCTCCTCTCGTTGCCGCCGGGCGACGCTGTGCTGGTCGTGCATTCCGGCACCGTGCGCGCGGCGCTCGCGGTGGCGCTCGACGTTGCGCCGGAGCGCGTGCTGCGGTTCGTGATCGACCCGCTGTCGTTGACGCGCATCGACCGCCTCACCGAAGGCTGGCGCATCGGCTGCGTCAACCGTGTTTGAAATACGGTTTCGGCAAAGGGCGAGCCACGGTCGATGAAGATGGGCACTATTGCTCCGTGGCCCCATGATGCCGCAACCCACCACGCGCTACAGTCGGCAAGTCTGCAATGCCTCGCGACTTTGCACTACGCGTTGTGGGCTCCACCGATATCGCACGGTGGTCCGGTTAATCTTAGAGAGTGGCCATGCGGAGCGCATCGGGCGCCGAAAGACGCCATCATCTTTTCCGGACGACCACGGGAACTTGCTCGACGGCCGTCGCGGCGGAGACTGCTTCCTTCCTGGTCCTGTCGACGAAGGCTGCGAATTCGTCAGGCCCCATCGACAAGCGTTCGTATCCTTGCAATCGGAACCTCTGATCGTTTTTCGGGCTTTTCGCTGCAGCCTCGATTGCCGAGCGCAGCAGGGCAATGTCCTGCTGGGTTGCCCCCGGCAGCGCGCCGACGCCGAACCATGGAGCGTATGAGTAGCCTGGAATAGCGTCTGACATCAGAGGAGTTTCGGGCAGCAACGGGCTGCGTTCACGGCCGGTCGTTGCATAGACCCGTACGCGTCCGGATTCGGCGACCTCGATCGACCAGAGGATGGGCGCGAGCATGATCTGCACTTTTCCGAGTATCAACGCCTGAACGGCTTCGTCGTTCGAGTCGAATTGCACGGGCTTGATTTTGAGGCCTGTCGTTCGCTTGAAGTCCTCGGCCGCCATCTGCGAGATCGTTGCTGCGCCGAGATGAGCATACGATAGCGCGTCGGGATTGGCCTTCGCGTACGCAATGAAATCAACCAGCGTGCGCGCCTGGAGACCAGGCGTCGCCATCATGACAAGCGGCACTTGGATCCAGGGGGCGACGGGAATGAAGTCGAGCTTGGCAGCGTTTTCAGAGGTGATGAGCAGAAGTTGGTAGAATTGGTCGTCAGCTGCACCGCCGTTGACCGCCGGTACGCGGCCGGTATCGGAACTCGTGCGGCTGAAAACGTTCTGGCCAGTGATGTCCCGCAGAGCAAACGCCAGCGAGTGGCCCACAAGCTCGTCTGGAGTGCCGTATTTTCCGCCGACAGTGAGCGTGATTTTCTTCTGCAACGGCACCTGTTGCGCGAAGGCGGGGGACAGGCCGATCAGCAGGACGGAAACGACGACGGGAAGCCTGGTCATTGTGGATTCCTACCGTCGGAGGTGTTCATGTTGGTGACCGAACAGCCCTCGTGTCCGGACGATTCCGGCGCAAGCCTCCCTGTTTCTTCAAGAAATATGCAGGACCGTCTGGGATCCTCCGGAAGAGGGACGCCCGAGCCAAGGACATAGAGCGTATAGTGGTTGCCCGCGGGAAGCCGTCGGACAGGTTTCACGATCTTGTAGACCGGGATCTGCCGTTTCTTGAGGGGATCCGGAATTTTGTCCAGCTCAACCAGCCGTCCTTCCTCGAGAAGGGACGCGATGCCGAATTTTCCCGGGGGCACATCATACTCCTTCGGCTCTCCGATCCAATTGACCTCAGAGATGTCGAATAGCTTTTCGAAGCCTGGAATCTTTGCGGGAGACGAGCTGACATCGGTAGTCGCGAGCGACGGCAACGAGACACGGTAAGTCGACGAGGCGGCGGCGATCTTGTCGATGCGGCCGAGCTCACGTCGGAGGACGTGCGCCAGCGTGTCTTGCTCCAGTCCGCCGCGAGCGACGGGCAGGCATGTCAGATAGCCGATGCGGTCTTTCGGTACACCGACAACTGCGGATGTAAAGGCGCCTACGGTGCCCGGGGGCGTCACGAGGATGACGCGGTTGATGCGGGCAGTGTCGCCCTCGATCTTCCATATCAGCGGCCCGCTGCTGCCGAGAATGGCGTAAATCGGCTGGCTGCCTGGCTCGACGACGACCCGTGAGGCTCTGGTTTCATTGCCCAGTCCCACCGTCGAGACCGACGAATATATCTCTCCCCAGCCGGTGCCATAGGCGATGATCAAGGCGTCAGCGGCAACCTGCGGCATAGCGCAGGTACGCGCTCTTTCCTTCATCCTGAATTGAAGGCTGTACGGAGACTCGGAAAGCGTCGCGATCCTGATATGCGAGTCGGCGTCCGTTCTTGCGTAGCCGATGATGAGGCCTTTTTCACCTGCTCTGGGCGGGAAATCGCAAGATGTGGACGGCGTCTCCAACGTCACATAGTCCTGGTCGATTTTTCCTTTCACGACCTTGATTACGCGCGCAACCACCGTAGACCGCGCCGGCCACTTGTCGACGGCCCCGCTGGACGGCGGCCGGTCTACGATCTCGACATGGGCCGCGACAGTGCCGCCGACCTCCGGCAGTTCCTGCTCGGAGAAGAAAATGTTCCCGTGGAAGCCCGGGCCCTGGCAGGCCGATGCGTTCGACCAGCCCAGTACGACAGCCGCCGCAGTCCAAGCTGCGATGCGGCCAGGTAAGCTGAATTTCGTCATCGGCGTTTTCCTGTCGAGTTTTTTGGTCCTAACGAGTTTGGGTTCACAGTCCGTTTCAACGAAGCTCCAATTTAGCCGTGGCGACGGACCTGGCACAGATTCCCGATGTTGGAGGAGGCGCGTCATTCACGTCGATATTGCCATGTCTCGCTCCGCGCTTGCGTAGCGCGTCGAGGTGGACACGACAGAAAGTTCGCATCATGGGGTCGAAAAGCGCGCTGCTGCACGCTCGTCGCCGCGTCGAGCGCAAAAACGGCAGAGCTTGCAGTGCCCAGTTCTGTGCCGAAGTGGCGACCCCGCCAGGATTCGAACCTGGGACCTTCAGCTTAGAAGGCTGCTGCTCTATCCCCTGAGCTACGGGGCCGACCGCCCGGTTGTAGCGCAGGAATCGGCTCAGCCGCCAGCCGCCTGAAAGATCGGAACGGTGGGCGCGTCGACTGTCCACGGCCGCCTCCCCACCCGGGCAGTAGGCGCCCCGGGTCTGGCATTCGCATATTTGGGCTCACACATAAGGAGCTCAACATGGCAACACCCGACCTGACCTCGCTGACAGCGCTGTCCGCCTCCCTTGCAGGCGTGGTGAGCGCGGCCGCGCCCTCCATCGTTTCCGTCCATTCGCATCGATCGCTGTCATCGGGCTTCGCGTGGAAGCCCGGGCTGATCGTCACCGCAGACGAAGCGCTCGCCGACGAGGGCGAAGTTGCGGTGACCCTTCCCGGCAGCAAACGCGTCGGCGCGGCGATCGTCGGGCGTGATCCGACCACCGACATCGCGCTCCTCCGCGTTGAATCAGCTTCTCTTGCACCTATTCCATTGGATGGCGCGCCGCCCGTCACCGGCGCCCTCGCCCTGACAGTCGGCGCGCGGGATGGCGAAGCCGTCGCCGCGTTCGGTATCGTGGCAGCCTCCGGCACCGCCTGGCGCTCGATGCGCGGCGGCGAGATCGACGCGCGGCTCGAGCTCGACGTGGCGCTGCGCCGTGCCGCCGAGGGCGGGCTTGCGCTCGATGCCGCCGGCCGCGCCTTCGGCATGACCGTATTCGGCCCGCGCCGGCGCGTGCTGGTGATCCCGAGCGCCACCATCGCGCGGGTCGCCGCGCAGCTCGAGACGCACGGCAAGGTCGCGCGCGGCTATCTCGGCCTCGGCCTGCGGCCGGTGCGAATCGAAGGCGACGGCGGTGTCGGCGCGATGGTGGTGAATGTCGATGCCAACGGTCCAGGCGCCAAGTCCGGCATCCACCAGGGCGACGTCATCCAGGCCTGGGACGGCAAAGCCATCACCGGCGTCAACGCGCTCGTCCGCGCGCTCGGCCCGGCGAGCGTCGGCAAGACGGTCGCCGTGTCGCTGCGTCGTGGCGGCGAGATTCGCGCCGTCGACCTGGTGATCGGCGAAAGGCCCGACACGTGAAGGACGACGTCAGCACGAAGACGGATGTGATCGTGGTCGCGCTCGCCGTCGACGACTCTGCGCTGGCCAGCCGCCTGACCGCCTTGCTGCTCGGGGTTCACGGGTTGCGGCTGGCGCGGGCGGGCGAGCGCGCCGACGTCACGTTGAGCGCGTCGGTGCCGGAGCGGGAGCCTGCCGAGATCGAGCACACGCTCACCCGGCGCGAGGTCGAAGTGCTGACGCTCCTCGCCGAGGGCGCCTCCAACAAGGCGATCGCCCGGCGGCTCGGCATCTCGGTCCACACCGCCAAGTTCCATGTCGGCCAGCTGATCGACAAGCTCGATGCCACTGGCCGCACCGACGCGGTCGCGCACGCCGCGCGATTGGGAGTCATCCATCTCTGACAAATCGAAAACCATGTCCGACATCGAAAATGACGTGCGCTCGACGATCGAAGAACCGCTCGACGCCTACTCGCGCGTCGTCTCCGACGTCGCCGATCGTGTCGGTCCGGCCGTGGTGCGCGTCGCGAGCCGCGGCGCCGGCCGGCGCGGCGGGATCGGCTCGGGCGTCATCATCGCCGACGACGGCCTCGTCCTCACCAACAGCCATGTGGTGGCCGGCGCACGCCGCGTCGGCCTCTCGCTCGCCCAAAGTGAAATTGAAGCCGGCGAGATCGAGGCCGATGTGCTCGGCGACGATCCGGACACCGACCTCGCGCTTTTGCGCACCAGCTTGCCGACCGGCACGCGATCGGCGCGCCTCGGCGACTCCAAGCGGCTGCGCCGCGGCCAGCTGGTGGTCGCGATCGGCAATCCGCTCGGTTTCGAGTCGACGGTCAGCGCCGGCGTCGTGTCCGCGCTCGGCCGCTCGTTGCGGTCACATAGCGGCCGGCTGATCGATGACGTGATCCAGACCGACGCGGCGCTCAATCCGGGCAACTCCGGCGGTCCGCTGGTCGCCGGCTCCGGCGACGTGATCGGCATCAACACTGCCATGATCGGCGGCGCCCAGAACCTCTGCTTCGCGGTGTCGAGCAACACCGCCCTGTTCGTGGTTGGCGAGGTGATCGCCCATGGCCGTGTGCGCCGCGCCCATCTCGGCGTCGCCGCCCAGACCGTCCCGCTGCCGCGTCGGCTCGCCGTCGCGCTGAACGTCGGGCCGCGCGGCGTGCGTATCGGCGAGATCGAGCGAGACGGTCCGGCCGATCGCGCCGGCATCGCGGTCGGCGATATCGTCCTGGCGGTCGAGGGCAGACCGGTCTCGGGCGCCGACGATCTGATCCGCCTGCTCGGCGCCGACGCCATCGGCCGCAGCCTGGAGCTGAAGATCATTCGTGCCGGCAAGCTGGACTGGCGCACGGTGACGCCGCGCGAGCGGTGATGAAGCTCAGCGCTGGTTTCGTGGGCTTGCGCCGATACATCGCGTGGCGGACCTATGCCGCCCTGTCTAGGCCCTCCGGCTAGTTGGGTCCCCAATCCCCCGCGACTAAACTGTAGTGTTTCTTGCCGCTCCGACACGACGAAGGAGTGTGCGGTGAGTGGCTCACGTCTCGCTGTCGTTGAAATCGCGCTGGCCGGAACCAAGGCCAACTCTCTGCGCAATTTGCCCAATTCAGCCGTTGACGAAGATCTCTCAGGAGCCGCGCGCGGCAACCTGGAAGCGGCGCGGCCGCCCGGCACCAGTCTGCTGTTCTGGAACGGCAATGATGTTTGGTGGCCGACTCTGTTTGCCGAGACGATGGACCGAACGGATGTCCCCGCTGGGGCTCCATCGGCAAACGTCAGTCCACTCCCCGGGTCTCAGAATGACCGCGACGCCGGTCCCTTGAGGGAATCGATCGGCCCTTGGGTCGATCCGAGTTTTTTCGACTTGCGCGACTCGCGTGATGTGCCGGCCGCAAACCCGACGGAGAACCGGACAACGAGCGACCCGCTTCCGGCGGGCGACCCGCCTCCCCTGCCCGCGCCGGCGCAGTCCGCAAGTTTGCCCGCCGGCGAAGCGTCCGGCGGCGGGGCCAACGTCGTTTCCAACATTCACAGTCGTCCGACGGGGCTCATCACGATCTCGGCGCCGGCCGTCAGCTCGGTCATCAGCGAGGTCGCCAACACGCAGCCGGCGGCGGCCGCCGCCGCCCACACCCTGCCGGACACCAGCTCTTGGATGGTCGATCTCGGCCTCAGCACCCAGCGCAACGTGTCCTCCAGCACTGGGCCGTCCTCCGACCCCGGCACGCCGTCCGACCCCGGCACACCGTCCGGCGCCGTCGCCGATCAACCGCAGCCGCTGCTCGCCACAGCCCTGCTCGCGACCGCACCTGCAAGTACGGCCTCGAATCCGATCGTCGCCGAGAACGCCCTGCCCGGAACGCCGAGGAGCTACTGGGACGTACCCAACAGCGATCTGATCGAGGGTTTCACGACCGATTTCAGCGTCGATGCCGGCCAACGCGTCGACTTCAAGATCCATGTCAACGGCACGGCGGCGCAGACGCTGCCTTACAAGGTCGAGATCTTCCGCCTCGGCTATTACGGTGGCGACGGTGCCCGTCTGGTCGCGACGTTGAACAATGCCGATGGCACGGTGCAGCCCAACCCGATCTACGACTCCTCGCTCGGGCTGGTCGATGCCGGCAACTGGTCGGTGACCGACAGCTGGCAGGTGCCGTCGACCGCGCTGTCCGGCGTCTATCTCGCACGCCTGCAACGCCTCGACTCCAGTGGAGCGCCGATCGACGGCGCCGTGAACCAGATCCCGTTCGTCATTCGCAACGATGGCCAGGCCGCCGATATCGTTCTGCAGACCTCCGACACGACGTGGGAGGCGTACAACGCGTGGTTCGGGAACAACGGCCAGGTCGGCGCGAACTTCTATGGCGATCTGAGCGGCACGATCAATCATCCGCCCGTGGCCGATCCCGGTCTCGGCGCGCAGGATCGCGCCTACGCGGTCAGCTACAATCGTCCGTTCATCACCCGCGATGGCTCGAGCCCGGCCTCCGGCGCGCAGGACTACCTGTTCGGCGCCGACTACGCCGCGATCTCCTGGCTCGAGCAGAACGGCTACGACGTCACGTACGTTTCGGGTGTGGACGCCGATCGGCTCGGCACGTCCTGGTTCGAGGACGCGAGCGGCAACCTCATCCGCAAAGCCTACATTTCCGTCGGTCACGACGAATACTGGTCCGGCGCGCAGCGCACCAACGTGGAGGCCGCGCGGGACGCCGGTGTCGACCTGCTGTTCTGGAGCGGCAACGAGGTCTATTGGCGGACGCGTTTCGCGGACAGCATCGCCGGATCGCCGACCGACCATCGCACGCTCGTCTCCTACAAAGAGACCTGGGCCAATGGCAATCCGCTCGCCCAGGCGGCTGACTATGCCAACATCGACCCATCCAACGAGTGGAGCGGCACCTGGCGCGACCTGCGCTTCGTCGATTCGGTCGACGCCAACGGCGTGCATACGGCAATCGGGGCGCGACCGGAAAACTTGCTGACCGGTCAGCTGTTCCAGGCCGACGGTGACGGACAATTCGGCGGCGCGCTCGACGTGCCAGCACAGCACACCGGCCTGCGCTTCTGGCGCGGCACCGCCGTGGCCAATAGCAACGGTACGTTCGACATCGCGCCGGGCCTGCTGGGCTACGAGTGGGATATCTCGCCCGTTGACCAGAATCGTCCTGCCGGTCTCGTCAAGCTGTCGGAGACCACGCTCAGCTGGAACGCGCTCCTCACCGACCAGGGCAATCACGTGTCGCCGGGAACGGCCACGCACGATCTCACCATTTATCGCGATGACAGCGGCGCACTGGTGTTCGGCGCCGGCACGGTGTTCTGGAGCTGGGGCCTCAGCAACGAGCACGACGACTCGCCTTACGGCGCCAACATCGCCGACCCGCGACTGCAGCAGTTCACCGTCAACCTGCTGGCGGACATGGGCATCCAGCCGGGGTCATTGCAGGCGGGCCTCACGCCGGCGACTGCATCTTCGGACACCACGCCGGCAATCATCACGCTGAACGACCTGCCGACCCAGGTCCCTGCGCTCCAGCCGGTCACCATCAGCGGCACGGCCACCGACAACGACGGCAACGCGGCAACCGCCGACGGGGTGGTGGCGCTGGTCGAGGTCTCGACCGATGACGGCGTGACGTGGCGCCCTGCCCAGGGAAGCCCGTCAAGCTGGAGCTTCCAGTGGGTGCCGGCCCAGGCGGGCACCTACACCATCATGGCGCGGGCGATCGACGACAGTCTCAATATTCCGCTGACGGCGGACCTGCCCTCCGACACGGTTCAGGTCACCGCGCCGGCCACGCCGTCCGCGCTCGGCCTGTTCGATCCGAACACCACCGTGACCGGTCCGGTCTTCGACGACAATCTGTCGGTCGAGCTCGGCACCAAATTCCAGGCGGACCAAGCCGGAACCATCACGCAGCTGAAATACTACCGCGCCGCCGCCGATGCGAACGACACCGATGTGCGCACGGGTCATCTCTGGGACTCGAACGGAGCCCTGCTCGCCTCGGTGACCTTCACCTCCGCGGCGGGCGCCTCCGGCTGGCAGGTCGCGACCTTGTCCTCGCCCGTCGCCATCGCCCCCAACACGACCTACGTCGTCTCCTATCACACCAACGACAACTACATCGCCCAGGAAGGCTTCTTCACATCGCCCTTCACCGAGCCTTTCGGCATCCTGTCGGCTCCGGCCGGCGCCAACGGCGTCTATCAGTACGGCTCGTCGATCGTCTTTCCGACCTCGAGCTTCAACAGCTCGAATTACTGGACCGATGTGACATTTGCACCGGCGAGCAACGGACCGAACAGCCCACCCGTCTTCACATCGCCGGCCGCCTTCTCCGCACCGGAAAACCAGACGGCCGCCGCGACGCTGACCGCGAGCGACCCCGACGGCAACGCGCTCATCTTCGCCATTGCCGGCGGTGTTGATGCAGCGCTGTTCAACATCAATGCGACCTCGGGATCCCTGACGTTCAAGACCGAGCCGAATTTCGAGGCACCGGCCGATTCCGGCGGCAACAATGTCTATGACGTGACGGTGAGCGTCAGCGACGGCATCGCCTCGCCGGTGACCCAGCCGATCACGGTCACCGTCACCGACGTCAACGAGCCCCCACCGCCTGCGGCTGTCAGCCTGTTCGATCCGGGCGTGACGGGAACAGGTCAGCTGTTCAATGACGCCCAGCCGCTCGAGATCGGCACGAGATTCCAGGCCAACCAGGCCGGCGCGATCACCCAGCTCAAGTACTACCGCGCCACGGCCGACGCCAGCGACACGGACGTGCGGGCGGGACATCTCTGGAGTTCGACCGGCACCCTCCTCGCGACCGTCACCTTCACCTCCGCGCCGGGTGCGGTCGGATGGCAGACCGCGACCTTGTCGTCCCCTGTCGACATCACCGCGAACACCATCTACGTCGTTTCCTATCGGACCAACGACAACTACCTCGCGCAATCCCACTTCTTCGATACGACGTTCACCGATCCGTCCGGCATCCTGTCGGCACCCGCCAACGGCAATGGCGTCTATCAATACGGTTCGACCCTGGTCTTGCCGGCCTCCAGCTTCAACAACTCGAATTATTGGACCGACGTCACGTTCGCCCCGGCCGCCGCCGGCAGCAACCAGGCTCCGACCATCACGTCGAATGGGGGTGGCGCGACGGCGGCGGTGTCGATCCCGGAGAACACGACAGCCGTCACCACCGTGACCGCGACCGATCCCGACGCCGGGCAGATATTGGCTTATGCGATCGCCGGCGGGCTGGATGTTGCCCTCTTCACCATCAACGCGACGACCGGCGCGCTCGCCTTCGCCGCCGCGCCGAACTTCGAGACGCCGACCGATTCCGGTGCCAACAATGTCTATGACGTCAATGTGCAGGTCTCGGACGGGCACGGCGGCACCGATACGCAAGCCATTGCGGTGACCGTGACCAATCAGAACGAGCCGCCGGTGATCACCTCGAATGGCGGCGGCGCAACGGCCGCGCTGTCGGTCCAGGAGAACACCACGGCCGTTACCACGGTGACGGCGACCGATCCTGACGCCGGGCAGACCCTGGGCTATTCGATCACGGGCGGCGCGGATGCCGCGCTCTTCACCATCCATCCGGCGACGGGCGCGCTCGCCTTCGTCACCGCCCCGAACTTCGAGGCGCCCACCGACACCGGCGGCAACAATGTGTACGACGTCACGGTGCAGGTCTCCGACGGCAGTGGCGGAACCGACACGCAAGCCATTGCGGTCACGGTGACCAACCAGAACGAAGCACCCGTGATCACCTCGAACGGAGGCGGCGCAACCGCCGCATTGTCGATCCCTGAGAACACGACGGCGGTCACGACGGTCACGGCGACCGATCCCGATGCCGGGCAGGCGTTGGCGTATTCGATTGCAGGCGGCGCCGATGCCGCCCGTTTCACCATCAATGCGACGACCGGCGCGCTGGCCTTTGCCACCGCGCCGAACTTCGAGGCGCCGACCGACTCCGGTGGCAACAATATTTACGACGTCACCGTTGGGGCTTCCGACGGCAACGGCGGGACCGACACACAGGCGATCGCGGTGACGGTCCAGGATGTGGCTGGTTTGACCCTCAACGGGACCAGCCAGGCCGACACGCTCACCGGGACGAGCGAGCCCGACACCATCAACGGGCTCGACGGCGACGATGTAATTCAGGGCCTCGGCGGCAATGACACCCTCGACGGCGGTGCGGGCAACGACACAGTGTCCTACGCGTCGTCCCCGGCCGGCGTCACCGTCAATCTCGCATCCGGCCTCGCCAGCGGCGGCGACGCACAAGGCGACACCTTCACCAATTTCGAGAATATCATCGGCTCGGGCTTCGCCGACCTGCTCACCGGCAACAACGGCCCCAACGCCCTGAACGGCGGCGCCGGCAATGACCGGCTGACCGGCGGGCTCGGCCAGGATGTGCTGACGGGCGGCCCGGGGGCGGACACGTTCGATTTCAACGCGCTGAACGAGACGCCCGTCGGGGCCGCCAACCGCGACATCATCACCGACTTCCAGCAGGGATCGGACGTCATCGACCTCAGCGGCATCGACGCGAACGCGCTGAACGGCGGCAATCAGGCGTTCCGGTTCATCGGCACGCAGGCTTTCAGCGGCAGGGCGGGCGACCTGCACTACCAAACCGTCGATCAGGCCGGGACCGCCAATGACATGACCGTGGTCAGCGGTGACGTGAACGGCGACAAGGTGCCCGATTTCGAGATCCAGCTGGCCGGACTTTTTCAACTCACGTCGAACAATTTTCTGCTGTGAACCGCGGCAAGCGACGAGGTACGTCCCTCGTTAAACGACGACCTGATCCGCCTGGTCTCAGAGCAGCCGCACGCCGGCGTCGGTCACGACGTTGTCGGTGATCGCGAAGGTGTCGAAATACTTGATCACCGGATCCATGTGATAGCGCGACCGGATGCCGTCGCGCCACGGTCCGGTATAGAACCTCTCAGCGTCCTCCCTGGTCTCCCACAGGTAGACGCCGCCGGCCCAGCCGTCGTCGGCGCAGATGAAGTTCTTGCGGTGCAATCCCGGCACGCTGCGGAACCCGGGCGCGATCCCATGGAAATGCTTCTCGCAGTCCTCGCGGCTGATCTCCGGAGGCAGCTTGTATTGCACGAGTGCGGTGATCATCCGGCCTCCATCATTTCGGCTGTGCCGATCGCTTCATCCTGCCTTCGTCCGGGGCCAGTCCATATTGCGCGAGCTCGATCGCATTGACTACCTGCAGATCGCTTGACTCCCACCTCCCATCGATGGACACAGACGGTAGCCGCCGTGAACAGCGGCGGCTTCGTTCTCAGGGCGGGGTGGAAGTCCCCACCGGCGGTAATTGCGCACGTGCAAGAGCCCGCGAGCGCCTGTCGAATCAAACCGGCAGGGTCAGCAGACTCGGTGCGATTCCGAGGCCGACGGTCACAGTCCGGATGAAAGAGAACGGACCGCTTGACGATGGCCCGCTCCGGCGGGCCTTCGGTGGGCGTTCCCGTACGTCCTGATTCTGGTCTCAACTCTTGAGGACAACCATGAATCAGACCCTCCAATACCCCACTTCCCCTCGCGACAGCACGATCGCGCCAGCCGGCGGACGGATCGCTTTCATCCAGTCGTGCTGGCACAAGGAAATCGTCGATCAATGCCGGATTGCATTCGTCGCGGAACTCCGGCGGCTCGGTCGACCCGAGGACGTGATCGACGTCTTCGAGGTGCCGGGGGCGTTCGAGATCCCGCTGCAGGCCAAGCTCCTCGCTCGCTCGAGGCGCTACCTCGCGATCGTCGCCGCGGGACTTGTGGTGGACGGCGGCATTTATCGACACGAGTTCGTTGCCGACGCAGTCATCAGCGCGTTGATGCGCGTCCAGCTGGACACCGAGGTGCCGACCATCTCCGCCGTGTTGACGCCCCAGCGCTTTCACGAGCACGAGGAGCACAAACGGTTCTTTCACGACCATTTTGTCGTGAAGGGAACCGAGGCGGCCAGAGCCTGCATGGCGACCATCGCCAATGTCGATGCAGCGCGGGCGCTCTCCGCCTGATAGGCCCGCGCAATCGAGGGTGGCGTGTTCCCAACCTGTTGAAAACACCGTCGGGGCACAAAATCGTCAAACTGCATGGCAGCATGCGACGGTCATCGCACGCACCACGCGAATCGGTGCGTACACCGCCGTTGCGGTGATCGCGGAACCGCGCCGTCCGGCGCCGGAGGTGCTCCATGTTCGAGTACCGGTTCGGCATCGAAGAGGAATTCTTCGTGATCGACGCGCGCACGAAAAACGTCCGCGCTCGCATGCCGACCAAGTTCTTTCGCGCCTGCAGGCGCCAGCTTCGCGACCAGGTCACCAACGAGCTGCTGCAGTCGCAGATCGAATCCATGACCGTCCCATGCCGCACCATGGATGATGGACGCGAGGAGCTGCGGCGGCTTCGCCGGGCGCTCGCCGAGCTGGCGGTCCGGCATGGCCTCGGAGTCGTCGCCGCCGGCACCCACCCGCTGGCGGTCTGGCGCGAGCAGAAGCCGACGCGCAAGAGCCGCTACAGCAAGGTGATGGACGAGATGCAGATGGTGGGCTTCCGCAACATGCTGTGCGGCATGCACGTGCATGTGGAGGTGCCGGATCCGACGCTGCGCGTCGAGATCATGTACCGCACGCTCCCCTATCTGCACCTGTTCCTGGCGCTGAGCACGTCGTCGCCGTTCTGGCAAGGATCTCCGACCGGACTGTCCGGCTATCGGAATGCGGCCAACGAGGAGGCGCCGCGCAGCGGTCTGCCCGAATTGTTCAAGACCGCGGCGGAGTACGATGCCTATGTCGGCACCCTGACCGAGGCGGGCGTCATCGACGATGCGAGCTACGTCTGGTGGGCGATCAGGCCTTCGCTGAAGCAGCCGACCATCGAGCTGCGCATCACCGATGTCTGCACGCGCTACGAGGATGCGCTCAGGCTGGCCGCGCTGTTTCGCTGCCTGATACGGCATCTCGCCGATGATCCGAGCCTCAATGCCGATGTGGGCGTACTCGATCGCGCCATCGCCAAGGAGAACACCTGGCGTGCGCAGCGCTACGGCACCGCCGCGTCATTCGTGGTGCGCGGACGCGCCACGCCGCAGCCGATCCAGGAGGCGCTCGACGAGCTTATCGCACTGCTGCATGAGGACGCGGAAGCGCTGGGCTGTCAACGCGAGCTCCTTGCGACGCGCGATATCATCTCGCGCGGATCGAGCGCCGACCATCAGCTCAAGATCTACCGCGCCGCGCGTGACGCCGGGCGCAGCCGCACGCAGGCGATGCGCGAAGTGATCGACTGGCTGCGGCGGGCGACGGCGGAGACGTAGGGCGCACTAGCGAACGCGTATTGCGCCGCCAAAGCTCAGTTGGCGCAATGCGCCACAACCCCGTAGCCCCATAGCCCCATGGTCCGTCGAAGACGGGCGTGAGCGCCCTTATGGCTATTGCGCCCTACTGCGTTGCCTGATCGCTGACCAGGTCGAGCAACCTTTCGAGCGGCGGCGGGTCCACTGCCTCCGCGCCGTGGCGTGGGTAGATCGTCTTGAAGAAATATTCCGCGGAATTGTACGACAGCCAGACCTTGCCCTGATCATCTTCCCAGACCAGCGCCTTGAGCGGCACGTCGATCGCGAGCAGCGGCGTCTTGATCATGACGGGCGTTCCCACCCGCGGATTGCCGAACATGATGAGCACGCGCGGCCGCATCTCGAGCCCGGCCCTCTTCGCGGCGGCGGAATGGTCGATGGTCGTGAACAACGCGAATCCCATCGACTCCTTCTGCTTCACCGCCTCTTCAAAGTAGGCGACCGTCTGCTGCACCGAATGTTTGCTCGGCTTGGTGATCACGCCATTGTCGGCGTAGGCGGCTGCCGCCGTCGCGGCGAACGCAACTGAAAGCGCCAGACTCGCGACACGGTTTGCGAATGTCATGTTCACTCTCATCCTGGTTGTTGTGGTTGGCCACAGCGGGTGCGACGGCGCGTGGTGTCCGCCCGCAATGTGGCATCGACGTGGAGAAGTTTGCCGTGTTAGCAGCGGGTTACCGCGGCCGGGTGTGAGCTACGTCACACCCTCCGGTGCCCAACATGTGCATCGGCGAGGTCGGGCCGGGCGGCCCCGCCGCCCATGAACTCAAGGATTGGCCTTAAGGATTGGGCTCAAGGATTCCAGCCGCCGCTCCCATACGGTCGGGTGATGACCTCCATGAGGTGCCCGTCGGGATCCTCGAAATAGACACCCCGACCTCCGTCGTGGCGGTTGATGTCGCCTTCCTTGGTCTGCGCGGGGTCCGCCCAGTAGCGCATGCCGCGTTCGCGAATGCGCCCGAAGATGGCGTCGAAGTCCGTCTCACCGACCAGGAAGGCGTAGTGCTGCGGCGTGATATCTCCGTCGGCGGCCATGAAATCGATGTTGGCATCGTTGTCGGCGGTGACGACGTCGAACGGCCCCCACTGTCTCGGCCCCGGCAAGCCCAACATCTCGGCGAGGAAGGCCGCAGATACATTGCTGTCCCGCGCATGGACGATCGTATGATTGAATGTGACGGGCATGGAACCGCTCCCTGTCGCTGGCATGGTGTCGGGCGAAGCCCAACGTCATTATCGCGGTCATCGCGTCGCAAGCCGTGCAACGGTGCTGCGATAGCGCTCGGCGATAGAGTCATGGGAATGGTGCCACCCGTTTGCAATCACGCCGATCATGACCGTGCCGATAAGCCGGCGGCCGGCCACGAATATACCGGCATCAGCGCGCTGCCGGCGGAGGGTCCCTGACGATTGAGGCGGCGCCCCATTTGCGGCCCTTCCGCGATCGCCGCATTGCCAACGATATTAGCTCTGTCGAGGTACGAATCTACCGCCTGGCCGCAACCGTCTTCCGCTGATCTCGAGAATGAGATTTTTTGGCGTCGCTTGGTGCCTCTTCATTCCGGTAACGAGGCTCCGCATGGTCCAGTGGTTCCCGCTTCAACAGCGGACGGAGGAGGAACCAAGCCAGGATCACCAAGCCTGGCGTCCACGCCGCCATGACTCCAAGCAGGAAATATTGAAGGCCACTCATAAAGTGAGAATCTCCAGTGATTTCATGCCTTTTGGCAGTATCCGTCAGCTTCAGCATCAACCATACGGTTGACGCAGGGTCAACTAAGGGTGAAGCGTGCGGCCGGCACACTCACACCGCCGTGACACCAGTTGGGATGCGGCGACGCCGTCACACAAAATGTGGGTGAGAAAGGGCAAACGCCCGGGGGGCCTAACGCATCGCCAGATGCGCAAGGACGCTTCGATACCGCTCCGCAATCACGGCATGCGACCGGTGCCCCCCCTGCTCCACAACCGCCTCGCCTCCGGCGATGACCGTGTCGACCAGCCGGCGGCCGGCCGTGAATACATAGGCGTCCAGCCAGAAGTCATGCTTGCCGGCGGCGACATCGGGGTGCTCCTGGTTCAGCACCACGATGTCCGCGCGCTGGCCCGGTTCAATCGATCCTACGGGGCGGTCGAGCGCCTGTGCGCCGCCGGCGAGCGCTGCGGCGTAGAGGCGCCGGCCGACCGATTGGCCTTCGAGATCGGCGAGCACGTTGCGGGCGCGCCGCGACAGACGCTGGCCGTATTCAAGTTGACGGAGCTCGGCCGCAGCATCGATCTGGATGTTGGAGTCGGTGCCGACCGCGAAACGGCCGCCTGTTTCGACGAACCGCCCGGCGTCGAAAATGCCGTCGCCGAGATTGGCTTCGGTGAGCGGGCAGAGCCCGGCGACCGCGCCGGATGCGGCAAGCGCCTCGGTCTCCTGGGTGGTCATGTGGGTCGCGTGAACGAGGCACCAGCGCGGACCGATGTCGGCGTGATCGAGCAGCCACGCGACCGGGCGCTGTCCCATCGAGGCGAGACAGTCGTCGACCTCCTTGGTCTGCTCGGCCGCATGAATGTGAACCGGCCCCGTCGGTGACGCGGCGAGCACGGCGCGCAGGGTGTCGGGTGTCACGGCGCGCAGCGAATGCGGCGCGATGCCCACATTGGCGCCGGGCATGCCAGCAGCGATCTCGCGGGCGCGCGCCACGATCTTCAGGAAGCGATCCGGATGGTTGAGGAAGCGCCGCTGCCCCTCGGTGGGCGCCGCGCCGCCGAACCCGCCATACGCATAGAACGATGGCAGCAGGGTCAGGCCGATCCCGACCTGCTGCGCCGCTGCGGCGATGCGCACCAACATCTCGCCGACATCGGCATAGGGCCGCCCGTCGATGTCGTGATGCAGGTAGTGGAATTCGCCGACGGAGGTGAAGCCCGCCTCCAGCATCTCCATGTAGGCGTACGCCGTGATCGACTCGACGTCATCCGGCGTCAGCGTACCGAGAAAACGGTACATCACCTCGCGCCAGGTCCAGAAACTGTCGTGCGCGGGGCCGCGCCGCTCGGCGAGCCCGGCCATGGCCTTCTGGAAGCTGTGGCAATGCACGTTGGTCAGACCGGCCAGCGCGATGCCCGCCACATGCTGCGCATTCTCGCGTGGCGCCGCCGGCACGACGTCCGCGATGGTGCCGTCGGCAACATCGACGCGCACGTCGTGGGCCCAGCCGCCCGGCAGCAAGGCGTGATCGAACACAAAGCTCACCGCCTTTGTCGGCTGCATCGAGCTATTCCGGCTCCTTGCGCGGCTCGAACAGGATCACGTGGACGCCGGGAAGCGAGCCCAACGCCTTTTCAATTCGTGGACGCACGTCGCACCAGTCCAGGCCGCCAAGGCCGCTGCCGAGCGCGGGCACGGCAACTGACGTGATGTGCCTCGCTTGAACTTCCTCAGCAAGCGCATGCAGCCCGGACTCGATGTCTTCGATCCGGCTCTTACCGCGCCAATGACGCTTGGTCGGAAAATTGATGATGAACCTCGGATTGGCGTGCCGGCCCGTGTCGAATACGAGTATCCGACCCGGCTGAACCTCCTCGCGTGCACACGCGGCCGCATAGGCGGTGAAGTTCTTCGGGTAGGCCTTCTTGAACGCAAGCGCGAGACCGCGACCCATGACACCCACACAGTTGACGGCGTTGACCAGCGCCTCCGCGTCCGCCTGCAGGATATCGCCGGTCTGGTATTCGATCATGGCCGTGTCCAGAGGGGATTACGGGAACCCTCGACAATAGGCAGCTTCGGCAATTATGTCAGTGCTCATGCGCTTCGACAGGATCTGGCTCGATGCCCGGCTGGCGACCCTGGCGCCGGACCGCGGCGGCCTGGCGGTCGTAGAGCCCGGCGCCGTTGCGACAATCGACGGCCGCATCGCGTTCGCCGGCCCGATGACCGCGCTGCCGACCGGTTTCGACGCGACCGAGCGGATTGCGCTTGACGGACGCTGGGTCACGCCGGGCCTGATCGACTGCCACACGCACCTGGTCTATGCCGGCGACCGGGCTCACGAGTTCGAGCTGCGGCTCAAGGGCGTGAGCTACGAGGAGATCGCCCGGCAGGGCGGCGGCATTCTCTCCACCGTCAAGCACACGCGCGGCGCCAGCGAGGATCGGCTGGTCGCCGAAAGCCGGCCGCGGCTCGCGGCGCTGATCGCCGAGGGCGTCACCAGTGTCGAAATCAAGTCGGGCTACGGGCTCGACCTCGACACCGAGGCGCGCATGCTGCGCGCCGCGCGGCGGCTCGGCCGGGAACACCCGGTCAACGTGGTGACCTCGTTCCTCGGCGCCCATGCGCTGCCTCCCGAGGCCAGCGGCGACAAGGACGACTACATCGCAAAAGTCTCCGCCATGATCCCGGCGCTCGCGCGCGAGCACCTCGCCGATGCGGTCGACGCCTTCTGTGAAGGCATCGCCTTCTCGGCCGAACAGACCGCGCGGGTGTTCGACGCGGCGGGCGCCGCCGGGCTCCCGGTCAAGCTGCATGCCGACCAGCTGTCCAACCTGCATGGCGCGCGGCTCGCCGCCGAGCACGGCGCGCTCTCGGCCGATCATCTCGAATACACCGACGAGGGCGGCGTCGCCGCCATGGCCAAAGCGCGCACAGTCGCCGTGCTCCTGCCTGGCGCGTTCTATGTGCTGTGCGAAAAACAGCTGCCGCCGGTCGACGCGTTTCGCCGGCATGGCGTGCCGATTGCCATCGCGACCGACTGCAATCCCGGCACCTCTCCGGTCACCTCGCTGCTGCTGATCATGAACATGGCCGCGACGCTGTTCCGGCTCACCGTCGAGGAGGCGATTGCCGGGGTCACCCGCGAGGCGGCGCGCGCGCTCGGCCGTCTCGCCGATATCGGCACGCTCGAACCCGGCAAGCGCTGCGACCTCGCCATCTGGAACGTCGAGCGGCCGGCCGAGCTCGTTTACCGGATCGGCTTCAACCCGCTCCACGCGCGCGTATGGAACGGCCGATGAACCCGGTCACGCTCGGCGGCGGCTATCTCACGCTCGCAGGCTGGCGCGCGATCGCCGGCGGCGCCGATGTCCGGCTTCACGCCGCGGCCATGCGCGCCGCTGCGGCAAGCGCCGAGACCGTCGCGACCATTGTCGCGAGCGGCAAGCCGGTCTACGGCATCAACACCGGCTTCGGCAAACTCGCCAACGTGCATATCGCCGCCGGCGACCTTGCCGCGCTCCAGCGCAATCTCGTGCTCTCGCATGCGGCCGGCGTCGGCGAGTCGACGCCGCGCGAGATCGTGCGGCTGATGCTGGCGCTGAAGCTCGCGGGCCTCGCGCGCGGCGCGTCCGGCGTGCGGCCGGAAACGCTGAGCCTGCTTCAGGCCATGATCGCGCGCGATGTCGTTCCGCTGGTGCCCGCGCAAGGCTCGGTCGGTGCCTCCGGCGATCTTGCGCCGCTTGCGCACGTCACCGCGACCATGATCGGCGTCGGCGAGGCGTTCCATCGCGGCGAGCGCATGTCCGCCGCCGATGCGCTCGGCCGCGCCGGCCTGACGCCGCTCACGCTCGGGCCCAAGGAAGGGCTTGCGCTCCTCAACGGCACTCAGTTCTCGACCGCGCATGCGCTCAGCGCGCTGTTCGCCGCGGAGCGCGTGTTCCGCGCCGCGCTGGTGACCGGCGCCCTCTCGACCGACGCCGCCAAGGGCTCCGACACGCCATTCGATCCGCGCATCCACGCGCTGCGCGGTCATCGCGGCCAGATCGAGGTCGCCGCCGCGTTGCGCGCGCTCCTCGCCGGCAGCCCGATCCGCGCCTCGCATCTCACCGGCGACGACCGCATCCAGGATCCCTACTGCCTGCGCTGCCAGCCGCAGGTGATGGGCGCGGTGCTCGATCTCACGCGCCAAGCCGCGAGCACGCTGGTGACCGAGGCGAACGGCGTGTCCGACAACCCGCTCGTCTTCGCCGACACCGGTGAGGCCTTGTCCGGCGGCAATTTCCATGCCGAGCCGGTGGCCTTCGCCGCCGACATGCTGGCGATCGCCCTCGCCGAGATCGGCTCGCTCGCGGAGCGGCGGATCGCCATGCTGGTCGATCCCGCGCTGTCGCGCCTGCCGGCCTTCTTGACGCCGCATCCGGGGCTCAACTCCGGGCTGATGATCGCGCAGGTCACGGCGGCAGCGCTCGTCGCCGAGAACAAGCAGAAGGCCTTCCCGGCGAGCGTCGACTCGATCCCGACGTCTGCCAACCAGGAGGACCATGTCGCCATGTCCGCGCACGGCGCGCGGCGGCTGTCGGCAATGGCCGGGAACGTGACCAACATCATTGCCATCGAGCTGATCGCGGCGGCGCAGGCTTGCGACTTCCACGCGCCGCTCGCCTCGAGCGAGCGGCTCGAGCGCGTGCGGCACGCGCTGCGCGCGCAGGTGCCGCCGCTGGCCGAGGATCGTTATCTTGCGCCGGATATTGCCGCGGCAGCGGAGCTGGTGACGTCGGACGCGATCGTTGCTGCGGCGGGGGGGGGTGTGTTGCCCATGTTGGGGGGGGGGTGAATGAGTGAAGGGGCCCTCCACCCGCCCCGCG
>Ga0081540_1001228_pt1 | contig 22372 bp, 19 predicted proteins | sample TabmetS2T1R1_FD_71024 | JGI IMG/M metagenome (GOLD analysis project Ga0081540, IMG submission 71024) | Tabebuia heterophylla rhizosphere microbial communities from the University of Puerto Rico - S2T1R1 | ecosystem: Host-associated > Plants > Roots > Rhizosphere ... | reverse complement strand
TTGGCGCCGATTGTGGAAGGCGCTCGGCATCGTGCTGCTCGTCGCCGGCGCAGCCGAGATCGTCGGCGCCGCCGCGGGCGGGCGCGACGTGACGCAGCCGCTGTCGGGCCTCGTCGCCGGCGGCGGCAGGGAATCGGGCACGAACGCGCTTTCGTTCCGCACGATCAAGTCCGTCGCCGACCTCGATCGCGAAGTCGCGGCCGCCGCGCAGGCGAACCAGCCGCTGATGCTCGACTTCTACGCCGACTGGTGCGTGAGCTGCAAGGAAATGGAGAAGTTCACGTTCGCCCGCGCCGACGTGCAGCAGGCGCTCGCGGGTTTCGTGCTGCTCAAGGCCGACGTCACCGCAAACGACGAAACCGATCAGGCGCTGCTGAAGCGCTTCGCGCTGTTCGGGCCGCCCGCGACGATCTTCTTCTCGAACGGCGGCGAGAAAAGGCCGCTGCGCCTGATCGGTTTCGAAAAATCCGAGGACTTCATCGCACGCGCGGGCAAGGCGCGCAATTGACGATGTTCAACCGCACGAATGCGCTGATCCTCGTCGTCGCGATCGCGGGCGCGGTCGGCGGCTTCCTCGCCGGCGGCTGGCTGAAGCCGCTGCCCTCGTCGCCGCATGCGAATCCGAAGGCGCTCGGTCCCGGCGACGCGATGCCGGAACGCGAGCGTCCCGACATCGACGGCAAGCCGCGCTCGCTCAGCGAATGGCGCGGCCGGCTCATGCTCGTGAACTTCTGGGCGAGCTGGTGCGGCCCGTGCCGCGAGGAGATGCCGCTTCTCGACAGGACGCAGCAGCGCCTCGCCGCGAAGGGTCTCCAGATCGTCGGCGTCGCCTTCGACGACGCTGCGGCGACGCGTGAGTTCCTGAAGCAGACGCCGGTGCACTACCCGATCCTCGTCGACGACCCGGCGCGGGAAACCGAGGACCTTTCCGCGCTGTTCGGCAACGGGCGCAACGTACTGCCCTACACCGTCCTGATCGCCCGGGACGGCCGCATCGTCGCCCGTCGCGCCGGCAACTTCACCGAAGCGACGCTCGAACGGTGGCTTTCGCCACATCTATAGCCAAACCTCGCGGAAATACCCCCTAACGTCTTCGAACTGGACAGATCGGGTCGTCTCGGCGAGACTAGCCGCCCTTTTTCGTCGAGGCCGGGTCTTGGCCAAGCTGCTCGTCCTGCACGGTCCGAACCTGAATCTCCTCGGACGCCGCGAGCCGACCGTCTACGGCCGCACGACGCTTGCCGAGATCGACGGCGAACTTGCCGGCATCGCGCAGGGATCAGGCCACGAACTTGCGACGTTCCAGTCGAATTCGGAAGGCGCGCTGATCGACCGCGTGCAGGCCGCATCGAAGGACGGCACCGCGTTCATCGTGATCAATCCGGGCGCCCTGACGCATACCAGCATCGCGCTCCGCGACGCGCTCGCGGCTGTCGCGATCCCGTTCATCGAAGTGCACCTCTCCAACGTCCACGCGCGCGAGCCGTTCCGGCACCACTCGTATCTCGCCGACCTCGCCGTCGGCGTCATCACCGGCTTCGGCGCCGACAGCTACCGGCTCGGCCTCAGCGCGGCGCTGAAGCGCCTCGCCGACTGAATTCCCTCGTCAACGCAATTTTTTTGAAGGAGTCCTCATGGACCTCCGCAAGATCAAGAAATTGATCGACCTGCTCGAAGAATCGAATCTCGCCGAGCTCGAGATCAGGGAAGGCGAAGAGACCGTGCGCCTGTCGCGCATTCCGAAGGGCACGGTCACGACCGTGCCCGCGCCGGCACCGCCGCACCCGGCCCGCGCCGAGCCGCCGGCCGCCAACGCGCCCGCGGCACCGAATGGCACACCCGCGGCCGACAATTCGATTCCGGAAGGTCACGTCGTGACCGCGCCGATGGTCGGCACGTTCTACGCCTCGTCGAATCCTGAAGCGCCTGCGTTCGTGAAGGTCGGCCAGAAGGTCAAGGCCGGCGACACGCTCGGCATCATCGAAGCGATGAAGATGTTCAACCAGATCGAGGCGGACGTCGCGGGCACCGTGCTCGCGGTGCTGGTCGGCAACGGCCAGCCGGTCGAGTTCGACGAACCGTTGTTCGTGATTGGGTAAGAGCCGGGATCAGGGATTCGTGATTAGGGATTCGAAAAAGCGGCCCCACGAGAAGCTGGATGTCTGGCAAGACGCCATGACTCTGGTCGAAGGCATCTATCGACTGACGGCGCGCCTGCCCGACAGCGAACGCTTCGGACTCGTGAGTCAAATGCGCCGCGCAGCCGTCAGCATTCCGTCCAACATTGCGGAAGGAGCGGCGCGCCGGTCCACGCCCGAATATCTGCGTTTTCTCTCCATCGCCCGCGGATCACTTTCGGAGCTCGACACGCAAGTCTCTATTTCTTGTCGCTTGGGTTTTTCCGACACCCCGCCGGAGCTCGATGATCTATTGCAAAAGACATTCGCTCGATTGAACGCACTCATTAACGTCCTGGAAAAACGGCCCATAGATTCAGGTCATTCCGAATCCCGAATCCCCAATCCCGAATCCCGGCCTCTCCATGCTCGATAAAGTCGTCATCGCCAACCGCGGCGAGATCGCATTGCGCGTCCTGCGTGCGTGCCACGCGCTCGGTATTCGTACCGTCGCGGTGCACTCCACCGTCGACCGCAATCTCAAGCACGTCGGCATGGCCGACGAATCGATCTGCATCGGTCCCGCGCCCGCGGCGGAAAGCTATCTCAACGTGCCGGCGATCATCGCGGCGGCCGAAGTCACCGACGCGCAGGCGATCCATCCGGGCTACGGATTCCTCTCAGAGAACGCCGACTTCGCCGAGCGCGTCGAGAAATCCGGCTTCATCTTCATCGGCCCGACCGCCGACGTGATCCGTCTGATGGGCGACAAGGTCGAAGCGATCAAGGCGATGAAATCCGCCGGCGTGCCATGCGTGCCGGGTTCCGGCGGTCCGCTCGGCGACGACCCGGTGAGCAACGGGAAAATCGCGCGCGAGATCGGCTATCCCGTCATCATCAAGGCGGCGGGCGGTGGCGGCGGGCGCGGCATGCGCGTCGTGCACACCGAGGCACATCTGCACAACGCGATCGCGATGACGCGCACCGAGGCCAAGGCCGCGTTCGGCAACGAGCAGGTCTACATGGAGAAATTCCTCGAGAACCCGCGCCACGTCGAGATCCAGGTGCTCGCCGACGGCCAGGGCAACGCGATCCATCTCGGCGAGCGCGACTGTTCGATGCAGCGCCGGCACCAGAAAGTCGTCGAGGAGGCGCCGGCGCCCGGCATCACGCCGGAGCAGCGCGCGGAGATCGGCAAGGTCTGCGTCGAAGCGTGCCTGCGCATCGGCTATCGCGGCGCCGGCACGTTCGAGTTCCTCTACGAGAACGGCCGCTTCTATTTCATCGAGATGAACACGCGCATCCAGGTCGAGCATCCGGTCACCGAGCTCGTCACCGGCACCGATCTCGTGCGCGAGCAGCTCCTGATCGCGGCCGGCGAGAAGCTCTCTCTGCGCCAGGAGGACATCAAGTTCACCGGCCACGCGATCGAATGCCGCATCAACGCCGAGGATCCGGACACGTTCATGCCGAGCCCCGGCACCGTGAAGCGCTTCGAATGTCCGGGCGGTCCCGGCGTGCGCGTCGACACGCATCTCTACGACGGCTACCGCATCCCGCCGAACTACGACTCGATGATCGGCAAGCTGATCGTGCACGGCCGCGATCGCGCGACCGCGATCGCGCGCGCGCGCATCGCGCTGTCGGAGATGGTCGTCGAAGGCATCAAGACGAACGTGCCGCTGCAGCAGCGCATCCTCGCCGACGGCGGCTTCCAGGCCGGCGGGCAGAACATCCATTACCTCGAGCGCCGCATCGCCGAGCAACGCGAGAAGGCGATCGGGCTCGGCCAGCCATGACGCGCACCCACATCCGTGCGCGTGTCCGTCGCGCGATGCTTCGCGTCGCGATCGCCGCGACGGCACTCGCGCTCGCGGCCTGCTCCGGTGCGCCGGCGCGCCCCGAGAGCGGCGGCATCGACGTCACGCCGAAAGCGAACAAGAACTACATCGTCGACGGCCGCGCGCTTTCGTTCGTCGAGCTCGAAGCGCTCGTCGCGACGACGCCGCCGACGATGATCGTGCTCGAGCAGTCGCGCATCCGCCGCGGCGCCGCGTGCATCGTCATGCTGGGTCTCGCAGCCGACATTCCGGTCTGGACGCGCACGCTCAACGGCCGCGTGCAGAAGCTCAAGGCGGACGTGAAATCGTCCGAAGTCGAAACGATCGAGAACTGCCGCTGAGCCGATATCGTCGATGGCCTGGCTCGAACTTTCGCTGATCGTCGCCGCCGAGCAGCAGGCGGATCTCGAAGCCGCGCTCGAGGATCTCGGCGCGCTCGCGGTCACGCTGCTCGACGCCGAGGACCATCCGATCTTCGAGCCCGCGCCCGGCGAGACGCCGCTGTGGCCGCAGATCGCGTTGTCGGCGCTGTTCGAGGAAGGCAGCGACCGCGTCGGCCTCGTGCACGCGCTGACCGAGCTCGTGCCCGATCTCGCGCCGGAGCGGATCGGTTTGCGCATCGTCGAGGACGAGGACTGGACGCGCGTCTGGATGGATCAATTCCGGCCGATGCGCTTCGGCCGGCGGCTCTGGATCTATCCATGGAACATCGAGCCGGACGACGCCGGCGACGACGTCATCGTGCGTCTCGATCCCGGCCTCGCCTTCGGCACGGGCACGCATCCGACCACCGCGCTCTGCCTCGAATGGCTCGATGCGCAGAACCTCGCGGGAACTACGGTGATCGATTACGGCTGCGGCTCCGGCGTGCTCGCGATCGCGGCGCTGAAGCTCGGCGCCGCACGCGTCGCGGGCATCGACAACGATCCGCAGGCGCTCGCCTCGAGCCGCGACAATGCCGAGCGCAACGGCGTCGCCGCGCATCTCGATCTCTACGCGCCCGAGGATTTTGCGCCGACGCCGGCCGACGTGCTCGTCGCCAACATTCTCGCGGGCCCGCTGGACGAGCTCGCTTTCGACTTCGCGCGCTGTGTAAAGCCCGGCGGCGCGCTCGCACTTTCGGGCATTCTCTGCGGTCAGGAAGGCGCGCTGGTCAAGCGCTACGCGGAATGGTTCGACGCAATCGCGGTCGAAACCCGCGAGGACTGGGTCCTCGTCCACGGCCGACGGCGCGCCTGATCCGCCGCAACGACAGGAGAACCGGAGAACATCGTGCACCTGCTGCGCTGGATCGGCCGCCGACTCGCCCGCTACCTTTCCGAGCCGCGCGACAACGCGCACGTGACGACGAGCCGTCCGGATCTCCTCGCCGCGGCGCTGCGCAAGGGCGACGTGCTGCTGGTCGAAGGCACGAGCCGCTTCTCGAGCGCGATCCGTTACGTCACGCAATCGACCTGGTCGCACGCGGCGCTCTTCATCGGCGACGCGCTCGGTTCGCGCGGCGACGCGACGCAGTTCTTCATCGAAGCCGACATCAACGAAGGCGTGCGCGTGATGCCGCTCGAGCATTACGTGCACTGGCACACGCGGATCTGCCGGCCGGTCGGACTCACCGAGGCCGAAATCGACGCGCTGATCAAGTACGCGGCCGATCGCATCGGCAACCAATACGACGTGCGCAACGTCGTCGACCTTGCGCGATATCTGGTCCGCACGCCGCCGGTACCCGACAAGTACAAGCGGCGCCTCCTGTCGATCGGCAGCGGCGATCCGACGCGCGCGATCTGCTCGTCGCTGATCGCGGCCGCATTCGACTCGGTGCGCTACCCGGTGCTGCCGGACGTCGAGATCGCGCGCGCGAAGGGCGCGGCCGGCAAGGAGCAGGTCCGCGAGATCCTGCACATCCGCGATTCGAGCCTGTATGCGCCGCGCGATTTCGACGTGTCGCCGTATTTCCGGATCGTGAAGCCGTCGCTGCAGGAGGGGTTCGATCCGCACTCGCTCACGTGGGCGCCGGCGGTTGATCCGGGGTGATCGCTGGTTTTTCTCCGCTCGCGCTTGCCTATTCCTTCTTCGCTCCGCTTCGCTTTTTTTCCCCTCTCCCGCTTGCGGGAGAGGGTAGGGTGAGGGCGCTCTTGCGTTGCCCTCGCCTCTTTGGCGCTTCGGCGCCGCTCACGTCCATGTGAGTTTGATCGACGTCCCTGTCGAACAGTTACTTCTCTTTGCTTGCCCAAAGAGAAGTAACCAAGAGAAAGGGCACCCTCGCGGACGCGGTCACGCGGGCATCCATGCCCGCGTGACTTCGCGAGCAGGCTCCGGAGGTTCGCTGACAGGACATCCTGTCCTGCAGCGAACGCGCGCGCTTCCTGCGCGCGCCCGCTTTGCGGCTTTTTCCTCCACCTGCTCGCCGCGGCCGAGAGGGAACCGGGAGAGCAAAGCAGAAAGGCGATCAACCCATCCCTGGTGCGAACTCCGTCGTCCTACTACGCGCCCGCTCCCACTAGAATCCGCACCATGTACACGCAATGCCCCGAGTGCCTCACGATCTTCAGGCTCACCGGCGCCGATCTCGCGGCGACGCTGGGCAGCGTCCGTTGCGGTCACTGCAACGCGGTGTTCGATGCGCTGCGAACGCTCACCGAGCACCTGCCGCCGGAGCCGATCGGGCAGCTCGAGCCGCACCCGACCCAAGTGGCGCCGCCGCAGCTCGGTCTGCCGGTGTTCCGCCCGAATCCGGGCCAGGGCGCGCTGCTGTTCGATCCCGACGATCGGCCGCGTGCGCCGGAGCGTCCGGTCACGCCGTCGTTCACGCGACGGCGTCGCGCGCGCCCGCGCCGGAGCGGCGCCTGGATCGCCGGCAGCGTCGTGCTCGCGCTTTTTCTCGGCGGCCAGATCGCGTGGGCCGAACGCGCGCTGTGGCTCGACGACACGCGCATGCGCGAGTGGCTCGATCCCGCGTGCGCGCGCGTCGGGTGCACGCTGCCGCCGCGGCACGACGTCTCCGAGCTCGAGCTTCTTTCGCGCGACATCCGCCCGCATCCTTCCGTGCCGGGCGCGCTGATCATCTCGGCGACCGTGCGCAACGACGCCGATTTCGCGCAGGCGTTCCCGACGGTCGAGATCACGCTGTCCGATCTCGACGAGACGCGCATCGCGATGCGCCGTTTCCGTCCGCGCGATTACGTCAGCGATCCGCGCACGATCGCCGCGGGACTCGCGCCGGGCGCGAGCAGCGCGCTCGTGTTCGAAGTCGCCGATCCCGGCAGGAACGCCGTCGCTTTCGAGTTCAAGTTCGACGAGTGATCGCCGCGCGATCGTTCGTGCGCTCGTCGCATGAACGCTTCGACACCGCTTGCTGCATCGCCGCGTGAGGAAACTCACGCAAGTGCCGGCACGCGTTGGGATCATCGGTGACGATGCAAAAAATCATCGTCACGGGACTTATCAAGTCGCCGGCACGGCGCTACTATCCTCTCCCCGTGTGCACTCGCGACGTGCGCACTGGCCGCTCAAGGAAGTTCGATCATCCAACGGGGCCATCTTCTCGTGAATGCCGTCAGTGTCCTGCGCGCCGATGCCGCGCACGAACCTCAGTTGCAGCCCGCTTTGCGCGAGTGCGTCTCGCGCGCGGTGCGCCGTTATCTCGCCGACGTCGAATCGCAGCCGCGCGAAGGTCTGCACGCGCTCGTGCTGCACGAAGTCGAATCGCCGCTGCTCGGCGAAGTGATGGCCTGGTACGGCGGCAACCAGAGCAAGGCCGCGGCGGCGCTCGGCATCAATCGCGCGACACTGCGCAAGAAGCTGCACCAGTACGGCCTCGCGTAGGCGCGGGGCGCGGCCGCGCGCCTGCGCCGAGGCTCGATCGGGACCTCATCCCCGCGCTCGGCGCCATTGCTCGCCGGCGGCCGCGCAAGCCGCCCGCGCCGGTATAATCCGACGTTTCCGCCCGCGGACCCTCCATGTTCGATGCGACCCTGGTGCCCGTCCGGCGGGCGCTGCTCAGCGTCTCAGACAAGACCGGCCTCGTCGATTTCGCGCACGGCCTCGACGCGCTCGGGGTCGCGCTCGTGTCGACGGGCGGCACCGCTGCGGCGCTGCGCCACGCCGGCGTGCCGGTGACGGACGTCTCCGCGCTGACCGGCTTCCCCGAGATCATGGACGGCCGCGTCAAGACGCTGCACCCGAAGGTGCACGGCGGACTGCTCGGGCGCCGCGGCGCCGACGATGCGGTGATGGCGCAGCACGACATCGCGCCGATCGATCTGCTCGTCGTCAACCTCTATCCGTTCGAGGAGACGACCGCGCGGCCCGACTGCACGCTCGCCGACGCGATCGAGAACATCGACGTCGGCGGTCCCGCGATGCTGCGCGCGGCGGCGAAGAACCACGAGCACGTCGCGGTCGTCTCCGATCCGACCGACTATGCCGAGATTCTCGAAGCGCTCTCGCACGGCGGCACGGGACTCGCGCTGCGCCGCCGTCTGGGCGCGAAAGCGTTCGCGCATACCGCGCGCTACGACGGCGTCATCGCGACCTGGCTCGGCGCGCGTCCCGACAGCGAGCGCATCGAGCCGTTCGCGCCGTCGCTGCACCTCGCCTTCGAGCTCAAGCAGACGCTGCGCTACGGCGAAAATCCGCATCAGGGCGGCGCGCTCTATGTCGAGCAGCAGGTTCCCGCCGGCACGGTGGCCGCGGCGCGCGTGCTGGCCGGCAAGGAGCTCTCGTACAACAACATCGCCGACGCCGACGCGGCGCTCGAATGCGTCAAGGCGTTCCGCAAGACGCCGGCCTGCGTGATCGTCAAGCACTCGAACCCGTGCGGCGTCGCGCTCGGCAAGGATCTCGGCGAGGCTTACGAGTCCGCCTATGCCTGCGATCCGGTCTCGGCGTTCGGCGGCATCATCGCATTCAATCGCCCGCTCGACGCGGCGACCGCGGACACGATCATCAAGCGGCAGTTCGTCGAAGTCGTCATCGCGCCCGACATCGACGCCGAGGCGCTGGCAACCCTGTCGGCCAAGCCGAACGTGCGCGTGCTCGCGAGCGGTCACTGGGACGAGAACGCATCGCCGGCGCTCGACTTCAAGCGCATCGCGGGCGGCCTGCTCGTGCAGGACACCGATCGCGATACGCTGCTCATGACCGATCTCAAGGTGGTGTCCAAGCGCGTGCCGGACGCGGCGGAGCTCCGCGACCTTCTCTTCGCGTGGCACGTCGCGATGTACGTGAAATCGAACGCGATCGTCTACGCGCGCGACGGCCGCACGGTCGGCATCGGCGCCGGGCAGATGAGCCGCGTCGTCAGCGCGAAGATCGCCGCGATGAAGGCCGCCGAAAGCGGTCTCGACGTGCGCGGCTGCGGCATGGCGTCGGACGCGTTCTTCCCGTTCCGCGACGGCATCGACGCCGCGGCCGAAGCCGGCATCCGCGCAGTGATCCAGCCGGGCGGCTCGATGCGCGACAACGAAGTCATCGCGGCGGCCGACGAGCACGACATGGCGATGGTCTTCACGGGCGTCAGGCACTTCCGGCATTGAAGAGCCGGGATTGGGGATTCGGGATTCGGGATTGGGCGGGCAACGCGCATGCTCGCCGTTACACCGACCTGCGTCGGCCGGAACCGAACGGCTGCGCGATAGCGATGCTCCGTAGTTTCTTTCGAATCCCGAATCCCCCATCCCCAATCCCGGCTCTCACATGAAAGTCCTCGTCATCGGCTCCGGCGGACGCGAGCACGCGCTGGCCTGGCGGCTCAGGCAATCGGCGCGCGTCGATGAAGTCGTCGTCGCGCCCGGCAACGCCGGCACGGCGCACGAGCCCGGCGTGCGCAACGCCGACGTCGCCGCAACCGACATCGACGGGCTCATCGCGCTCGTGCAGCGCGAGCGCATCGATCTCACCGTCGTCGGCCCCGAAGCGCCGCTGGTCGCCGGCGTCGTCGACCGCTTTCGCACCGCCGGCCTCAAGTGCTTCGGGCCGACGCGCATCGCCGCGCAGCTCGAAGGCTCGAAGGCGTTCACGAAGGACTTCCTCTATCGCCACAACATCCCGACGGCTGCCTACGAGGTGTTCACCGATCTCGACGCGGCGCTCGCGTACGTGCGACGCCGCGGCGCGCCGATCGTCATCAAGGCCGACGGCCTCGCCGCCGGCAAGGGCGTCATCGTCGCGCTGACGCTCGCCGACGCCGAGCAGGCGCTGCGCGACATGCTCGGCGCGCACGCGTTCGGCGACGCCTCGGCGCGCGTCGTCGTCGAGGAATTCCTCGACGGCGAGGAAGCGAGCTACATCGTCATGAGCGACGGCGCGTACTGCCTGCCGATGGCGACGAGCCAGGACCACAAGCGCCGCGACGAAGGCGACCTCGGCCCGAACACCGGCGGCATGGGCGCGTATTCGCCGGCACCGGTCGTGACGCCCGCGGTCGAGCGACGCATCCTCGACGAGATCATCCGCCCGACGCTCGCCGGCATGGCCGCCGAAGGCGCGCCGTTCACCGGATTTCTCTATGCCGGCCTCATGATCGACCGCGAGGGCGCGCCGAAGGTCATCGAATTCAACGTGCGCTTCGGCGATCCCGAGACGCAGCCGATCATGCTGCGATTGCAGTCGGATCTCGCCGAGCTCGTGCTCGCCGCGGTCGACGGTCGGCTCGACGCGCAATCGACGCGCTGGGATCCGCGCCCGGCGATCGGCGTCGTCGTCGCCGCGCACGGCTATCCGGCGCGCGCGCGGACCGGCGATGTGATCGAGGGGCTCGACGCGGCGCCAGGCACCGACTTCAAGGTGTTCCACGCCGGCACGCGCGAAGACAACGGCAAGGTCGTCAGCGCCGGCGGCCGCGTGCTGACCGTCTGTGCGCTCGGCGACGATCTCGCGGGTGCACGCGACCGGGCCTACGCAGCCGCGCGGCGCATCCACATCGACGGCGCGTTCTACCGGCGCGACATCGGGCACCGCGCGCTGCGCGGCGCTTCGTAGGAAGCGCCGCGCTCTCGAACGCTATCGCGCCGGGGCTTGCGCCGGCGGAGCCGTCTTCGGATCCGGCGCCGGCCGCTCGGGCCGCAGGAGGTCGCTCATCGGGGCCCACGCCTTGTCGGGCAGCTTGTGCGCCTGGAACTGCTGCAGGAAATCGCGATACGCCGGCAGCTCGTGGCGGCGGCCGTTGCGGACGAGCACGAACATCGCGGCCTGCTGCGTCTTGACCGCATCGTCCCACTTGCCGTTCGCGGCGAGCGCGAGCGCGTACGACTCGCCGATCGGCGCGGCCTCGCTCTGCTGGTAGATCTTGCCGCCGTAGTCGAGCGCCATGCGTTTTTCCTCGGCGTTGCTCGCGGGGCACGTGCTGGTGATGCGCACGAAGAGCTGCATGAGGATGCCGTTGCGCACGTCCTTGCCGAGCGCGGCGTTGAGCTCCTTGATCGCCGCGCTGCACTTGCCGTCGGCGACCTGCGCGGCCATGAGGCGCGTCCACGCTTCGCCGTTGGCCGGCGTGGCCTGCGTGACGGCGCGATACTGCTCCGTCGCCTCGCCGTAGCGTCCGTTGCGCATCAGGAGATTGCCGAGCGCTATGCGCGCCTCGGCCGAGCGCGCATCGATCGCGAGCGCGCGTTCGTAGGCAGCCTGCGCGCCGCGATCGTCCTTGCCCATCTCGAGCACGCGTCCGAACGCGATCTGCGCGCCGGGATCCCGCGAATTCGCCGAGACCGCCGCCTGCGCGCGCGCGCGCGCCTGCTCGAGATCGCCGTCGGCCGCCTCGACGCGCGCATACATCGTCAAGAGCTCGGAATCGTTCGGACGCGAGCGCAGCGCGGAGTCGAGCTTTCTCCGCGCATTGTCGTACTGGCGCGTCTCCAGCAGGAACTCGGCTTCGCGCGACGGAGTGAGCGAGCGAGCCGCAGCGGGCGATATGCCGGTGTCCTCCGGGGCGGTGGACGCCGCGGCGGCCTTCGGGTCGAGCGTCGCCGGCGTCCCCTGCATCAGCCCGAGCGCGATCGGATCGCCGAGCGCCGGCACGCCGTCGCCGGCCTTCGCGCGCGCATCGGCCGACGCCTTCGCGTTGCCGGCACCGGCGTACGCATCGGCGAGCTGCGCGTAGAGCTTCGTCGCCTTCGGATCGAGCGCGAGCGCCTTCATCGTCGCGTCCGCGGCTTCGGCGTAGCGCTTCTGGCGCAGCGCAATCTCGCCGAGCATGGCGTACGCGACCGGCTCCTTCGTGTTGGCGGCGGTGAAGTCGGCAAGGAGCTTGTGCGCGCCCTCGAAATCGCCCTGCTCGACGCGCGCATTGACCACGGCCATGCGCATCGGCAGGTAATCCTGGTTGATCGAGAGCGCCTTCTCGAAATAGCCCAGCGCCGCCGCGTTCTCGTTTCGCAGGCGCGCGATGAGGCCCTGCGCGTAGATCCAGCGCGAATCGGTCGGCGCGAGCGCCGCCGCGTTCTCGATCGCGACGGCGGCCGCTTCGTAGAAGCCGGCGCGCGCGTAGTCGGCGCCGAGGAGCGCGTAGCCCTGGATCAGCTGATCGCCGACGAGCGTCGGCTTCATCTTCTCGAATTCGATGCGCGTCTCGCGCAACTGCTTGGCGGTCGCCTCGGGCGCTTTCGAGAGATCGGGGACCGGCACCGGCTTGACGAGGGCGTCGGCGGCGAAGGCGGACGTCGCGAACAGCAGTGCCGCCGCCGCGACGAGCGCGGGCGCGGTCTTGAGGGACATGAATGCGGGCATCGAAAAACCGGGCCTGGAACGAAAAGGACGCGCAGTTTACCTGCTCGGCGCGAACCCGTTTGGGACCGCGCGGAGCGGCCCGGGTTCACGCGCCGGCGCAACACCGGCGCCGCGGAGGCTCTGGTAGATTGCCGCGGCACCGTCGCGCGCGCGGGAAGGGAAGGTCATGTCGGGACACAACCAGTTCGAGCTCCTGCGCCTCAGGCGCTTCGCGCCGTTCTTCGCCACGCAGGCGCTCGGCGCCTTCAACGACAACGCGTTCCGCAACGCGATGATCGTGCTGGTCGGCTTCCACATGGGCCTCGACGAGAGCGCGGTCGGCTTCTACTCGAACATCGCGCCGGCGCTGTTCATCCTGCCGTTCTTCCTTTTTTCGGCGACCTCGGGCCAGCTCGCCGAGAAGTTCGAGAAGACGCGCATCATCCGCTTCGTCAAGCTGTTCGAGATCGCGGCGATGGCGCTCGCCGCAGTCGCGTTCTACCGGCACAGCCTCTGGCTGATGCTGACGGTGCTGTTCCTGATGGGCCTCCACTCGACGCTGTTCGGGCCGATCAAGTACGCGATCCTGCCGCAGGCGCTGCATCCCGAGGAGCTCGTCGGCGGCAACGCGCTGGTCGAGACCGGCACTTCGCTCGCGATCCTGATCGGCATGATCGCCGGGGGCTCGGCGATGGCGGGCGCCGGGCCGGTCGCCGCGTCGATTCTCGTGCTGACCATCGCGGTCGCCGGCTATCTCGTCTGCCGCTCGATTCCTCCTGCGCCGCCGACCGCGCCCGACCTCACGTTCAACTGGAATCCATTCAGCGAGACGATCAAGGTGCTCGGGTTCGTCACGCAGAGCCGCACCGTGTTCAACTCGGTGCTCGGCATCTCGTGGTTCTGGTTCTTCGGCGGCGTCTTCACGATGCAGTTGCCGAACTACACGAGGATTTTCCTCGGCGGTACGGAATCGGTGTCGATCCTCGTGCTGGCGCTCTTCTCGATCGGCGTCGGCGTCGGGTCACTGCTTTGCGAGAAGCTCTCGGGCCGGCGCGTCGAGATCGGCCTCGTGCCGTTCGGCTCGATCGGCCTCACGCTGTTCGGCGTCGATCTCTACTTCGCGCGGCCCGCTGCCGCGACGCTGCACGATCTTTCCGCGCTCGCGTTCGTGACCGCGCCGGGAAGCTGGCGCATCGTCGCGGACTTCGTGCTGGTCGGCATGTTCGCGGGCTTCTACATCGTGCCGCTGTTCGCGCTCGTGCAGAGCCGCGCGCCGAAAAGCGAGCTGTCGCGCATCATCGCCGGCAACAACGTCATCAACGCGCTCTTCATCGTCGCCGCGGCCGCGTTCGGCATCGGCCTCTCCGCGGCGGGCCGCTCGATTCCGGAGATCTTCCTGATCGCCGCGCTGCTCAATGCCGCGGTCGCGATCTACATCTACACGCTGGTGCCCGAGTTCCTGATGCGGTTCCTGTCGTGGCTCATCGTGAGCGTGCTCTACCGCATCCGCATCGAGGGCGCCGACAACGTGCCGGACGAAGGACCGGCCGTGCTGGTCTGCAATCACGTCAGCTTCGTGGATCCGCTGATCGTCAATGCCTGCACGCGCCGGCCGCCGCGCTTCGTCATGTACTACAAGATATTCAACATCCCGGTGCTGCGCTTCATCTTCCGCACGGCAAAAGCGATTCCGATCGCCGGCCGCAAGGAGGACGAGGCGCTGATGGAGCGCGCGTTCGCCGAAGTCGACCGGACGCTGGCCGAGGGCGGCCTCGTGGCGATCTTCCCCGAAGGCGGCATCACGCGCGACGGCGAAATCGCGTCGTTCCGGCCGGGCATCGAGCGCATTCTCGCGACGCGACCCGTGCCGGTCGTGCCGATCGCGCTGCGCGGGCTCTGGGGCTCGGTCTTCAGCCGGCACGATTCGGCGCTCGGGCGCACGCGGCTGCCGCGGCGGTTCCGCGCACGCATCGAAGTCGCGATCGGACCGCCGATCCCTCCCGAGCAAGCGACGGCAGCGCTGCTCGAAGAGCGCGTTCGCGCGCTGCGCGGAGACGAGGCGTGACGCGCTTGCGTAAAGATGCGGCACGTCATGGCGCGGCGTAAGCGGCTGCTCGTCCTCAGCGTATCGGCCGGCGCAGGCCATGTACGCGCGGCCGATGCGCTGCGCGTCTGCGCGGAGCAGCTCGATGTCGAGGCGATGCATCTCGACGTGATGGATTTCGTCTCGACCGCGTTCCGCGCGCTCTACACCGATTTCTACCTCAAGCTCGTCGAGCACCATCCGTCGATGTGGGCGATGCTCTACCGCATCATGGACCGGACGCCGCCGAGCGCGCCGTTCGCACGCGTGCGCCGCGCGGTCGAGCGGCTCAATACGTTGAAGCTGCGCAAGGCGATCGCGGCGTTCGCGCCGGACGCGGTCATCTGCACGCATTTCCTGCCGGCCGAGCTCCTCATGCGCGAACGCGCGCGCGGGCGCGTGACGAGCCCGGTGTTCGTGCAGATCACGGATTTCGACCTGCACGGCATGTGGATCGTGCCGGACATGGCCGGCTATTTCGCCGCGAGCGACGAGGTCGCGTTCCGCGCGCGCAGGCGCGGCATCGAGGCCGGGCGCGTGCACGTGACCGGCATTCCGATCATGCCGGCGTTCGCCGAGCCGTTGTCGCGCATTTCGTGCGCGATCGAGACGGGTCTCGACGCGAAACGCACGACGATCCTCCTGATGGGCGGCGGCGCGGGCCTCGGCGGGCTCGATGAAGTCGCGGAGCGGCTCGTCGCGCTGCCGGCCGATTTCCAGCTCATCGCGCTCGCCGGACGCAATGCCGCGATGCTCGAGCGCCTGCAGGCGCTCGCGAAGCGTCATCCGGGCCGGCTCGTCGCGCACGGCTTCACGAACCGCGTCGAACGCCTGATGGCGGCGTCCGACCTCGTCATCACGAAGCCCGGCGGCCTTACGACGTCCGAATGCCTCGCGCTCGGGCTGCCGATGATCGTGCACGCGCCGATTCCGGGCCAGGAAGAGCGCAACTGCGATTTCCTGCTCGAGCAAGGCGCTGCGCTGAAGGCGATCGACGCCGCCGCCCTCGAATACCGCGTGCGCGAGCTGCTCGCCGAGCCGAAGCACATCGCCGCGATGGCGGCGCGCGCCCGCGCGCTCGGCCGGCCGCAGGCGGCGCGCGAGGTCCTGCGCGTCGTGTTCGCTTAAGGCCGGTCGCCTCGTCGTGCGCCGGGCTCGTCTCGGCGCGACCGCGCTTTACTACGATACCTTTCGTTTACAAGGCCGATCGAGGCGCGCTAGCATGCTCCGGCGGCCTCCCGACACCGGTGCGGCAGCACCGGCGACACGCTTGCACGAGGCCCTCACCGCATCGGAGCAGCCGTCATGAAAAAACTCATCACTCTCGCGTTGGTCCTGTCGCTTCCGGTTTTCCACGCCGCCTTCGCCAAGGAAAAGGTGTTCAACGTGGACACCAGGGAAAGCCTCGCCGCGGATTCGCAGAACATCCGCAGCGAGATGCGCAAAGGCGGCCGCTACGAGTTCGTGCAGACGAAGGAGCGCGGCCAGGTCGACGACGCCCTCGCCGAGATGGGCGCGCTGTTCGACAGGTACGGCAGCATCGGCGCCATGAACCAGGACGCGAAGATCAAGCTCTTCAACGACCAGGAGCTCGTTAACGCGATCCTGACCCGGCGCGACGAGCGCATCGTCTGCAAGAACGAGGCGCCGCTCGGCTCGCATATCCGGGTCACGACCTGCCACGCCCACGCGGACGACGTCTAGGCAGCGGCGCGTCGGGCCGCTTGACGTCGTCCAACTACGCGTCCGCTGGCTCATCGCGACGCTGCCGAGAATCACGGCGCACGCGATCGCCATCGAGGGCGTCAGCGGCTCGTCGAGCGGCAGCCACGCCCACGCGACGCCGAACAGCGGGATGAGGTAGGTCACGGTCGAGGCACGGCTCGCGCCGATGCGCGCGATGAGGCGGTAGTACCGACGAACGCGACGGTGCAGACGACGCCGAGCAGCACGGCGGAGAGCCACGACATCGCCGGAATTGCGTGCTGCGGCCAGTCGGCTGTGCACGAGGAGCTCGAGCCCGGTGAACCAGGTGCGTTCCTCGACCGAAGAGGACGTCATCGTCACGGCCGTCGCGACTCTACTCCGAGCGCGGCCTTTCGGCTGGTCCAATCGGGCGCAATGTCCAGGGGCAGTTCACTCTCGACAGCCGGAAGCCGCCGGTACAAGAAGGAACAAGTTGAAACGAATCATTTAGTACGACGATTTTCGTTTACAAGGCACCGACGCAGCGCTAGCATCGTTGCGCGGCCTCCCGACACGGTGCGGCAGCACCGGCGACATGCAGGCACGAGGCCCCTCACGCATCGGAGCTCAGCCATGAAGACAGCCTTCACCCTCGCTTTCGTCCTGTCGCTTGCGGTTTTCCACGGTGCCTTCGCCAAGGAGAACTACCACGAGAAAGCGCTCAACGCGGACACCAAGGAAAGCTTCGCCGTCGTCTCGGAGAACATCCGCAACGAAATGCAGAAAGGCGGCCGTTACGAGTTCGTGCAGCCGAAGGAGCGCGGCCAGATCGACCAGAGCCTGACCGATATGACCGCGCTGTTCGAGCAGTACGGCAGCATCTCGGCGATGAACCAGGACACCAAGGTCAAGCTCTTCAACGACCAGGAAGTCGTCAACTCGATCCTGACCAAGCGCGACCGCGACCGCGTCATCTGCAAGAACGAGGCGCCGATCGGCTCACACATTGCCGTCACGACGTGTCATACGTACGCGCAGGAAGTCGAGGCGCACGAGGGCACCCAGAACCAGCTCGACGAATGGAAGCGCGGCGGTTGCACCGGCTCGCCGTCGCCGGGCACGCCGCACCCGCAGTGCTTCATGGGCGGCGGCGCCGCGAGCCACTGACGAGCCGGCACTGCCCGAAGCGGCCGGCTGGTTTAGTATTTCCCGGCGGGGACGGCGTTCCGGTCGGCGCGGCGACAATCGTGCCGGAACGCCTCCCGATCGAACGCCCGGGGAGGCCGTCTTGGACACCGATATCCTGATCGTCGGCGCCGGTCCGACCGGTCTCATGCTCGCCAACCAGTTGACGCGGCGCGGCATCCGCAACGTCATCATCGACCGCCACGCCGGTCCCTCGCGCGAGACGCGCGCGCTCGGCGTGCAGGCGCGCACGCTCGAGATCTACGAGAAGCTCGGCATCGTCTATCGCGCGCTCGAGCTCGGCAAGCGCGGCACCGGCGCGAACCTCTGGGCCGAAGGCAAGCGCAAGGGCCGCGTGCCGCTCGGCGATGCGGGTCGCATGATCAGCCCGTATCCGTTCATCCTCGTGCTCGGCCAGGACGACAACGAGCGCCTGATGGGCGAGAAGCTCACGGAGCTCGGCGGCGCGGTCCAGTGGAATACCGAGCTCACCGCGATCGAGCAGCGCGACGATGGCGTCGTCGCGACGCTGAAGAATCCCGACGGTTCGACGCGCGCGTTCGAAGCCGCGTGGGTCGCCGGCTGCGACGGCGCGCGCAGCGCCGTGCGCGAGCTCAACCGGATCGAGTTCCCCGGCGCGCCGTACGAGCACATCTTCTTCGTCGCCGACGTCGTCATGACCGGCACGATGGTGCCGGACGAAGTTAACGTCTATCTCTGGCGCTCGGGCTTCCATCTGTTCTTCCCGATGCGCGGCGACGATCACTGGCGCATCGTCGGCATCCTGCCGCCTGCGCTGCGCGGCAAGGACGGCGTCGGGTTCGACGACATCGTGCCTTCGCTCCGCGGCGAAGCCGGCACGACGCTCGAGTTCCGATCGTGCTCGTGGATCTCGACCTATCGCATCCATCACCGTGCCGCCGCGCACTTTCGCGCCGGCCGCTGCTTCGTGCTCGGCGACGCGGCGCATGTCCACAGCCCGGTCGGCGCGCAGGGCATGAACACGGGCTTGCAGGACGCGTACAACCTCGCCTGGAAGCTCGCGCTCGTCGCCGCCGGAAAAGCCGACGCGGCGCTGCTCGATTCGTACGAAGCCGAGCGCCTGCCGGTCGCGCAGCGGCTGCTCAACAGCACCGACCGCGGCTTCAAGATGATCGTCTCGGACAACCCTGTCGCGGGCCTCATGCGCACGCAAGTCATCGCGCGCATCGCATCGTTCGCGATGAGCCTGAAGCGCGTTCAGCTCGCGGCGTTCCTGACCGTGTCGCAGACCGGCATCAACTACCGCACGAGCGCCCTTGCCTTCTCGCTCGACCGCATGCCGGCAGCGGCGCCGCAAGCCGGCGACCGATTTCCGTGGCTCAAGCTCAAGCGCCGCCCGGGTGGCGCGGCGGAAGACCTGTTCCAGGCGCTCGACGACACGCGTTTCCATCTGCTTGCGTTCGGCCAGAGCGCGCCCCGGGAAGGCCTGCCGATGCTCGGCGACCTGCTCGGGATCCATGCGATTCCGGACGATCCGATCAACGACGCGGAGCTTGCGCGCGCGAAGATCCCGTCGCCTTCGTTCTACCTGTTGCGACCCGACGGGCATGTCGGGCTCTGCGGCTCGAGCCTGGACGAAGGTGCGATCGCGCGCTACCTCGCCGATCGCCTGCATCTTCGCTGACGATCGCCTTGCCGGCATCGGCCTGCCGAGCTCGAAGCGCGACGTCGCGCCGCGCGCGCTGCGCGGCGAGATCGAGCCCGCGCAACGCGCGTCGACCTCGCCGTACGCGCGGGATTTAGAGACGCGCCTCGCGCCCTCACCCGCGAACTCCGCGCCGTGACGACGCCATCGGTCAGGATGCGCGCACGAAGTCCATCACCCAGTTGACTTCCCAGGTCTTGCCGGCGTCTGGCGAGAACGCCTGCTCCCAGCGCGCCGAGTCCGTAGTGATATTCGACCACGTGTAGCGCACGCGGATCGGCTTGCCGCGCAGCGTGTCGTCGGAATAGAACGTGCCGACGCCGTCGACGAAGCTGCCCTTGACCGGCGGATCGAGCGGGTTATGCGGCATGCGGCTGTCGACCCACCAGATCGCCCAGAGTCCGGTCTTCGGATCGTAGGCGCGCAGGCCGACGCCTTTGTACGCGCCTTCGGGCATGTTCATGACGTTGTCGTCCACATTGCCGTAGCCGTCCATCAGCGGGCGCATGCTGCAGGTGCCTTCGAACTCGATCCATACGTGGTTGTTCGCAAGGCGTTCCTTGAGGCGCTTGTGGTGGACGCGCCAGTTGCCTTGCAGAAAGTCGAAATCGTGCAGGCCGGCGAGATTGACGTCGCCGCCGGGCTTCGGCGGATCCTGCGTGGCGGATGCGGGCGCGGCAGCGACGGCAGCGGTGGCGACGCAGGCGATGAGCAACGAGCGGAACGGTGTCATGGAACGACCTCCTGTTGTGGTGCCGCCATCATCCGCGCTAAATATGCCATCCGATGTCATGTATTCTGCTAGCATCGTGACATGCTCGCGGGCCGCCTGCTTTCGATCCTGATGCTGCTGCAAACGCGCGGCCGCATCAGCGCGAAGGAGCTCGCCGAGGAATTCGAAGTCGCGGTGCGCACGATCCATCGCGATATCGACCAGCTCAGCGCGGCCGGGATCCCGGTCTACGCCGAGCGCGGCCGCGGCGGCGGCTTCCGGCTGCAGGACGGCTACCGCACGAAGCTGACCGGCCTCAATCCTTCGGAAGCCGAGACGCTGTTTCTGGCGGGACTGCCCGGCCCCGCGGCACAGCTCGGCCTCGCCGACGCGCTCGCGAATGCGCGACTCAAGCTGCTCGCCGCACTGCCTGCAAATCTGCAGCCGGGCGCGGAACGCATCGCCGAACGGCTTCATCTCGACGCCGGCGTCTGGTTCCAGCACGCAGATCGGATTCCGTCGCTGCCGATGATCGCGCGTGCCGTCTGGAACGCGCGCATGCTCAAGCTCCGCTACCGCCGCGCCGGCGAAACCGAGGCGCATCCGCGCAAGCTCGGCCCGCTCGGCCTCGTGCTGAAGGCCGGCGTGTGGTACCTCGTCGCGCAGAGCGGCAGCAAGGTGCGCACGTATCGTGCGCGCAACATCCAGGATGCCGAAGTCACCGACGAGGTGTTCGAGCGGCCGAAGCGCTTCAACCTCGCCGCGCATTGGGAGATGGCGGTGCGCGAATACGAGGCCGGCGTCTATCACGAGCACGCCGACGTGCGCCTGTCGCCGCGAGGCATGTACATGCTGGAGATGCTCGGCCCGTACGTCGTCCGCGCCGCAACGGAGAGCTCGGGTTCACCCGACCGCGACGGCTGGGTGCGCTGCCGTCTGCCGCTCGAGTCGATCGACTACGGCATCCGCGAGCTGATGCGCCTCGGCGACGAAGTGCGCGTGCTCGGGCCGCCGGAGCTTCGCAGGCGATTCGCCGACAGCGCTCTGCGAATGGCAAGAAAGCATCAAATGCGGCAATCTAGAGCCAAAGTGGAATCGCGCAGGTGATCGCTTCCGTGAGGCCCGGCGCGCCGTGCCGCGCTATCCGAACGTGAACGCGAACGCCTCCACGCCGGGATCGAGGAACTCGATCTCGAACGTGCGCTCTCCGACACCGCCCTTGAGCCGCACGAGTTGGTAGAGACGCTGCGAGGTCACCTCGCCGCTGCCGTCGGCAGCGGAATCCATGCCGCGATCGTCGCCGGGCGCCTTGCCGTCGATCGTCACTTTGTAGCGGACCGCCTTGCCGTCCCGGCCCGGGCCGAGCACGAGGTTGACGTCGCGCGCCTGGAAGCGGAACGCGATGCGTCCGCCCGCGCTCGCGACGCGTGCTTTCTCGTCGACGATCGTCCAGCGGCCGGCGACGGCCCACTGGTTCGCCGACAATGTCTGCGGGATCGTGTAATCGTGCTCGCGGTCGTGCGCGGCGCCGCCCGGCGAAGCGAAATTCTCGGCGCGCTCGTAGCCGAGGTACGTCTCGGGCGAGGCCGCGACCTCGCTCGGTGCGAGCGCGGCGCCGCCGGTGTCGGGCTGCACGATGCCGCCTGCGACCTTCGTCGCGCCGGCCTCGGCGAGGAGCGCCTGGATCACCGCCTCGGACTCGGCGTACTCGCCTTCGCCGAAGTGGTGATGGCGGATGCGGCCCTGCGCGTCGATGAAGTAGTGTGCAGGCCAGTAGCGGTTGTCGAACGCGCGCCAGATCGCGTAGTCGTTGTCGATCGCGACGGGATAGCCGACGCCGAGGTCCTTGACCGCTCGGCGCACGTTGTCGATGTCCTTCTCGAACGCGAACTCGGGCGCGTGCACGCCGATGACGACGAGGCCCTGATCCTTGTACTTGTCGTACCACGCGCGCACGTACGGCAACGTGCGCAGGCAGTTGACGCACGAGTACGTCCAGAAGTCGATGACGACGACCTTGCCGCGCAGCGCGCTGGCGTCGAGCGGCGGCGAGTTGAGCCACGCGACGGCCCCGTCGAGCGGCGGCATGATGCCTTCGACCGGCGCGTCGAGCGTCTTCTTCGACATCATCGACGGCTTCGCGGCCATCATCATCGCGCCGCCGGCCCCGCCCGACGCCGGCGGGGCGATGACGGGCGAGATCGGTTCGTCCTTCGCGGGCTCGATCTTCGAGAGCAGCGACTGCTCGATGCGGCTCCTGCTGGCGGTCGAGAGGCGCGCCCGCCAGCCGGGGTCGAGGCCCAGCGCGGTCGCGACGACGGCGGCGGGCACGGGGGCGCCCAGCCCGCGGCGCACCCA
>Ga0081540_1001227_pt1 | contig 22378 bp, 27 predicted proteins | sample TabmetS2T1R1_FD_71024 | JGI IMG/M metagenome (GOLD analysis project Ga0081540, IMG submission 71024) | Tabebuia heterophylla rhizosphere microbial communities from the University of Puerto Rico - S2T1R1 | ecosystem: Host-associated > Plants > Roots > Rhizosphere ... | reverse complement strand
TCTCAAAGGCCGCGTCGGCGACCGCATCAACGCCGTCCTCGCCGCGGCCGGCTACAACTTCGGCCTGCTCCTGTGGTGGCTCGCAGAACTCTTGCGTGCCATCATCCGGGCCTTCGCCGAAACAGTCCCGGCTCGAAAGATCGCTTAAATCAGCGGTCGCCCGCATTCTTCACGAAGGACCAAGGAGCTGATCAATCGCATCATGAGTGAGGCCGGGCAGATCATCCGGAGACGGCTGACCGGCCTCCTTGACGGTACGGCATCGCCTCGGCCGCTATTCTTGGCACTGAGCGCTGAGAGCCCCGCCTGGCGAAATGCCATGATAACGACGCCACCCAGGGCGCGGAGAAGGCGTCGCCGCGGCCAGCGCTTTCCATATGGTCATGGTCCATACCTCGGACCCGGGAGATCAGGGTCCGCCGCGATCTGGGCAAACGCCTCCGTTCCAGCCATCTTCGGGTAACCGCCGCGCTTTGCCGACGCCGCGCCTTTGAAAGGATATCGGGTCACCTGCGGCGGGGCAGCCGGGAGAGGTTCTCCAGCAGTGACCAGGGTGACTTCCGCGCGGGCTGCCTCAAGCTCCAGCTCGAGTTTGCGGCATTCAGCCTCCAGGCGCGCGACTTCCGCGCGCGCCGCGCGTTCTCTGTCGCGCTGCTCCATCGCGCGGGTCTTTTTGCCGGTGCGCTTGTAGTGCAGGATGTGCCAGTGCGGCAGGCGCACTTCGGCCGGGGGCAGACCGCGCTCGGCGTTCGAACGCGGATCGACCTGGAAGTCGATTCCTTTCATCCGGCAAAACTCGTTCATAAACTCAGCCATCTTGTAGCGGAAGGCTTTGGCTTTCCCGTGGAAAATCTTGTTCCAGTGGCGGGCCTTTTTGCGCGAAAACTCCCCGTCCACGATCTCGCGCATCGTGGCCATGAAGTGGATGTGTGGATTGGGCAGGCCGTCGGATGCCGTCGGGCAGTGGATGCCGACCTCAACCGTCATGCCGTGAATGACGAAGGCGCCGGCTGCGTGGCGAGCAAGCTCGTCCCAATGCTCGTTCGGAATGGCGCGCGGGATCGACAGCTCGACCAGACGGGCTTCCTGAGCATCCGCCCGTCGCTCCGCCGCGACCGCTCGCGGCCACAGTTGCTCACGGTCGGCGGCCCAGGCGGGCGCCTCTTTCGGCTTCACCACGAAACTCGCCACAACGTCATTTCGTGCAAAGTCCACCACCGAGCCGTCAGCCAGGCGCGCCGTGCCGCCGGACACATAGGCGGAGTGCCGCAGGGCGTCTCCGCCTCGCGAGCGTTGCACCAAACTCAGATTGCAGCCGAGGCGACCGATCATGGTAAGTACCCAATGTATAGATGAAGCAAGCCATTCCGCTTCTGCCTGCCGGGAGGCTAGGCCGGCCGCCAGCAAGCGCAAAGCCGCCTCCAAACCAGGGCAGCGGCAAAAAACCTTGCGAGGGTGAAGCCCGGGTCTGCGCCATCTGGCGACCGGGCTCCTGGCCGTTGCCAATTCTCTCGTCCTTGATCGCTGCCCGCCAGGAGCGGCCGAGCAGGGGGCAGGGCCAGTCCGCTGCCACGGATCGGCGGCCTCGCAGGCGCGGCTTCGAGGGCTTGCGAGCCGGCAGCGAACCCGGTCGTCGCTTTCGGGAAAAAAGCGCCGGCATCGTCGCCGGGAATGATGCCTTCGGCCGTGCTGGCGCCTTGCTGGTTCAGCTGGATAATGGGTTGCTCCGGTAACCCATCCAACAGGAGCCCTCGATGTCCACCTTTCCCCGCCGCGCGCCCAACCATACCGCGGTCAACACAGATCCCAACCCGCGCGAGGTGCCGCGCAGCCGGGTCGAGATTGCGGAAGAGCGCCTCGCAGCTGCTCGCCGTCAGCTCGCTCTGGGGAAGCGCCAGCTCCGGAAAGCGTCGGTCCGAGAGCAGGGCATTCGCGATGGCGAGGTGGGGCGGGCGGTGTGGCATCTGGTCGAACAGGCCCGGCTGGTATCGAGAGACAATATAGTTTTTACTTAGACATAATGTTTTTACTTCGACAGAAAGTTTTTGCGGCTCCGGCCGGCGACGCTCGTCGAACGGCTTGGGCAAGATATACGCTGTCATGATTTTAGCGTATTCACGAACTGCAACGCATTGAGCCCCGCATAGGCGTTGACGACTACGCCTTCGACGGTTTGAGCAATTTCGTCCATTTTGCGCGTGACCGCTTCTGTGCGAGCGAGAGACGCCCTTCGGGCAGCTTTGCACCGGAGAACAGGTAGAGCTTGTCCTGCGCCGGGAGAAGCCGCCCGGCACCGACTGAAGCAGTACGACGGTGACTGCCAGAAGAGACGTGTAGACGGCGAGCGCGACACCACGCCGGCCGAGAGATCGTCGCACCATCCCCTGATACCCATGTGCGGCGCGTTCAAAGAGAAGGTTGAACGGACGGGGCAGTCAACCGAGTACGGCCTCGATGGTGAGAAGCGACCAATAGGGAGTCATTTTGGGCAAGCGCTTTGGACATCGATGGTCCAGCATCGGCGCAAGACGACTATTGGACAAATTTTCTGAACCGCCGCAGAGAGAAACCGAACAGGACGGCGCCGATCGCAACGAGGGCCGCGATCTGGGGCCAGATAACTCGAAGACCGGCGCCACGAAACAATATGGCTTGCGCAAGAATGACGAAGTGGGTGTTCGGCGCGGCGAGCATGATGTTCTGGATAATCTCCGGCATGCTCTCTCGCGGCGTCGTGGCCCCTGATAGCATCTGAAGCGGATCAAAATGAGCATCATCAGCAGGCCGAACTGCGGCATCGAGCCGCCGACCGTTGCCAGAAAGACACCCAGACCGCAGTCATCATCGTAGGATTGGTCTCCTGCGTCGGCCTGATCTTCCGGCTGCTGTCCTAAAGGCCGCCCTCGGCCGCTGCCATTACGCCTACTACTTCTTGAGAATGCCCGGTGAGAGTTGCTCAAGCTGTTTATGGACTTGTTGGCGGCGGGGTGTATCGACTGAGTTGTCGTGCGAGCTTGGAGGTTGAGTGACCGAGGAAGCATCTGGATCGCTGGTCATTTCGTGATTGAGCGCGTCGCCCGTATCAGGGTGGGAGAAGCCCGCGGTGCCGCTTATGATGTGCCGGGCAGACAAAGGGGCGTCCGCATAACCTTTTGCATGGCCGTAGTTCCACTCGCCGCCGAGCCGCCACTGCTCGGGCCACCCGCATTTTGCGCCAAGGCGATGCAGAGCCGCCAACGAGTAAGGTCAAGATAACAGCGATGTCCCAGCCACCAGGCAGAAACAATTCTTTGGTCGCCAGCGATGCGTTCTTGCCGTCGCCACCGGAACCCCGCAGCGCTGATCGAGTCTGAGGCAGACCTCGCCGGTGAAGATCACGATCTGATCGGCGTCGAATCCCCGTGGTGATTGGTCAGGATCGAGCGCCATCTAATATCTCGTGTTCTTATTGGCGGAGTCGTTCGATTTGCGCTCTGAACTGCGCAGGTAACTCGTGGTCCTCTTTGAAGGACGCCCGTAGTCTCTCGCCAATCTCTCGAACGATCGCGCGGCTATGCAGTCAATGTCGACGTTTCGCATAACTGTTTTCTCCGGCGTGCTAGGCAGGCCGAGACCGTCGCCTTTGGCTATCTGCGCGAGGCGCTTTGTTCTGAACAGCGGTTCCGAAGGACCTTTGGCTATCCGCGACATGCGCCATTTCGCTAACGGCGGCGACGGCCTCGCTAGACCAATGCTTCGGCGCTGATCCTCGTTCCCGGTTCCATTAATAGACGTTCAGAATTCTAGCGCGTCCGAGTTCCCCTGCGACGCGGCGGAAACACGCCCGGCATCGGCGGTTGCCGAGGTAGCGGCTCATTACGGTGCAAATGGCCTCTTGTGTGGTGGTGATGAACTGGAATTGCCCCGTGTGGCCGATGGAGCCGAGGCAGAGCGTGGCAGTCCGCATGGAAGGCTATGGCAGCCCAGCCGTCTCCAACGATGGCCGACGCCTGAACGGCGGTTACGGCTGGCTAGAGACCGAGTGCTGCCGATGCAAGAAGCGGGCGAGCCTGCTGGATGGGATCCGCAGAGCGCGTGACACGCCGATCTGGAAGTTAGAGCCGTCGTTTCGATGCCACTGCTGCACACGTCCGTCTGTATTTGGCACCGCAACGATTGTTACCATCCACGGAATATGGGTTGGCACCGAAAATTTGCCATCGCGACTGCCAACGACCAGACCTTGAGATTCTACTCGCTCCAAGCGGCAGTACGCTCGTGAAGGGTCAGCGCTTCTTCCGCAATTCGCCGCCCCCTGAACGAAAAATTCAGTGCTATAAGAAGGGGTCTGGTTTTGTTTGCGTCGGCTGAGGGCGGAACAATGCCAATCAACCGGTTATTGAAAGGCAAGCACACGCCGGAAGAAATCGAGTTTTTGAACAAGGCCTTCAACCACGCACTCCACTTGCTAGGCGTGGTTGATCGTAACGACCCGCTCTGCGATATGGTCGCTCGCAAGGTTATCGAGATTGGCGCGACAGCCATTCGCGAACCGCGAGAGATCGCGGAAATGGCCGTGGCCCGGATCGGACTACAGTAACGCGGTGTCAGCTGGCGGCCTCTTCAGTCCGAATGTCAAGTTGTGGCACAGACTGGACTTGAGCGGTCCGCGCCTTACGCAAAGGCAACGGCTAACCCGGCTCAGAAGGGCAACGCCATTGCTAGTCGTCGACAACGCGGCTTTAGGAAAACTGTATCCATAGGATCGTTTCATTTGAGGCCAGTACACAGGCCGCCGCCTCAAACTTCAATGCCCGGAGAGGATGGTTCAGTCCCGCTCGTTAGCACGTCTACAGAGGCCATGACACCCAAAGGCAATCTCGATGCTGTATCGCGGGATCGAATACTCCGTTGTGCAGGGCATTGAACGCCATCATTGGAAATGGGCTGCGACCGTCTCCGAGACTAAGATATCCGGGTATGGCAGCACGCGGGAAGAGGCGATTGGTAACGCGGAAAAAGCGATCGAGCGCGCCATTCAAAAGAGACGCTTCAAGCAGGATTTAGATGGTGGAGAGCAATAACGGTTAGCAGAACTATGCCCAAGAACTGCGCATTCGCCGTTGACAAGGCGGACGGCCGGGCCCGATGGCTATGACGGCGCTCGGCGGAGCAACCGCCCCCGGCATTCACTGGCGCAGGAGGTGAACATGACCTTCATATGGCTCGGTGTGCTCCTTGTTTTCGGCGGCGTGCTCCAGATGGCGTTTCAACCGATCTGGCGAGGCCGATTAAGTGGTAGCAGGTGGCTTCGCTCCGGGCGTGGCACGCTGGAACCTGAAACACCGGGTAGCGGCTTCGGCATCAAATCCAATTGGCCTGGACTTGTGCTGGTCGCGCTTGGCGGCGCTTTCTTGTTGGCCGGAGCGGCTTTGTGAGTTGACACGAATGTCGTCAACGCCTGGGTTGTTCCGGGTTATTTAGTTGAGACGGTTAATCCGGCATAATGGCCGGCCTTCAGCCGTGCGGATGACACTTCATTCCACCTTTTCCACAGCCCGGAACGGCCACACATCGGGGGTCGCGCGCCCCTCCCATCGAATGTAGACACTATCAGTCACGGGCGAGACGCTCACAACGATGCCCTCCCGACGCGGCCAATCGATTTTCTTTCTGCTTCTGTAGCCATTTGACGCGCAATCGCGCTTCATCAGCCGTTCGGCCAGATCGCGTTGCAGCCTGACGCGGTCGTCCGGCTTGACCTTCGGCGCAGTTCCCATGACGTCCCCGCAAAGTCCGCCCTGGTAACACGTCGACGTGGATCGACGCTTGTTATTGCGGGCCAACCATTTGGGAAGACTGGCCGACCAATGCGCTAATGCGCGGCCTTCGCTACACCATCGGCGCTCGCGGTACGAGGACGACGATTGGTCTGCCTAGTTCAGGGCTCTCGTGGACGGCATACAGACCTTACGCCGCCACCGACAGCTCGCCGACATCCAACACTTCCCTGCGCGACATGGACGCACCGGAACCAGTTACAACAGATCCAAGTGCAACTGTTATCGATAGCGCGCCGATCGACCAATTGGTCGCAAACTCCACAGTCGATATTGCGGGCGCATTGAACGCCAGTAGATCGAGATGGGGTACATACAAAATCTGGGTCACTGTCCTGTCGGTGCTCTTTGTTGTCGGTGCATTCAAGCTTGGATATTCCGTATCTCTAACAGCAGCCGCATTCATCGCCGCGGGAGTGATTATTATTCTAGGGGGGATTCTCCCCCACGGCCGCGAGACGAGCACAATATCGCTCTACTACGATCTGTCTGCCGATAAGTTTGAGCAGTTTAAGGATCTAACGCGCGCATTTGACTCGCTGGCCGGGTGCAGTCAGATCTGGAATATTCCTCTAGAGAAACAGGAAGCGGATTGGAAGCGCAACGCGGGCGCCGCCAAGACAGTCGAACGGAAACAGATTGCTTTGAGCCGAGGTAACCCGCCGCTCGTCAACAGCAACGTTGAGTTCTTGCGGCTACCGCTCGGAAAAGAGACTGTGTACCTGACGCCTGACGCCATTCTTGTGATGGCTGAAAGCGATATTGCTGCCTTCAACTATGCTGATGTTCAAATTCACTCCAGCAAAACCCGCTTCATTGAGGATGGTTCACCGCCGAGGGATGCGATGGTCATGGAAATTAATTCCCTTCTCATCGGCGACAACAGCGCGTCGCAAGCAAAGTTCCTAAGTTGAAGGGCGCCGCAGCAGGAACGTGCCAGCCTCATGCTGGCGAAAGCGCGTTGCAAGTTGCTCGGACGGCACCACCTTCAGGAGTTTCGGCCACCACCGCGCTGATCGAGATGTTGGAGTCAATCGGCGAAAATCTTCCACCGGCATTCGGGCAGGTGGAGGGGGTCGGTCCATTGGCTCAATGGTAAACTCGGGCGAATCGCGATAAAAAGTACAATGCATCAGCATCGGCATTGCAAGTGCGGCGCGGTATATCGCCGGACGGAGTCTATGGCGCCAGCGCGCGAAGTAAACAGCTTCGAATGCAGTCATTGCGGTGAGACGCTCGAGAGTTGGAACAGCGCTTGGGTGCCAAGCTATCGACTCGTCGTCGGTCCGATCGTAAAAAGCTAATCGCCGCCCGGGCGCACCAATCTCATCAACTGCAGCTCAAGACGATCGCGATGGGCAACGTACTGCTCCTGCATATCTTCAAGATATCCGGAAACAGGGTGGCGTCGAGCGCATCGCCGCCCCCTCGCTCCGATCGGTCTACAACCTCGCGCTGACGAACAATGCACTTTCGCCGTCCACTACGAACCGGCGGGCCTTTGACAACTCACTCAGCGCAATCACCAAGGTCACGCGCAAACTCCATCTACTCGAGAGAGTGGAATTCCTTGCTGGTGTAGAGCGCTCCTAGGATTCGAAACGAGAGAGTCAAAGATGGCAAGGAAGGCCAAGAAGCACACGGTACGCGGTCGCACGCAGGACCGCTCCCGCGTCGCCGGTGGACGGGCTACGAAGTGAGCTACGCCGCGAGGACATGAGCTTCTTTGACCCGATGGCCGCTGCGATCGACTGGCTTGATGGCTATCGAGCGGCTTCACGCTCGAGGAGCTCCAGGGCAAGCTCGCGATATTGAAAGCCGCGAAATCGCCCGTTCCCGCCAGAGTGAAGGACGAAGGCGTGACGACTTGGGTCAAGCCGTCGCTAGTGGCGGAGGTGAAGTTCGCGGAGTGGACGAGCAAAGGTGAGTTGCGTCAGCCCGTCTATCTGGGCCTCAGGTCCGACAAGCGCGCGGCAGATGTCGTGCGCGAACGGGAGCATTCCAGGCGATGACCTCCGCAAGCTGGCCCCCTGACGCGTCGCGAGGGAACGATTTGGGGCATTCCCCCTTATGATTCCGGTGAAGTCATTGGGTTGTCGATGCTTCCCCGCGAGGAAATGAGGGATGCTCCGACAGAACAGCAAAGATGAAGAGATACTGGACCGTACGGCGGAAGTCGCGTCCGCAATCGCCGAGGAGGGTCTGCGGTATGTGAGCGACTCGGCACCGGGCTACCGGCGCAAGCGGACAGGCACTTCGTTCAGCTACTACGACAAGGACGGCAAACGTATCGCCGATGCCGCCGTCGTCCGGCGCATCAAGTCGATCGGCATCCCGCCGGCCTACGAATTCGTCTGGATCTGTCCCTCGGCCAACGGTCACATCCAGGCGACCGGTCTCGATGCGCGCGGGCGCAAACAATACCGCTACCATCCGAAATGGCGCGAACTGCGGGAGCAGAACAAATACGAACACATCATGCAGTTCGCAGCCGCGCTCCCTGCCTTGCGAACGCGCGTGGCATCCGACATGAAGCGTGACGGCCTCCCCCGTGAGAAGGTGCTGGCAACGATCGTGAGCCTTCTCGAGAAGACGCTGATAAGGGTCGGCAACGCGGAATACGCGCAGACCAATAAGTCCTATGGGCTGACCACGATGCGGCGCAAGCACGTCGCGATCGAGCGCGACGTCCTGCGATTTGAGTTCACGGGCAAGTCAGGCAAGCAATGGAAGCTGCAAGTCGAGGACAGGCGCATTGCCGCCATCGTGAAGCGCTGCGCGGAAATCCCGGGGCATGAGCTCTTCAAATACATAGACGACGACGGAGCGTCGCGCACCGTCGATTCCGGCGGCGTCAACGACTACATCAAGGAGATCACGGGGCGGGATTTCAGCGCCAAGGATTTTAGAACCTGGATAGGAACGGTGCTGGCCGCCCTCGCGCTGGCAGAGTTCAAGAGATACGACAGCCAGGCCGAAGCGAAGCGGAATGTCGTCGCCGCGATCGAGAAGGTGGCCAAGCAACTTGGCAACACCCCGGCCATCTGCCGCAAGAGCTACGTGCATCCTGAGATTCTGAACGCCTACATGTCGGGTGATCTCGTCAAGATGATCGACGCCAAGATCGCCCAGGAATTCAAGCGCGAGTATGCGAAGCTCACCGCTGATGAGGTTATGGTGCTTGCTTTTCTTCACAAGCGGCTGAACGTGCTGAAATCATCTAATTAGCGAAAAGCAATTATGGTCCGGCATTACGGCTCCCCAGAATCTTGACGTTGCAGAGCGAAACTTTCTCTGGCCGTAAAGGTCACTGCTTCGATCTTGTTTCCATCAAGATCACGAACGAAGGCGCCATAGTAGTTGGCGTTGTAATTTTCGCGGATACCCGGCGGACCTTCATCTGTCCCGCCAGCCGCCAAGGCTGTCGCGTGAAAACAGCGGACGGTTTCTCGGTCAGGAGCCTGGAAGGCTATATGGACGCCATTGCCGACGGTCGCCGGACGACCGTCAACAGGCATCTCGATGCTGAACACAATATCCGACACGCCGTAGTGTGCGGCCTTGTCCGTTTCCTTTAACAGTCGAAGACCGAGCAAGGCCATTAGCGGCTGATAGAACGCCTTCGCGCGTGGCAAATCGTTGCTGCCTACCGAAACGTGATGAATCATCTAAGCGCGATCCGGGTCAGCACTAATTGCACAAACAGGTTCAAAGTTCCATGCCGGCAGACACTTCACCTGGATCGAGAGCCAAGGCGTTCGGCCAGTCCTCGATCTACCCATTATTTCTCGCCTTCTAGCAGTCGTCCGCCGGCTTTTTCTGGGACGGTGCTTCCTGGGCCGCACCGGCCGTCGCCCTTTTTGATTGTTCGGTGATACGGGGCTCCTCGACCGCGCCTACCGTCCGCGAAGCCTGGGAGGGCGCGGCCTGGGTCGTCGTACAGAGGTGGTGCTGAAGGCGAGCATCGCGCCTAGGATCATAAGACTGTTAGTAGTCATAGCCCTTCTCCTTATTAGGACTCAGGACGATTGAACAAAAGGAGGGGCCTTCCGTTCCGGGCCGTGAAAACAGCGCCAACGTTGGCGAGTGGCCGAGGTCCCGGGCCTAAAATCGCAGCGAGGCGTCGACGCACAGGCGGCGGGTGGGCGCGATGAATGAGTAAGACCGAAATCAGCATTGCATTGCAGGATGTCGGAATTCTTTTTGGGCGAGAGGCTTACGTCTGAAGCTGGCGAAGATCATGCAAGGTTGGCGCTGGCAGAAGGTCCACAATCCCGAGCATGGAGGTGCGACGCTACTTCATCAGCAAGGACTGCTCGAAGCAGGCCAGCAGCGCCGCAGGCCCCGGGTACACCTCGGCGCATCCGGCCTTCCGTAATTCGCTTTCCGTAAAGCCTCCGCACAGTACGCCAACCGTGCGGACGCCCGCCTTGCCAGCCGCTTCCGCATCATAGGGGGTGTCACCAATGGCGACTGCATCGCCGCCTTCGATCGCCAGCTTCTTCAGTATGGCTTGGAAGATGTCCGGCTCGGGTTTGGATTCCTCCACGTCCTCGGATGACACGGTCTCGTCGATCATCTTCCGGACCCCCGCTATCTCAAGATATTGTTCAAGCTCGTCCTTTTTGGCCGACGAGGCTATCGCGATCCGGAGACCGGCGTCCCGACAACGCTGCAGCAGGTCCGGCACGGCGGAGAATGGCCGGATCAGAGACAGATATTTGGCTTTGAAATGTTCGCTGCGCCAGGCATCGAGTTCCTTGCCGTGGTCGCGCTGTGCATCGTCCGACAGGAATACCGGAATGAGCTTGTCGCCGCCCTTGCCGATCTGACTACGCGCCTGCTCGAAGCTCACGTCGTGCCCAAATCGGACCATCGCTTCGTGCCAGGCCATCGCGTGGAGATCCACAGAATCCAGCAGAGTGCCGTCCACGTCGAAGATAACGGCTTTCGGCATTCAATGTTCTCCATGGAGCGAGACGCTGGGTTTCGCGGCTTGTTGTCGGTTAAGTCCTCACATCGACCGCAGCGCGCCCTCTCCACTTGAAGCGATCGCGGTTCTGCCGGCTTGGGTTCAAGACTGACGAAGCTGCCTGGTTCCCGCCAGCCATCCGGAGCAGCGGTCCAAGAACTAAAAATCCGGCCGGGCGTTGAGTTCGCATGTCGGACGCTTTTCACTATTTCCGAGCTCACGCCGTCCGGGCCCTTTGCAAGGCTCGAAGGATGCCTTTTGGACGGATCAGGCAACTTCAGACGGTGGTCGGGAAAATCTATCACCTTCTGACGAAGGAAGCTGCTTACGGTACCAACCTGCATCATATGGATGATTTCAGGGCGGCACAGAAGCTCGAGAAGTCGATCGAGGAAGCCAGTGACAGGGAGCGGGAGTCGGCTTAGGTGGCTATCGCAGACTCCCAGCACGTGGCGAGCCTCCTGCGCGAATATGCGCAGCGGACCACGTTGCGCGGCGGAAACCCTTATCGGACGAACCCGAGCCGCGGACAGTCTCGCAGCGCTTCCGGTTCCGCTGCACGTGCTGGTCGAGGAGGATCGCCTCACCGAAATTCCCGGCGTCGGCGAGGCCATAGCCGACATCATCACCAAGCTGCTCAAGACGGGCACGCATCCAAGCCTCGAAAAGCTGCGGAAGGAAATTCCCGAGAGCGTGCTCGAGATGCTTGCCGTGCCGGGCCTCCGCCCCGAGAAGGTGCTTCGTCTCCACAAGGATCTCGGCATCACCTCGCTCTCCGGCTGGAGGTCGCCGCCCAGGATGACCGCATCAAGAAGGCCAAAGGACTCGGCGCTGCGCTTCAGACCAAGATCCTGCAGAACCTGGCCATCGCGAAAAGCGGAGAAGGTCGGCTCCACCTGCACCGTGCCGCCGCCTTGCTCGCGCACGCCAAGGACTCGATCCGTAAGTCCCGGCCCGAGCTGAAGCGCGTCACGATCGCGGGCGATTTCCGCCGAGGCTGCGAGCTCGTCCGCGATCTAGCGATCGTTGCGGAAACGACTAGGGTCGCGAATACGTCGGACCCGCCCGCCGCGGACGGACTGCAGATCCGCCTGTCCGACCGCAAACACTTCGGCGCCGCCCTTCTCTTCGCCACCGGCTCCGCTGCTCATATCGAAGAGCTCCGGGCTTTGGCCGCGGAGGAGGGAATGCGATTGGAGGCCGACGGGCTGCACGAGGGCCGCACTCTGATCGGCGGCGACGAAGCCGACATTTACCGCGCTCTCGGCCTGCCCTTCATCGATCCCGAACTGCGGGAGGTCATGGTGGTGCTTCTTCTGGTTGGCTGGATGACGATGTCACCAGCGCAGGGGGAAACTTCAGCGCACCTCGGTGCCTCCCTTGCTTACACGCGGGCACACTGCTCATGCTGCTGCCCAGCCAAGGGTGCACCGAGGTGCGCTGAAGCTGTCCGTTGGGTTTATGTGGTCTATTGGCGCGGCTTACGGCGCTGCCGGCGCACGAGGCGCTTGAATGCCTCATCAATGCGAACGATCTCATCGAACAGCGTCGACGCTCTGGCAGTCAACGAATAGAACGTCAGCGCTCACCGAACTCCTCAACGCGCTCGACATTGATCAAGCCGGAACGCTCCATGGCCGAGAGGTACGACCTACAAGTCGTCACCTTGAAACTCGTGGCTGATGCCAGTTCATAGGCATCGGGCGTGCCATCGAAGCAAGCAAGAGCGAGGAGCAATCGATGGTGGGACTTCCAGAGGTCCGAAGGGCGAGACATGCGGCCTACTGCGTTGACGCAGAAATCACTCGCATCGTTTTACCGGCCAGGGGTGGGCGTTGATCTCAACGACAACGTCGTGTTTGGCGCATGCGCGGAGGACCTTCTCGACGTCGATTTCGTAGCCAGGTCGCCGCTGCAGCTGCCGCCCGGTCATGTGACCGATGATCGTGGTGTGAGGATCGGAAATGGCCCGAAGCAGGCGCTGCGTCTGCGCCTTGCGATCCAGTTTGAAGCGGCTGTGGACGCTCGCGACGACGAAGTCGAAGCGCTCCAGCACGTCGTCCGGATAGTCCAACGATCCGTCGACCAGGATGTCCGATTCGATACCCTTTAGGATCCGGAAATCCTTGCCGAAGCGCTTGTTCAGTCGGTCGGCTTCACGGTGCTGTGCGGCGATCTGCTCGACCGATAGACCGCCGGCGTAGTGGGCGGACTTGGAATGGTCGGCGAAACCTCGTTGGCGTGTGGCCTTGGCCATAGTCTCCAGGGTCTCGGTGCCGTCGGAAGCATCCGTGTGGCAGTGAAGGATTCCGCGCAGATCCTTCGGTGACGAGCTTCGGCAGTTTGCCGTTCAGAGCGAGTTCGATCTCGCCGCGACCTGCTTGACATCGTCGGAAAACCGCACGCCGAACTGTCCGATCAGAACGCCCGCCAGTAGTGTTCCGGTGACGGCACCGAGCGAGAACCCAGCAATGCGGAGCTTGCCGAGCAGATAGCCCAACGCCAACGTTGCGAAAAAAGCGATCTCCGGGTGTGCGCGCAACGCCGCGATGGCCCAATCCGCCCCGGCGGTCATCGAGACAAAGGCTGCTCGGATACCCGGTCCTCTGGCTACCGATTTCTCCTTCATCAGCCGTGCGCTACCGAAAACCCGCATTCCGCGCGGCCAGTATTGATCTATCTCAATGGCCGCGCCTCTATCGGTGTTGTCGCGGTTTGGTGAAGCCCTTCCGCAAGAAAAGCGCATAAGTTCTGCTGCCCGCATCGCTGCTGCGGGGTAGTCTTTACAGACTATCCCCGCGGGGGAAGCAGCCGGTCCATCCCATTAGCAGACATTGCTATCCGCCCAGAAATTCGACCTCCATCCGGTCAACCTGGCGTATGGGTCCTGGCGCAAGTCGTGGAAAGGCACCAACCAGCCGCGTGCCCGGCGCCAACCGTGCAATTGTCGCGAGGATTTCCTCCATCTCGACGCGGGCGAGTGCCTCACCGACGCAGCGATGCGCACCCGCGCCGAAAATCGGATGCCATCGGGGATGGTCCTTGCGGAAGATATCGAAGTGGTCGGGATCGGTATAGACCGATGGATCGCGCAGAGCCGAGGGCACGGAAATGGTGAGCAGAGTACCGGCGGGAATTCGATAGCCGTCCAGGTCAAAATCCCTGACAACGATACGGGGGATTCCCATGATCACCGGATCGAAACGCAATCCTTCGTCCACCGCTGCGCGCTTGAGACCATCGGGATCGGCACAGAAAGCGCGCCATTGATCCACATGTTGGAGGAGATGGGCGAGCGTCATACACAGTGAGCCGCGGGTCGTATCAGAGCCCGCTAGAATGAGCCCGACGATCTGGGTGCGGATCTCGTCCTTGGACAACTCTCCATCCTGCACAGTCGCTTCGACATATTGCGACAGGAAATCTTCTCGGGGCGAAGCGCGCCGGTCAGCCAGTAGCGCCGCAACATAGTCGTTGAACGCCACAAGGCTCTTCTCGATCTTATCACGACGGTCAAGATTGATGAAGCCGAGCGCTTCAGCCGTATCGGCGATCCATTGCATGAAGACTGGGAGGTCGCCGCGGGGAATGCCAAGAACGTCCGCGATGATGCGGGCGGGGACCTGCGCGGCGATCTCATTGACAAAATCGATCGGCCCGAGGCCGATGCGCGCCTCGACAAGCTCGGCCGCCAGCGCCGCCGCCTTCGGTCTCATGGCGTCCATTAACTTAAACGCGAAGGTACGGGACACTGGCGCGCGGCGGCGCAAATGGACGTCGCCGTTGGAAAATAACATGCTAGATTTAATGAAGTCGAATATGGGACCCGAGATTATGCCCTGTATCAACTTCCCTTCTGTCTCGATCTGGCGCGTGATATCGCGCGTGATCAGATCGAGATGCTGATGGCGAAGCGCGACAATGAAGCCCATTTTGCTGCGAGCGATTGGCCCGTTTGTACGCAATCCAGCCAGATAGACGTGGATGTCGGGAACGACGCTCGTGTCGATTTCCTGAGCCTCGGCGATTGAAAGCGCGTGCATAATCTTTTCCCTAGCCTGATCGCTTCTGTACTGAGGGAGATGAGAGCCTAGCCCAGTGCGGTAGGTTGGTCGAGATGCCGCCGTGGGGCTGCGATCGCGAGCTACGCGGGTCTGCTCCGAACGCCGTAAAACGTTTCAAGCGTAAGGAGCCTGGCCGAAACCTTGGGCTACTTTGGTGAACCCCGAGCTGCAATTCGCTCGAGGGAGGCAACTGCTCACCTTCTTGAACTTGAACCCAATTTTCGCATTACAGAAGGGCGACCTGCAACCGCTTATCGAAACTCCAAATATTTATTGACGATCTACGCAAGGCAGGACTTCCCGAATGAGTGACAGAAGGACTTGTCGCGCGTCCAACCAGCGAAAACAGTCACTTCCGTTTTTGGCCCATTTGAGACATGCGCGCCTATCCTGAGAATGTCCGTTCACCGGGGCAGAGCAGAAGTAGCCGTAGTCCGGCTAAACCGACGCGAACGACCCAACTCGGTCATTGGGTGTCGGCGGGCGCGCTTGCTGTCGTGACACATTTCGGCGATGAACAACTACGCCCTAATGCTCGGCAGTTGCAGCCATTTCGCAAATGCGCTCGAAGCATGCTAAGCGATGAGTGGAGATCGTGCTTCACACGATCTCGCTCCGCTGGCTGATGTTGCGCATCCGGAAATATGCCCTTCTGGGGCTGCACTTGGCGCGTACCCAAATTGATGGCGGAACGTTCGAGAAAAATGCGCGTAGTCGCGGAATCCACAGGCATAGGCGATCTCGGTAAGCAACTGGCCGGAACTGGTCAGTTTTCGCCTATTCAGGAGACGCGCCGCGTGATCCAAGCGAAGCGACTGAATGAACCGGCTGCCCGTTGTTCCTCGCGCCGTGAACAGCTTCTGGAGATAGCGCAATGAAATTCCCGCTTCGTTGGCCAAATCGCGAAGGGAAAGGTCAGGATCGGAGAACTGGCTCCTGGCGATGCTGCAGACGCGCGTGAACAGCTTGTCAGTGTGAGAGAAATTAGGCGGCAAATCGGAAACGGCGAATAAGGCGCCGAGCAAATCGTAGATCGCGAGCTGGATGTAGGGCTCGGCCGCAGCGGATGAAGTATCGTCCTCGCCAAGACCGTCCGAAACGAGCCGAAAGAGAAGGCGACACTCGGGTATAGCGCTCTGCCAGTACATTCCGCCGCGTGGCTCCATGCCCAAATGGGAAATGAGCGGCCGTCGTGGAATAGACAGAGAGAGCCATCGGCAGGACGTGTTGCGAGAGATCAGACTCACTGGTCGCGCCACATCGACAAATCCAATGTCACCCACAGCGAGCTCGGTCACACAATCATTCTGAATCAGCGTCGACCGGCCGGAGATCTGAAACACTGCGTTGTAATAATCGCTGCTATTGAGGCGGGGATCCCGACGCATCCGCTCGAACCGGCTGACGCTGGGACTCGCAAATGCGGTTTCGAGGGCAATAATCCCCCACATGCATGAGCCGCGGACCGAATCTTTAAAAACTTTCGATTTGGCTCCCTGAGAACTGAATACACCGATAGAGCGGATGCCGGTTAGCCACGTCTCGTAATCCGATGTTGGCCCGATGAGAAATTCGCTGCAGCCAGACATCCTGCTTTCCTTTCCGCAACGAGGGAATGAACGCCCTGTCTACCCCAAGTCCGCACAAGTCTGAATGCTGCAACAGCGGCACACCAAAATGTGTTTCCAGCTGCTGAAATTGACGAGTCTCCGGGTTGTTGAAAGAGTGCGCGTTGCAGCATCTGAAAGGGCGCGCCAGCCACTCCACGTTCATCCCCGATTGTTCCAATATCAGCAGCCCGAGAGAGTGATTGGACCAGCACAGCAATTCTTGAGTCGATCTGACAGCGCTCTGGTGACGCTAGTGTCAAACTGCTGCGGTCAACGAGTCGAACGTCACCTGCAAGTGTCTTGCCTGCAGCATCATGCAAGAGGTCTCTGACGATGCCTGACAATCTCAACCTGGATGATCGTCGCTCGACGAGCGCAACCAGTGCTCAAGAAGTGTTTTCTCCGCAGAAACACTTGCGTCCGATGAACGAGTATCTCACGGACGTTTCCGATAATGCAGGAGATTACTGTCTCATCCGATGTACCCTGCCTGCGGGCGCAGTGGTGCCGATGCATAGTCACGCCGATCGTGAGACGTTTTACGTGATATCCGGGAACATAAATGCTCTGAACGGAGACGGCTGGGAGCAGCTTGGACCAGGCGACGTCTTCGATGTGCGAGACGGCGCCAGGCACGCTTGGAGAAACTCGTCGCAACTGGCCGCTTCGATCCTATGCGTGACAACAACAAAGATGGCCCGGTTTCTGCAGGAGATATCGACGTCGGCCGCCGACTCGTCGCCCGAACAGCAAGCTCAACGCTTCATCAAACTTGTCCAGAAAAACGGGTATTGGCTCGCTAGTTCGAAAGAAAATGCAGCGGTGGGATTGACTGTCAATTGGAACGGGCTTGCCGACTGACTGCGGTTCTTTCTTACGCTGGATGTCAAACATAACGGCGTTATGGTCGCAAGCTCTGCCACTTCGGAAAGTGGCGAAGCGGACCAGTAGGGCCAGTTTAGCAATGTCCGTTGGTTGGGGCAGACTGCAATTAGCCGGCGGGCGTCAAACGCGATTGACGCATCTTGGAATCGCACCTGCGGCGCGCCTCGGGCAAATCTGACACTATGCCGTCGCACGATTTGCCCGTGCATGGCGTATAGCGACCGTTACAACCCGCGAAATATCTGTCTTCTACCGAAGCCCCGATTCGAAAAAATGGCGGCGATTGCAATTCCCGTGATCAGAAGGTGGCAATTCAAACGGATAGGTTCGCTTGCCGTTGCCCGCACGAGGGCAAGAGGGGGGACAAGGATCTTGAGCTTCGTGCAGGATTGACCACAGGCGCTGCGCCAGGTCTCCTGTGCGGAAAGGTTTGTCGATGATTGCAAACTCGTCTACCGCTTGATGCCGTTCCAGCACATCCTCCGCGTAGCCCGAGGTAAGCAGAACTTTAATGTCTTTCTTCAGCTGTCTGGCTTCGCGAGCAAGCTCAACGCCATTCATACCGTTTGCCATCACGACATCGCTGAACAAGAGTTCAACTTCCTGGTTACTATCGAGTATCTGGATGGCATCGGCACCATTCGTGGCGCAAAGGACCCGATAGCCAAACGTGGTTAGCATTGCCGATGTAATTTCCAGGATATCCTCATTGTCCTCGACCACAAGAATGTGCTCACCGCCTCCTCGTAGGGCCCGTGATTGGATCTCTTCGACCTTCGCGTCAGGCCTTTGCGTGGCTTTAGGCAGGTACAAGGCGACCGTGGTCCCCATCCCCGGCTCACTTTCTATCGTTAGAAACCCATCGGATTGCCTGACGAAGCCATAGACCATGCTGAGGCCGAGGCCGGTACCCTTGCCGACTTCCTTGGTCGTGAAAAACGGCTCAAAAACCCGATCCCGTACTTCGGGGGGCATCCCGCAGCCGTTGTCCGCGACGGACAACCTTACATACGATCCAGGCAAGCACTCGGCCACGGCCCCCTGATCCAGGACGACGTTCAGCGTTTCGATCTCCAACACCCCGCCATCCGGCATGGCATCGCGCCCATTCAGGGCCAGGTTGAGGAGGGCGGTCTCCAACAGCGACGGATCGACGTGGCACAGCCACAGTCGCTCGTCGATCCGCAGCCTGACCTCGCATCCGGCTCCGACCGCTTGGCGAATGAGACCCTGGAATTCGCAAACCAGCTCGTTTGCGCTGACCAGTTTTGGGTGCAGTCTCTGCTGCCGCGAAAAGGCGAGAAGCTGCGCCGTTAGCTTGGCTCCCCGATCAGCAGCACGGCGCGCGGCCGCGGTGAACTGACGAACCCTGCCGATATCCGCCTCTTCTTCGATGCGCTCGAGGTTCCCGGAGACTACCGCAAGCAGGTTGTTGAAGTCGTGCGCGACGCCGCCCGTGAGCTGGCCGACAGATTCCATCTTCTGGCTCTGCTGAAGCTGCTCCTCGGATAGGCGGCGCGCTTCCAGAGCGTGCTTGTGCTCGGTAATGTCGCGGAAGAAGATTGCGAGGCCTTGGCTAGATGGGAATACATTGACCGCATACCAGGTGCCGTGGAGAGGCCAGAACTCTTCGAACGAGGACGGCCGCAGATCCGACATGACTTCTCGAAATCGGCTGATAATTTCCGGGCCGGCAGCGGCCAGAAGAGCATCTTGAAGCTCCACGCCGATGAGTTCGCGCCCTTCGGCGATCTGCGCCCAGGCCGGCCCGTTGAGGTAGCTGATGCGGCAGTCCCGATCGACGATGATCACGCTATCGGTCGTACTCTCGAAGATCATCGTGATCCGAGCCGCGGCATCCTCGGACTTTTTCTTCGCCTCCGACAATTCGTTCTCGCGGTGCTCCAGTGCGTCGGCCATGGTGTTGAACGCGTCGGCGACCCGGGCGATTTCGGATTTATCCCGGATCTGCAAGCGTTGCGAATATTCGCCGAGCCGCCATTGGTTCGCGGCAAACACCAATTCGCCAAGCGGACGATGGATGAACCGGCGAGCGCCCAAAGATGTCAGCACCAACACCAGCAAGGTGCTCACGACGATCATAAGGATGTCACGCCGCGTGCGATCCTGGATCTCGGCGAAGGCCTGCGCCTTGTCCACGCTGTAGCCAACAAAAAGCCCCCCGGAATCAGCGTCCAAGGTGGAGGAGCCGATGATCCGCTCCACTCCATTGATGTCGAGGATATCGACCGCTCCCCGTTGGTCCAGATTCAGGTATCTGTCACCGCGCATCTTTCTGCCGACCAGACGGCTGTTATCGGGGTAGCGGGCGAGATACGTTCCATTGCGATCCGCGATGGCGAGCGCCGCTCCCGCCGGAATACCCTTTCGCGCGATGTAGTCAGTGAGCCAATCAAGGCTGAGAGCGGCAATAACGACGCCCCCCATGCGGGAATCGTCGCCGTAGAACGGTAACGCAAAATGAAGGACGTTGCGGCCGGTTACTCGGCCGATCGCGAACTCTCCGACTGTGAATTCGCCCGTTTTTAGGACGTTGGCGAAGTAGGCCCGCCCGGCGGCGGTCGATGGCTTATGATCGCTGCTTGCGTCGCAGAAGGAGCCGCCATTCATGTCGACTATGATAAAATTGATGAACCCCGGATATCGTTGCTTGATCTTGGAGAGGTAAGCATTGCATCCCTGAGTGTCCTTTGCCTTTATCGCCGGAAGCTCCGACAGCGCAATCAGGGCCTGACGAATTCCCTGGACGATCTGCTGTTGCTCTGCTGCGGCGAGCCTGGCCAGGCTAAGCGCCTGATTCTGCACTTCGACTTCGCGCGCGCGGCGCAGGTTAAATTCATTGTATGCCTGAATCGCGATCGCGGGCAGTAATGCGACAGCCATCAGCAAGAAAAGGCGCGATAAAATGGTCACTTCTCGACCGCCCCTCATCTGTGTGGTTCGCCGGTCGGGGAGTGAGTGATGCACTCGACGATCATCCTCATCCAGCCGCAATACGAGCGGGGTCGGCGTCGTTTGCGAAGATTTGTCTGATTCAACATTCGGCGCCAGGAACGTGTAAGGACAGTGTGGCAACTCCGTGCCGTCGGCGGCATAATGCCGTTACAATCGTAACGAGGGCTTGAGGTGGGCCAGCAGTAGCGTACGACGTCTCAAATCATGGTTGAACGTCGCGTCACCCGTATCCCTCGCCGACCCTCGATTCCGTCATCAATCGAAGCGAGCGTTCAGCGGCTGCCACTACATCTGCGGATGAAGTCGATTGGCGTTGGTAATTGCGTTGCCGCGCGTGCCTCGCAATTTGGTTAAACCGCGTGTTCATTCATCGGCCAACCACCGTCGCGACGTCGCCCCGCATAAGCTGCGATTACTTTCCGGGCACTGGAGGCACGGGCGACCTGCTCGCTCTGCCGCAACGACGCACCACCACGGCCACCACCGGCAAATATGTAGAGTCGGGCAGAAGGACTACAGGGCCAGCTCTTGCGTACGCCTGAGCGATCGGTAGAGACCGCCGATCGCCGGCATGCAGCGAGATCTTCATGGTCGCTCTTCAGCGACCGTCTATCATCTAATCGTGAAGCGAATGTCCGAAAAGACCAATATGGCTCCGAGAGAAATCGACATTTTTACTCGCTCGCCGCCTCGAGCGTTTGGCGAACGCCGTACGTCAGCCTAGTCAGCTGACCACTAAGTAGGAGTCAAAGCCATGATTTCCGCACTGATATGCAGTCTCATACCTATGGGCCTTCTCGCGGTTAGCGCGTGCCCGGCAGTTACCTTCGGGAGCGATGGCAACGCGCACATCGTGGACCTCAGGATCCCGATCCCGAAAACGATCTCCCACGAAGCGCAAGAGATGCTGAAGGCCAGGGCGGCGGCGGCGCAGCCGTCAACTGATCCGACACAGAAGGTTGGGGTTATCCGCGCAGCATACGCCAACAATCAGTCGCGCGTAACGGAGCAACTCTTGCGAATGTATTCGGCCACGGTGAGGAAGCAGTCTCTTGCCGGCGTTCCGGTTACAGTTGTCACGCCTAAAACTGCGCGGGCCGACCTTAGGGATCGACTGCTAATCAACGTGCACGGTGGGGCATTTTTTCTTGGCCAGGGGTCGTTTGAAGAAGCTATACCAATTGCGGCTCGAACAGGACTGACCGTGATGTCTGTCGACTATCGGCTCGCGCCTGAGAATCCATTCCCTGCAGCGGTTGACGACATCGTTGCAGTGTACCGCGAACTCCTGAAGAGCTACACGCCGCAGCACTTGGCACTGTATGGCTCGTCGGCAGGAGCCATAATCACCGCGGAGGCCACGGTGCGGGCTCGACAATTGGGTTTGCCGCTCCCAGCGGCGCTGGGCTTCTTCTCTGGTACGGTTGATTTTGCTCGAGCTGGCGATAGCGAAGCTTTCTTCACTGATGGTGGACTCGGCCCTACGGTCTTGCCGATTGCTGTAACGGCTAGTCTCTACCTCGATGGTACCAGCCCCATCGACCCCGTCGTCTCTCCCGCTTACGCCGACGTCAAGGAATTTCCACCAGTACTGTTGATGTGCGGTTCTCGAGATTTCTTTCTTAGCGGAACACTGAACTTTCACCGGCAGCTCTTGCGCGCGGGCGTAGACGCTCGGCTAGTCGTCTTCGACGCCATGCCCCACGTGCATTGGGAAAACCCGGACCTGCCCGAGTCCAAAGAGGCCTTGGACATTCAAGCTCGTTTTCTTTCCGAGAAAGTAGATGACTCTCGTGAAGCTAAGATAGACGGGCAGAGATAGTGCACGATTTGCGGCTTTACTCGCTATTCCCCCAGGAAGGAGGAGATCAATCCCGACTGGATGACACCAAAGACGATATGCTGCATCGAGCCCGATCATAGACGGATTGCCGCAGGATTTAGTCGTCCGTGAAGAATGCAGATAGGCCTGAGAGAGAGGCATAAGTTGTCTTGATAAAGTATTCGATTTTGCAGGAAAGCCGGGTGTTGGGCCGCGCTTTCTTGCGTTTT
>Ga0081540_1001226_pt1 | contig 22403 bp, 19 predicted proteins | sample TabmetS2T1R1_FD_71024 | JGI IMG/M metagenome (GOLD analysis project Ga0081540, IMG submission 71024) | Tabebuia heterophylla rhizosphere microbial communities from the University of Puerto Rico - S2T1R1 | ecosystem: Host-associated > Plants > Roots > Rhizosphere ... | reverse complement strand
AATTTATGGACATGTAGCGACGCAGGACCCCCGACCGCAACCGAGCCCGGGAAATAAGAATATTTCATGCGCGCAATGGAACCGAATGGTGTTTTTCCTCCGTTCGCGGCCGCGCAGAGGAATTCGTTTCTGCGGTGCGGCGGGATAAAAAATGGCAGCAAAATGATGAAGTTAGGGCGTTCGCAGCGGAGCGGGACCGCGGCGGTTCGGGCTTATCGCTTGCCGAACGCCAGCACGTGCAGGCCAAGGCGGCGGCGGACGATGGCGAACAGCAGCACGGTCTCGAAGGCCAGCGAGATCGTGGTCGAAGCGGCGGCGCCATGGCCGCCCCAGCGCGGCACCAGCGCCACGCACAGCACGAGGTTCATGACGAAAGCCAGCGCATAGGCCAGTGCGCAGATGTGCTGGTGGCCGAGCATGTTGAGCAGCCGTTCGACCGGACCGATCGCGGCGCGTACCACCAGACCGATCGCCGCGATGAACATGATGTCATAGCCGACGACGAATTGCGGTCCGAACAACCAGAGCAGGGGCTTGCCCAACGCCAGCAACAGCAGCGTCGCCGCGAGCGACGGCCAGAACGTCCACTGGATCGCATGGGTGACGTAGGCGGAGAGCCGCTCCTTGTCGCCTAGCGCGTTGTACTCGGCAAAGCGATGCGCCGTGGTCGCTGACATCGCGTAGTGGATGAAGGAAACCAGCGCCAGCGTCTTGACCACGGCGAAATAGATGCCGACCTCCTCGGAGGAGCGGAACTGCTGCAGCACCAGCACGTCGGTGTAGGAGAGCAGCAGATAAAATCCTTCGACCAGCAGGATCGGTAGCGACACCGCGAGCCAGCCGCGGATGTCATAGTCCTTTGGACCGGGCTCGACATGGCCGGCGAGGCGGCGGTTAAGCACGATCATCTGCCCGAGCATCGCCAGCCACACCGCGGCGAAGCTTGCCAGCATCGCAGCGGTAGCGCCAAGATCAAAGCCGAGCACGAAGGCGCCGGCGGTGAAGCCAATGATCAGCGTCTGCCGGACGATGAACTGCGGCATCAAGCCGAGCCGCATCCAGTCATGCGAGCGCGCAATGCCGTCTTGCGTGTTGGCGACCACAAAGGCCGGCAGCGTGGCGCAGCCGATGTAGAGCGGCACGATCGCGGCCGCATCGACCCAGGGCGACAACGCTTTGACGAGGCCCGCGAGCAGCAGCGCAACGATGGAGGACACCGCGAACGTCAGCCACCGGCTGCCGGAGAGGAAGCCGCGCAGCAGCGCATGCTCGCCGCGCGTGCGGTATTCCGGAATGAGCTTTTGCGCGGAGGCCGAGATGCCGAAATCCATCATGCTGCCGAGCAGCAGCACCCAGGTCCAGACATAGACATAGACGCCGTAGTCCGAGGTGCCCATCCAGCGCGCCAGCAGGATCTGTGCACCGTAGGCCATGACCGCGCTGACAACGCGGATGATGAAGATGATGGCCGCGAGACGCTTGGTGACCGACGCCTCGCTGGAACCGCCGAGCAGCGATTTTGCCCGCGCCAGCATGCCGGCGGGCGAAGTGGTTGCGGATTGGCTGTCCATCACGGCCACGGCGGGGGCGTCCTCGGAGGTGCCGCGACGGGCGTGCGGCCGTCGTCCGATCTATCAACGAATCGTTAACAATGGGTTGGGTGGCCGGAACGACGACTAGTTCAAATTCACATTGAACTCATACGCCCGCTCGCCGCCGACCAGCGTCAGCTTCAGCGCGGCGCCATCGGGCTTGGCGCCCGGCGGCAGGCCGTCGAGCTCGAAGGCAAACCGCTTTACGCCGGGTGGGCTGTTCTCCACCAGTTTCGGGATCGGCAGCGCCCAGTCCGGGGTCGGGCCTTCGACGAACAGATGAACGTCCTTGGTCTCCGGCGCGCTGACGTCGACCAGCACCAGCTTTGCGCCCTCGCGCCTGACGTCACGGATCGTCACGGGAGCGGGATCGCCGATGTTGGTGGGCTTCGGCACGCTGTCGAGCGCGGCGGCAAGATTGCCGTCCTCGGTGCTGGCGACGCTCGAGAAGGTCAGCTCGCTCGAGGCTTCGATCGGAATGCAGATTTTGTCGCAGACCGCATAGCTGATGTTGGCGCGCAGCGTCACCGGCTTGTCGTTATTCTTGGCCACGATGCGTAGCGGCAGCACCACCTGTTTCTTGTAGCCGAGCGAAAAACCGCCGGCGCCGTCGTCGAACTTCATCGGCGCCGGCCACAGAACCGTCACGGCTTCGACATTGTCCGACTTGGAGAAATCGAAGCGCGGCGGCACGCCGGAATCGCCGGGTGTGCGCCAGTAGGTTTTCCAGCCATCCTGCAACTGGATGGCAATACCGCCGAGCAGCACGCCACCGCTGCGCGAGCCCGCCAGCAGCCGCACGGCGGAATGCGCGTCGCGCTGCCAGGGCGAGGCGTCCTCCGCTTTGGCCACAACCGCCAGCGAAACGGCAAACAATGTGGCGGCAAGGCCGAATGCGGTGCGGGAGGGAACCATGGCGTTCATGGGACGTCTTTACAGGCTGGGTCCGGCGCAAACCATTGAATTGCTTGTGATGCGCTGCACTGTGCTTGATTGACAGATCACTCACCCAATATCAGGATACAACAGGAAATGAGAGGCCTTTGCGGATGAGTCCTGAAGGCAAAACACCGAAGAAGTCCAGCCGCAATCCCGGCATCGGACACAATGCGCCGGACGAGGGCTATCTCGACGGCCAGATGCTGATCGCGATGCCCGTGATGGGCGATCCGCGCTTCGAGCGATCGGTGATCTACATGTGCGCGCATTCCGCCGAAGGCGCCATGGGCATTATCGTCAACCATCCCGCAGGCAGCATCGACTTTCCGCAACTGCTGATGCAGCTCGACATCATCAAGAGCGCCGACCAGATCAAGGTGGGAGACAATGCCGAGCCGATGCAGGTGCTGAAAGGCGGGCCGGTGGATACCGGCCGCGGCTTCGTGCTGCATACCAGCGACTTTTTTCTCCAGGATGCGACGCTGCGCATAGACGAGGACATCTGCCTCACCGCGACCGTCGACATCCTGAAAGCGATCGCAAAGGGCACAGGTCCGAGGCACGCCATCCTGGCGCTGGGTTATGCCGGCTGGGCGCCGGGGCAGCTGGAAACCGAAATCCAGCACAATGGCTGGCTGCACTGCCCCGCCGATCCCGACCTCGTGTTCGGCAGCGCGATCGAGGAGAAATATCCGCGCGCGCTGCGCAAGATCGGCATCGATCCCGGCATGTTGTCGGGCGATGCGGGGCACGCGTAGGCGCTGACGGCGCACTCAGCCGACGTCCCGGGCAAGCGAAGCGCGACCCGGGACCCATAACCCCAAATGCTGATTGTTTTGCGAAGCTGGAGCTCCAGCGTGCCGTAGCCATAACTTCCTGCGGTTATGGGTCGCTGCGTTCGCAGGGACGACAGTTTGCGCCGGGGCGACAGCGGAGATTTTACTCCGCCGCCTGCTGCGTCACCGTCGGCTCCGTGCCCGCTACCGTGGCGCGGCGCATGTCGCGGGGCTGCGACTGATCGTATCGGCGCACGCGGTGCATGGTCTGGCGGTTGTCCCACATCACGAGGTCATGCAGCGTCCATTTGTGGACGTAGACGAACTCCGGTTGCGTGGCGTGCTCGTTGAGATCGCGCAGCAGCAGTCGCCCTTCCGGCACGCTCATGCCCTTGATCGCGCCGGCATGCGAGGACAGATACAGCGACTTGCGGCGATGCACGGGATGCGTGCGCACCAGGCGCTGCAGCACCGGCTTGAACATCTCCTTTTCCTCGTCGCTGTAGTCGAGGAAGCCGAGCGAGCCGCGCGAATACATCAGTGAGTGTTCGCAGATCATGTCCTCGATCTCGGCCTTGGTCTCGGCGTCGAGCGTGTCATAGGCCGCGCGCATGTCGGCGAATTCGGTGTTGCCGCCCTTGGGGTTCACCACCCGCGCCGACAGCAGCGAGAACTTTGCCGGGATCGGACGGAACGAGCTGTCGGAATGCCAGAGCCAATTGCCGAGGTTGAACAGGGCGGCGCGGCTGTCGCGCGGAAGCGGCTTGCCGTCCTTGCCGAGGTTGGAGACGTCGTTCAGCCCCGTTGTGAGGCGGTAGTCTTCCTTCTTCACGACGGTGCCGCCGCGGGCCTTCTCGCGCTCGCCGAAATTCAGCGCAAAAGCGAGCTGCTGTTCGTCGGTGATATCCTGACCGTGGAACACCAGCACGGCGTATTTGTCCATCGCTGCCTCGACTTCGGCGGCCTGCTCCCTGGTGAGCGGCACGCGCAAATCGAGGCCGGAAACCTCGCCGGCAAAATGCTTCTGCAACTGACGGATGGCCAAGGCCATGGCGTCTCTCCCTGCTGCGTTGCTTTTGAAGGAAAAGCTACTCCCGAAGGGCGCGATGTCAACGATCCGAACCGCCGCCAGTTATGCGTTCCGCGCCATGAGCCCTCCGTCCACGGGAATGACGGCGCCGGTCAGGAACGAGGCCGCAGGCAGGCACAGGCTCAGCGTCATGTGCGCGACCTCCTCGGGGTCGCCGTAGCGTCCGAGTGCGGTGCGGCGCTTGGCGTAGATCGTCTTGTGCTCTTCCGGAATCCGTTCCGTGATCGCCGAGCGGATCGGCCCGGGGCAGATGCAGTTCACGGTGATGCCCTCGCGGCCGAGCTCCACCGCCAGCGAGCGCGTCAGGCTGGTGACGCCGCCCTTGGCCGCGGAATAGGGGCTGTTGGTTGCGGTCGCGCCCAGCGCCTCGGTGGAGGCGATGTTGACGATCCGCGGACATTTCGATTTGCGCAGGTATGGCAGCGCCGCGCGGATGATGCGCGGATGCGCCGTCAGCATGACCGCCAGCGCCTTGGCCCAGGCTTCTTCGTAATTGTCGCCGTCGATCGCGGCGCGCAGCGACAGCCCGGCATTGTTGATGATGATGTCGAGCGCGCCGAAATGCGCGGCGATGTCGTCGATGACGGACACGATCGCCTTGGGGTCGGCGACGTCGAGTGTCCATGCCTTCGCCTCGCCGCCGGATGCCGTGATGGCGTCCGCAACGGCGCGCGTGCCCTCGGCGGAAAGATCAGTGACGGCGACGTTGGCGCCTTCATCGGCAAAGGCATGCGCGGTGGCGCGGCCCATGCCGCTTGCCGCGCCGGTGACGAGAACGGTCAGGCCCTTCACCGAGCGGGAAAGTTTCTTGACGTCTGACATTGAAAAACTCGCGTGGCGGAAAATGGTGGCGGGTGCAGGTTGACAAGGCTGGCACCGATCCGCAGACCGGTCAAACAAACACGCGCATGATCCGGAAAAGTGGGTACCGGTTTTCCCTGCGACAAACGCGAAGCGTTTGCGCGGAGATCATGCGCAAACAATAAAGGGGAGGGAGCGATGAACGAGCTCGATTTCAGCGGCAAGCAGGTGCTGGTGGTCGGCGGCTCCAGCGGCATCGGCAACGGCATCGCACAGGCGTTTCGCGTCAGGGGCGCGCGCGTTCACGTCTGCGGCACCCGCGCCAGCGCCTCGGATTATTCTCCCGACGACGGCTCGCATCTCGAAGGTCTGCAATATTCGCAGCTCGACGTCAGCGATCCCGCCGCGGTCGAGAAGTTCAAGCCTGATCTCGATAGGCTCGACATCCTCGTGCTGGCGCAGGGCGCAGTGATCTATCGCCGCGGCGAATTCCAGATGGAAGGCTTTCGCAAGGTGATGGAAGTCAATCTGATGAGCCTGATGGCGTGTGCGACCAAGTTCCACGACTTGCTTGCGGCAAGCAAAGGCGCGCTGATCATCGTCAGCTCCACCGCCGCCTATCATTCCACCATGGGCAATCCGTCCTATAACGCATCGAAGACCGGCGCGATGGGCCTGACCCGTACGCTGGGCGAGGCGTGGGCCGAGGACGGCATCCGCGTCAACGGCATCGCGCCTGGCCTCGTCGACACCAAGATGACCAAGGTGACCACGGCAAATCCAAAGCGGCTGGAGGGCGCGCTGGAGCGGATTCCGCTGAAGCGGCTTGGCACGCCGGAGGATATGGCGGGAGCCGCGCTGTTCCTCGCTTCGCCTCTGTCGTCCTACATCGTCGGCCAGACCATCATCGTCGATGGTGGATTGATCCTGTAGGAGGAACCGGTTCTGGTCTTGTCAGTTACACCCCCTGAAAACTTCAGGGAGCGAAGCGATGGACAAGGATCGGATCACCGGCGCGGCCAAGGATTTTGCCGGGAAAGTCGAAGGCGCGGCGGGTGATCTCACCGGCGATGCCAGGACGCAGGCCTCCGGCCGCGCACGCGAGGCGGCGGGCACGGTGCAGAATCTCTACGGCCAGGCCAAGGATGCCGCGCGCGAAGCCGGCGAAGCGGCGAGCGATCTCGCCAGGGAGGCGTACGAGAACAGCGGCGAAACCTTTCAGAGCGGCACGAAGGCGGTCGCCAAAACCGTGCGCGACAATCCGCTCGGCTCGCTCCTGATCGCCGGCGGCATCGGCTTTGCGCTGGCGCTGATGATGAGCCGCCCGGCGCGCCGTCCGCCGCCGCGCTGGCGCTATTACGGTTAGCACCGTACCGCGAGGACACTCCCTCATCCTGAGGAGCGGAGCGTTTGCGCAGGGGCCGCATGGTTCTCCCGGCGATGCGAAGCATCGTCCGGAGACGGCGCGCTCGCGCGCCTCCTCACCATGAGGGTCTCAAATTAGCGCGTGGGATTGCTTGGCGCCTCGGCGGAGCGGCCGACGGCGGCCGGCGGACGCGGCGGGCCACCCGCGGGCGGACGCGGGGCGCCGGTCGGCGGGGCCACCTGACGGGGCGCGGGCGCGGTGTTGCCGAAGCCGCCGAAGAAATTCTGGAACGATGGCGTCGTATTCTGCGCCGGCCGCTGCTGCTGTGGCGGCCTCTGCTGCTGGAACTGACCGGGTTGTCCCGGCTGCCCGAACGCTGGCTGTCCGAATCCGGGCTGGCCGGGTTGCAGTGGTGGACGCTGCTGCGGCTGTTGCGGCGCCAGTTGCCGCTGTCCGGGCTGCACCACCGAGCCGTCGGGCGCAACGCTCGCCACGGGGGAATCACCTTTGGCCTGTTCGCGACCGACTTCGCGGCGCGGCCAGGCGAAATCGTCGGCACGACCGGCCGGCGGCGCCAGCGGCTCACCCTTCACCAGTGTGCGCGCGGCGAGTGCATCGACTTGCGCGGGCCGCGAGCCGGGGCCGCCGAGCAGCTGATCGTTGTTGATCGAGGCTGCGACCAGCGGGACGATCGGCCCCGCCATCGGCCGCGGCGCAGGCTGGCCGGGCACGGCATTGACGTCGGGCGTCGCCGGCTCGCTCGGCAGCGCGATCGGGCCGGAGCGGCCCGCGAGCAGGCGGCTGATCTCACGGTCGACATAGTGCGCCAGCTTGCGCGCGCCGGGCTTGGTGAAATAGACGCCGTCATAGGAGCGCAGCGTACGCGGCTGGCCTTCGAAGTCGGGGCCCTTGAAAAGGAAGCGGCCGGCTTCATCGACGAAGCCGTCCCAGATGTCGACATAGGTAATGCCCGCCTTGCCGGCGCCGTCGCGGTACAGCGCATTGAGGAACAGCATGTCGGAGATGCCCTTGGGGCTGCGGATCGCCGGCAGGCCGACCCACACCACGGGCACGCCCTTCGCCTTCGTCACCGCGATCAATTCCTCGATCTTCTTGGCGTAGAGCTCGACCCAGCGCTCGTCGCGGAATTCGTAGAGGCCGTTGCCCGAGCGCGCGGTCTTTTCCGGCGCGGCGGCCGGCGTATCGGCATTGTCGGCGCTGTCGGCCTCGTCATCGGCCGGTTTGTCGTCGGGCTTTGCGGGAGCATCCGGCTTGGCGGCATCGGGCTTGGCGGCCTCGGGCTTCGCAGCATCCGGCTTTGCCGCGTCGGGCTTTGCCGCTTGCTTGGCATCCGCGGGCTTGCGCGCGTCCTTCTTGTTCTTGTCGGCGGGCTTGTCGGATTTCTCGCTGACCGGCTCGCGCATGGCGACACGGTCGTTGATGCCGAGCATGATGACGATGGCGTCGGGCTTTTCGGTCGCCAGAATCTGCTTTGCGGCCGCGGTCCAGTCCGAGGGCTCGCCGCGGGGCTGATACTTGATCAGGCCGCTGGTGGCGCGGTTCTTGCGGATCACGCCCATGTCGGGGCGCTCGGTGTAGGCATCTTCCAGGCCAGAGGCGAGCCAGTCGGCCATGCCGTCGCCGAGCACCAGCACGTTGCGTTCGGGCAGGAAATTGGCATCGCGCTTCTCGGGCGGCGGCGCCTTGGAAAAGTCCTGCATGCGCTTGGGCTGCTGCGGCTGCTGCTGGAAGGGGGCGAAAAAGTCGCCGCCGAACCAGCCGCCGCCACCGCCGCCGGAGCGCTGCGGCGCCGGGCGCGACCAGCCGCCGAAATTGAAGAGCTGCGCCGACGCCGGTCCCGCGATGCCGACCAGGAGGGCGATGGCGACCGTGAGCACGGCCAGCGGGCCGCTCTCCGTGAACACGCGGAAGAATGATTTTGGCTTTCGCATCCGGCTCGGTCGCAATGGATTCCCGGTAGCAGGCATAATAGCTGAAAGAGGCCGCAAGCGGGCGGGATATCCCCCATAAACGGGGTGCCGGCTCTGCCCGTCAAGTGCAAAGCCAAATCATTGTTTTCAAAGGTTACTTTTCGCTGGCCAAGGCGTTTCAAGCGAAGCGGGAACCGGTTCGCGGGAAGAAAACGCGGCAAAACGAGAATCAGCGGCTGCGCAGCCGTTCCAGCACCTCGGCCGTGGCGAAGCCGTCCGCCGGCAGCCCGGCCGAAACCTGGAACGCGCGCAGCGCCTCGCGGGTCGCCCCGCCGAACTGGCCGTCCGGCGTGCCCTTGTAGAAGCCGCGCTCGGCCAGAAGCTGCTGCAGTTCCAGCCGCTCGGTGCGCGACAGCACCCGTTCCTGCCGCGGCCAGGGCTGCACGAAAGGCGGCCCGCCGCGCAGGCGGTCGGCGAAATGGCCGATCGCCAGCGCGTACGCCTCCGCCGGGTTGTATTTCATGATGACGCGAAAGTTCTGCAGCATCAGGAAGCCAGGCCCTTCAGCGCCTGCCGGCGCCAGCAGATAGGCTTTCTCGGCCGGGTTGGGATAAGGCTTGCCGCCGGCGCGCCTGACGCCCTGCTGATCCCATTGCGCCAGCGTCATCGCCTTCGCGCGATCGGCGAGCATGAAATTGAAGCCCTTGGGGATCACGACCTCATAGCCCCAGCTCGCGCCGCTCTGCCAGCCGTCTTTCTTGAGGTTGTTCGCGGTGGAGGCGATCAGGTCATAGGCATTGTCGACCACGTCGCGGCGGCCGTCGCCGTCGGCATCGACCGCATAGCGCTTGAACGCCGTCGGCATGAACTGTGTCGGACCGAACGCGCCGGCCCAGGAGCCGCGCAACTGCTCGGGCTTGAGGTCGCCGCGATGCAGGATCTCCAGCGCGACGAGAAACTCGTCCTTGAAGTATTTCTGCCGGCGCCCGATGCAGGCGAGCGTTGCCGTCGACTGCAGCACGCTGCGATCGCCGATCTGCGTCGAGTAGTTCGACTCGATCCCCCAGATCGAGGCGATGATGTAGCGGTCGACGCCATAGGCCTTCTCCACCGCGTCGAACTCGCTCTTGTATTTGGCGAGGATCTCGCGGCCCTTGGCCATCCTGTTGTCGTTGACGAGGATGTCGAGATATTCCCAGATCGCCTTGGTGAATTCGGGCTGCGAATCCATCAAGTCCATGATCCGCAAGTCCGGCTGCAGGCCTGCCGTGAAGCGCTGGAAGCTCTCCTGCGAAATGCCGCGCCGTGCGGCATCGGGCCACATGCCGGCGACGCAATTGTCGAAATTGGCCGCCGCCTCGCGGATCGCGCTCGCCGTCATCAGGGGATGGCCCGAGGCGCCGTCCTCGCCGCTCCAGGGCTGCGGGCCCGTTCCGCCGGTCGCAGCCGGCGGGGACTGCGAATTGCCGCCGGGCCTGGGGGAGAACAGGTTGTCGAGGAAGTTGGAGATGCCGCCCGTCGATTGGGCTTGCGCCGCGACCGGCCACAGCAATGCCGCCGCGAGCGCCAGCGCACCTGCCCAATTAACCGTCGATGTCACCTTCCGCTGCATTCCTTGACCCGCGCGTCCAAAAATTCCTGCCTTCAAGAGGACCCGATACGGTTTCCAATAGTTTAACAAGGCCCGAATGGCATTTCGCCGCCGCGGGCGGACGTGGCCGGAAACCATCACCACACATCTGCCTTTGTTCCCGGCTGCAAACCGGCTAACAACGTGCAATTAAACGCCTATCCCGCTCCCTCAAGGCCTTTCAAACCCCCATGAAAATCCGCAAAGCCGTTTTTCCGGTCGCCGGCCTCGGCACCCGCGTCCTGCCCGCCACCAAGGCGATGCCGAAGGAAATGCTCACCATCGTCGACAAGCCGCTCATTCAATATGTCGTTGATGAGGCCAAGGAAGCCGGCATCGAACATTTTGTGTTCGTCACCGGCCGCAACAAGGGCGTGATCGAGGACCATTTCGACCGCATGTTCGAGCTCGACACCACGCTTGCCGCGCGCGGCAAGAAGGCCGAGGAGGAGATTCTGGCCGCCAACCAGCCCGAAGCCGGCGCCATGAGCTTTACGCGCCAGCAGGCGCCGCTCGGGCTCGGCCATGCCGTATGGTGCGCGCGCGACATCGTCGGCGACGAGCCGTTTGCGGTGGTGCTGCCGGACGAACTCGTGCTCAACACGCCGGGCTGCCTGAAGCAGATGATCGAGCATGCAAGCAAGCTCGACGCCAAATCCAACCTGATCGCGGTCGAGGCGGTGCCGGAGCATCTCACCCACCAATACGGCATCTGCGGCGTCGGCAAACGCAGCGGCAAGCTGTTCGAGGTCGACGGCATGGTGGAAAAGCCGCCGAAGGGCACCGCGCCCTCCAACCTCTCCATCACCGGCCGCTACATCCTGCAGCCGGAGATCTTCAAGATTCTGGAGACCCAGGAGCGCGGCGCGGGTGGCGAGATCCAGCTCACCGACGCGATGATCGGGCTCGCGAAGAAACAGAAATTTTACGGCGTCGAGTTCGAAGGCGAGCGCCACGACTGCGGCTCCAAGCCCGGCTTCCTGCGCGCCAACATCGCGTTCGGCATGGCCCGCCCCGAACTGCGCGACGGCCTGCGCGCCGAGATGAAGAAGTATCTGGAGAAGTGACGAATTGCAGCGCGCTGCGCTGCAATTCGTCATTCCGGGGCGCGCGTAGCGCGAACCCGGAATCTCGATCGGCATCGATTCTTTTCGAACAACATCGGGATTCCGGGTTCGGCTGCGATGCAGCCGCCCCGGAATGACGTGAGGGATCAAGCCACCAGCGACAGCTTCGGCATGCTGGCGAGCACCGACTGGTTGCGGCCGTTGGCCTTCGCCGCATAGAGCGCCTTGTCGGCGGCTTCCAGCAACAGCGCCCAGTGCATGTTTGCACCCGGCGTCAGGCTGGCGACACCGATGCTGACGGTGTTGAAGTCAGGCCCTTCCGACCAACGCATCACCTTGTGCCGGATCGTCTCCGCAAGCTGGAACGCCTCGGTCGGCCCGCATCCCGGCAGCAGCACTGCGAATTCCTCGCCGCCATAGCGCGCTGCGCAGTCGCCGGCGCGGCGTACCGAGTCGGAAATGCAGATCGCAATGCCGACCAGCATCTGGTCGCCGGCCTGATGGCCGTTGGTGTCGTTGAAGGCCTTGAAATGGTCGGCGTCGATCATCAGCAGCCCCAGCGGCGTTTTCTGTCGCGCCGCGCGCCGCCACTCGGCGTCGATCTCGGCGTCGAACTTGCGGCGGTTGCGCAGGCCCGTCAGCGCGTCGGTGATCGCGAGCTCCTCCAGTTTGGCCTCCGCGGCCGCGCGGCGGCCGATTTCGCGCGCCAGAAACAGCGTGGTGCCGAGCACGAACAGCACCAGCACGGCCATGATCGCAGCGATCCGCGTCACCTCGGTGCGCCAGAGGTGGAAGACGGCATCGAGCGGCTTGCCCACCACGACATAGAACAGGTTCGAGGTGTCGCGCCGCACATAGAGCCGCGGGGTCGCATCCACCGGCCCCTGTCCGGAATAGGATCCGCCGGGCGCAAGATTGTTCGCGCTCCAGCTCATGACATCGGCAAGGTTCTTTCCGATCACATCGAGGTCGAACGGCTTGCGCATGATGATGGTGCGGTCGCGGCGCAGCACCGTGATGGTGTCCTGGAAGTCGAGGTTGAGCCGTTCGAACAGCTCGTGGAAATAGGAGAAACGGATCGCGCCCACGACCACGCCGAGAAAGGCGTTGTCTTCGCCGGAAATGCGCCGGCTCAGCACGACCGAATAGGCCCCGCGATGCAGGGTCGGCTTGCTGATGTAGAGGTCGATATTGGGATTGTCGCGATGAACCTTGAAATAGTCCTCGTCGGCGCGGTTCTCCGCCCGCGGGTCGAGCGAGGAGGCATCGATCGTCAATTGTCCGTTGGGATCGAAGACCTGGATCGCGCCAAAATGCTTGGCGGTCGCGGCGTGGTCGAACAGGATCAGGTGCAGCATCGGCTTGCTGACGTTCTTGAGCTCGGGCATCAGCAAGTTGTTGGCGACCGCGCGCAGCGACAGGTCGTAGAGCTCGATGTTGCGGCTGATGTCGGCCTCGATGCCGGCGGCGAGATTTTCCAGCATCTGCCGCGCCAGCTGCTCCTCGCCGCGGCGCATGTCCAGCATGACGGAAGCACAAATGGCGGAAAAGCCGATCACGGTCGCGACCGACGAGGCGATCAATAGCTTGACCGACAATCGCCAGCGCCGCCTGGCCGTATGCTTCCGCCGCTCCAATCGCATTAATAAAATAGCTCCCGGGAGTATAGCAAATGCGCCCGGAATCGTTGCGGCTGGCTTAAGTCGCGACAGCGGTTCAGCAATGGGTTAACGCTTGGTTGACTGCATTGACGATGCGGGAATGATGCGGGCCACTACCTTGGCGAGGACTTGCCGTGAACGACTACGACGCGTTGCGCGACTATCTGAAGCGGCAGTCGCTTCCCGAATTCGTGCTGACCTTCGAGCAGATCGAGGAAATCATCGACGCCGCGCTGCCGCGTGCGGCGCAGCGGGCTTCCTGGTGGGACAGCCTGCGCAGCCCGCAGGAGAAGATGCCGCAGCGCGAGGCATGCCTCGAGGGCGGCTACGTCGCGACGCGGCAGGCAGACGGGCAGAGCGTGAAGTTCAAGCGGATGAAGCGCGGACGGTGAGGTGGCGGGAGCAGCTTGGAAGATCGCAGGCCGCTACGATTGGCTTCAATACTCAAATCCGGAAAGGCCATTGGTGAGAGCGAAGGCTGTTCATTGGCCCTTTCAGTAGAGGGCCAGACCGAAATAGTCACCGCTCCGGCGGCAACTTGGTTTCGTGGCCGTGTGGCTCCAGCGGCGTCCGGGGAAGCTTCAGCCTGCGCTCGTAGTTTTCGGCAAGCCTGAGCAAACGCTTTTTCACGAACGGGTCAGCGTCGGCGGCAATTTCCTGCAGCCGTTTCATGTGCCCCTTTATGAACTCGTCCTCGTCCATCGCTTGCGTCCCTTCAGCTTTGAACACCATGACTTCCTCTTTCGTCCCGGGACTGTGCAATATTTCACATTGGCGGGAGTTTATTGTCGCGACTTAGCTGGGAATCCTCGTTGGAACGTGGGAGTGGAGCCTTCGAGTTCTTGCCGGTATCCAGTTGCCAGGGAACCCCGGCCAAATTTCAGCGTTTCCCGACAATGGCAAAACGAGCCAATTCAATTCCGATGGCAACGCAGCCCGTTCGACTATCAGATGTCCATCCGATAGCCGAAAGCGCTTCTGCGAAGAGATCCACTAGACGATCGAGCAAGACGAACTCCGCCGGGAACGATCGCCTCCGGCGTGGTTCACTTGAGAAGCAACGCTCCTTACTCGCGAGTGAGTGCAGAAATAAATAAGAAGCGTCGTCAGATGCGCCTGGCACGCATTGTGTATCATGCAGCATATGCCGCATCGTTTGTCGCTTGGCTCGACCCCTTCTGGCCCATTGCCAGGTTCTCATCTGCGCGGGTTTCGCTGCCCGTTCTGCCATCACCAGCTTTCGTTCGAACAACGAGAATGTCCGAACTGCGACGGCGAATTGTTGTTCGACTCAACGAACCTGAAATTCGTGCGTCTTGAAAACGGACGCTCTTGCGACAATCGGGAAATAATTGGCTGCAACTGGTCGGTCGATGATGGCGGTCGGTATTGCAACTCATGCTCGCTCAATCGAACGATACCCAACCTTTCTTTTCCCCGGAATGTCCTGCTTTGGCGGCGCGTGGAAGAGGCCAAGCGTCGGCTGATCTATGACTTGCGCCGCCTCGAACTGCCGCTGGTTTCCCGGGGTGGCGCCACAATTGCGTTTGATATCCTGACGGAAGAGGCCGGCCCAGTTCTGACAGGGCATCTTTCCGGCCTCATCACCCTGAATATCGTGGAGGCTGACGACGTCGAGCGCGAGTCACGACGCACGGCGTTCAGGGAGCCGTACCGTACTCTACTTGGTCATTTCCGGCATGAAATTGGTCACTTCTATTGGGAGTTGCTCGTCCAGGGTACCAAGCTGCAGGGTCCCTTCAACCTGATTTTTGGGGACGCTGCGCAGGACTATCAGGAGGCGCTTCAATGCTATTACCGTCGTACCGACAGGGCCTTTGATCGCAGCGGCTTTATCAGCGAGTATGCGACCTCGCATCCTTGGGAGGATTGGGCGGAGACATTCGCCCATTTTCTTCACATCGTGTCGACTCTGGATACGCTGGCCGGCTTGCCATTGGCGCTTGATGACCGCGCAAAGAGGGTGTTGCTGGATCCGTATGTGGAGAATGATTTCGATGCGCTTTTGGCTTCGTGGATGCCGCTCGCTCACTCGATCAACGAATTGAATCGATCGTTGGGGCTCAGCGACGCATATCCATTTGCGCTGACTTCGGCCATCATAGGCAAGCTGCATCTCGTCCATATGGCGATCGAACATTTCCGGCGCCCGGCCGTGTAGAACAACCGTGAGCTAGGCCCGAGGTGTCAAAACTGGAACGGCCCGACCGAAACGGACAACTTGTCGTCCGATCGGGCACGGCCTTGCTGTCATGAAAAAGCGAATCGCCGGAATTCGGCTTTGATGCCGGGACTACGGTCAAAGGACTTGGTGTTCCCGCGTATTTTTTTGAGCTGTTTCGAAACTTTTTTGAGCCGCGTCCGTATCCGACCGGATGTCTCGGCAACTCGGAAAACTCGATCGCCAGACCGAGACAAATGAAGTGCGTAACGGTTCCCGACGGCCGCTATTTGGTCGGATTTGAACGTTAGCGTTTCCCGAATTTGGTTTTTGGCCTGCTGTTCCACAGCTGATTTTTTCGCGCTCGACAACCCATCGAGGACAGCAGCTACAATTTTGTAACCGGAGTTATTGCAATGAGAACTTGGGCAATCGTAGCCGGCGTCAGTCTTGGCCTCAGCGGATCCTCATTAGCCAATCCATTGGACTCACCCGGTACCGTTTATATTGATGGGGTACCGTGCAACCTGTCTTGTCGGTCCTACATGGCCTGGAGCCGGCAGACACTCAACGCAAACCAGATTGCGGCCAAGGGCGCTGCGGAAAATTCCGGCGCCAAACGGGAAGCCGCCCGCAAACGCATTTCGAAGCGTGTAGAGCCAGCGTTGGCCGCTGCACCGTTGCGCAAGAAAGCCGGTAACTCCCAGGCCGCGCTTTCAGCGACTCCGGAGGCATCCCCCCTTCCAAAGCCGAGAACTGGCAATGTTCCGCTCAACGTGGATAGCCAGGCTCCTCCGGCCGCCCCCACCACGGCTGCAGAGCCGTTACCTGTTTCCCAACCGAGAAGCGAGAGTGTCGCTCTCAACGCGGAAACCAGTAGTCGTCCCAAAGAGAGGACTCCTCAGGAGCTGGTCATGGCCGCGTTGGCGGTCGCTGAGCAAATCACTAACGCCGAGCCGTCGAAAGCAAACAGTGATGATCACACCGACGATACCAAGACCGGCGACACCAAGCCTTCTCCGGCACGAAACGTCGATAGCCTGGTCGCGGTATTGATTACCCGGCCGGATGTAAAATCGGCGTCCGCGCTAAAGGGTCAGAACGTTGCTATCGACGAGTCTCAGTCTTCGTTCCAACAGGAAATTCGTTTTGCGCTGGCGGCTACGGGCGCGACGGAGACTCAACTTTCGGCGGCCGATGCCAGCCCGATCGACCGAGTCATCAGCGGAGATGTGGAAGCCGGTGTCCTCAAACTGGTTTCCCCGGAAGCCGCCGAGGCATTCCCTGACATCAAGGGTTTTAGGGTTTTCCGTGTTCCGCTCACCCCTCAGTAGCGCCCGTCCGAGCTGAACCCGCAGGCGGTTCTTCCTCCTGCACCCAAAAGGTCGCTGCCGTTCGAAAAGAAATCCTGTCGCTGACGTGTGCTGTCGGCCATGGCAGACACGGCGTCGGGGTTTGCCGAATGTCAGCCATTGACCTCTGGCGGACCCGAGCCAGCATCTACGCCTGTGGCCCAAAGCGGGCTTCGCCACTAGCTGCTGCGCCAATCAGCCCTGCATGCCGGTGGGTTGATCCATCATGAGAGGTAACGTAGTCGTTCGCGATGAGCGAGCCGACCGCCGGCGCGAAAACTTCTGCCCTTAAACTGGACGCGAAGGCAGCACTGCTTGGGGTCGCATGCGGCCTTGGCGCAGCATTGTTCTGGGCTCTCGGCTTCGTGGCGACACGGCACGGCCTGAAGGAAGGGTTCACACCTGTGGACCTGCTGATGCATCGGTTTTTGTGGTCGGGCGTCGCGTTCCTTCCGCTCGTTATTCGCGCTGGCCTGCGCGATCTCTGCGGCATCGGATGGAGCCGTGGTCTTGTCCTGATGATGCTGGGCGGGCCAGTGATGTCGCTCATCAGCTATGCGGGTTTTTTGTTCGTCCCCTTAGGGCACGGTAGTGTAATCCAGCCTTCCTGCGCGACGCTGGGCGGTCTGTTCCTCGCAGTCGCTTGGCTCAGAGAGCCGATCTCGCTCTCTCGATTTGCAGGCGCCGTTGTTATCGTTGTCGGCCTTGCCGTGATCGGTGGCGAGTCGATCGGCCACATAGGACTGAACGGAGTGTTGGGCGATTTGATCTTCGTCCTGACCGGATTGATGTTTGCAGGCTTCGCTACGCTGGTGCGTTATTGGCGTGTTTCCGCCTTCTCGGTTGCGACCGTCATCAGTGCGTTGTCGCTCTCGCTGTTTCCGGTGTATGCGGCATCGGGTGGGCTGGCCCGCGCCTTGGCAATCGGCCTTGGCGAAAATGCGCTGCAGGCTGTCGCGCAGGGCATTCTGGCCGGGCCCGCGGCGATGTATCTGTTCACGCTCTCGATACAGCGCCTTGGCGTTGCGCGCGCCGCGATTTTTCCCGCGACAGTTCCGGCGCTTACCTTGCTGTTGGGGTGGCTGCTGCTTGGCGAGCGACCGACCGCACTGCAGGCGGCGGGACTGGTCACAGTGTTGGCCGGATTCTATCTCGCACAGCGGCAGAATTAGTCGTTGCGAACGTGTGCGCCGTGGTGTGACAGCGCCTTGCGTGCCGCTCAGCTCGCCGCTTCCAGCCGTTCTTCCGTCAAGAGCCGCATCGCGGCATCCGCGTCCATCGGCTCGCCGAAGGCAAAGCCCTGCGCGTATTCACAGCCGAGCTGGTAGAGCTCGACTGCATCGGAATCGGTCTCGGCGCCTTCGGCGACCACGTCCATGCCGAGGTCGTGGGCGAGCGCGATGATCGATTTCAGGATCACCGGACGCGTGCCGCGGCTGGTCGTGCGCACGAAGGACTGGTCGATCTTGATGGTGTCGAACGGGAAGCGCTGCAGGTAGGCGAGGGAGGAATGGCCGGTGCCGAAATCATCCAGCGACAAGCCGGTGCCGAGCTCGCGGATGCGGGTCAGCATTTGCGCGGCGTGCTCCGGATTCTCCATGACCAGCGATTCCGTCAATTCCAGCTTCAAGGTGCCGCGCGCGACGGAGGAGCGCGACAGCACGGTGCGGATGTCGTGGATCAGGTCGTGGCGCAGCAACTGGCGCGAGGAGACATTGACGCTGGCAAAGATCGGCTCGCGCGAGCGCATCGCGCGTTGCCACACCGAGAGCTGCCGCGCCGTCTGGTCCATCACGAACATACCGAGATCGACGATCAGGCCGATTTCCTCGGCGACGTTGATGAATTCCGACGGCGACATGCGGCCGAGCTTTGGATGATCCCAGCGCGCCAGTGCCTCGAAGCCGGCGACGGAGCGATCTTCCAGCCGCACAATCGGCTGGTAGAGGATCGAGATTTCCTGCCGCTCGATGGCGCGGCGAAGCTCGGACTCCAGCGTCAGGCGGTCGGTCTTGCGCGCGCGCATCGCCGGCTTGTAGACGTCGATGCGGTCGCCGCCGATGCGCTTGGAGTGATACATCGCCAGCTCCGCGTCCTTGATGATCTCTTCCGAGAGCTGCGTCTGCGGATCGGACAGTGCGAGGCCGATCGACGCGGTCAGAAAGATCTCGCGGTCGTTAAAGGCAATCGGCGCGCGAATGGTCTTGCGGATGGTTTCGGCAAAGGCGGTGATGCGCGCGGAATCTTGCTCGGAGAGCAGGATCAGGCCGAACTGGTCGCCGGCGAGCCGCGCCAGCGTGTCCTGCGGTTTCAGGATGCGGGTCAGCCGCCGCGCCAGCGTCAGCAGGATCGAGTCGCCGACCGCAATGCCGACGGAATCATTGACCTGCTTGAAGCGGTCGAGGTCGATCACCATCAGCGTCGGCCGCAGCGTCGGCACGGTCTTGGCGAAATTCGCCACCGCATTGAGCCGATCCAGGAACAGCTTGCGGTTGGGCAGGCCGGTGAGGTTGTCATGCACGCTGTCGTGCAGCATGCGCTCTTCGGCGTTCTTGGTGTCGGTGACGTCGGTGAGCGTGCCGATGACGCGCGACACCTCGCCGTCGGAGCCGACCACGGGCCGTGCCTTGAGCGCGAACCACATGAAGTGGCCGTCGGGGGTGCGCAGGCGGAAATCCTGCACCAGCCGGCCGCGGCGCTGATCGAGCACGCTGTCGAGCGCGGCGCGGAAGCGGTCCTGGTCGAGCGGATGCAGCACCTCGAGCCACTTTGCGGCCGGCCCTTCCAGCGTTCCGCGCTTGAGGCCAAGCAGCGCCTCGGTCTCGGGGCTGGTGAACACCTTGTCGGCGGAGACGTCCCAGTCCCAGATCAGATCGCCGGAGCCGGCCAGCGCCAGTGCGCGGCGTTCGACGTCGGAAACGACGCCCGTGGTGGCGCCGCCGCCCGCAAAGGCGTGCTGCATGACCGTAAATCCGATCAGCATCACGATCAGCACGAGGCCGCCGAGCAGGGCAGGGCCGACGATGTCGTTGGTGACGCTGCCTGCGACCGTCATGCCGGCCGCGACCACCCAGACCACCAGCAGGAACCAGGTCGGGATCAGCAGCACCGCGCGGTCGAAACCGTGGGTCGAGAGATAGACGATCAGCGCAAAGCCGGCGAAGGCGATCAGCACCAGCGACATGCGCGCGATGCCGGAGGCGACCGCGGGATCGAACAGCGCCAGCGCCACCAGCGAGCCGAGGAAGGTCAGCCAGCCCATGGTGATGTGGGAATAGCGCACATGCCAGCGCGACAGGTTGAGATAGGCGAACAGGAACACCAGCAGCGTTGCCGCAAGGATCGCCTCGCCCGCCGCGCGCCAGACACGCTCGGCGTTGTTCGACATGTCCAGCACCTTGCCCCAGAAGCCGAAGTCGACGCCGATATAGACCAGCACCGCCCAGGCGAGCGCCGCGGCGGCGGGGAACATGATCGAGCCCTTGACGACGAACAGGATGGTCAGCACCAGCGCCAGCAGGCCGGAGATGCCGATCACGATGCCATGGTAGAGCGTAAAGGAGTTGACCTTGTCCTTGTAGGCGTCGGGCTCCCACAGATAGAGCTGCGGCAGCTTGTCGGTGCGCAGTTCCGCGACGAAGGTGACGACGGCGCCGGGATCGAGCGTGATGCGGAAGATGTCGGCGGTGGCGCTCTCCTGCCGCTCCGGGCGGTCGCCGACCGAGGGCGTGATGGTGGCGACACGCGACAGGCCGAGGTCGGGCCAGAGCAGGCCGGATGACACGATGCGGTAGTGCGGCGCGACGATCAGGCGATCGAGCTGGTCGTCGGTGTTGTTCGCAAGTGCAAACACCACCCAGTTCTGCCCGCCTTCGCGGGCGCGGACCTCGATGCGGCGGACGATGCCGTCGGTTCCCGGCGCGGTGGAAACCTGGATGCGGTCGCTGTCGCTGCGCTGGTGGTCGAGGACGGCGGTCAGATCGATGGCGGGCGCGTCACTGCGGACGCTGACGGCGTCGATCGCGCGCGCGGGCGCTGCGGCAGCAACAATCATGAGGCCCAGCGCAAACAGCGCAAGGCGCCTGATCAGACGCAATGTCAGTACTCCGCGAAAACGTTCGTCCCGGGCCAAGCGAACGGCCCGGCGTGTTCGCGATAGATGCCATGAAAGCGAAGGAAATCAAAGGGTTTCCGCCCGCCGGTCGTTTCGAACCGCTTAAACCGCCAACACAATTTTGCCAATATGTTGGCTCGTCTCCATGCGCCGGTGTGCGTCGGCCGCCTTCTCCAGCGGGAAAGTGCTGTCCATCAAGGGTTTTACCTTGCCGGCGCGCAGCAGCGGCATCACCTTGTCCTCGATCGCCGCCACCATGGCCGCCTTATCCGCATTCGTACGGGGTCGCAGTGTGGAGCCGGTATGGGTGAGTCGCTTCACCATCAGCTTGGAGAAATTGGCGGTCGCCTTCGGCGTGTTGGACAGGAACGCAATCTGAACGATGCGGCCGTCGACGGCGGCGGCATCGTAGTTGCGGTCGATATAGTCGCCGCCGACCATGTCGAGGATGACGTTGGCGCCGGCATTGTTGGTTGCCTTTTTGGTCTCGGCGACAAAGTCGTCGGTCTTGTAGTTGATCGCGACGTCGGCGCCGAGCTTGAGGCACGCGTCCGCCTTGTCCTGTGCGCCGACCGTGACGATCACCTTGGAACCGAACGCTTTCGCAAGCTGGATCGCCATGGTGCCGATGCCGGAAGAGCCGCCGTGGATCAGCAGCGTCTCGCCCGGCTTCAGCGCGCCGCGCTCGAACACGTTGTGCCAGACCGTCATCAGCGTTTCCGGAATGGCGCCGGCTTCCGCGATGGTCAGCGACGGCGGCACGGTCATGGCCTGGCCGTCCTGCGCAATGCAATATTGGGCGTAGCCACCGCCGGCCACTAGCGACATCACCTTGTCGCCGATCTTGTGTCGGCTGGCGCCGCTGCCGACGGCGACGACTTCGCCCGCGATCTCGAGGCCGGGCAGGTCGCTGGCGCCAGGCGGCGGCGGATAGGCGCCGGAGCGCTGCGCCACATCGGGCCGGTTGACGCCGGCGGCCATCACCTTGACCAGCAGTTCGCCTGGGCCGGGTTGGGGAAGGCTGCGTTGTTCGGGGATCAGCACCTCGGGCCCGCCAGGCTCGCTGATGGCGACAACGGTCATTTGCGCAGGCAGCTTTTCCATGATTTGTCCTTGGGAAATGCGGGAAATCCGGACGTTTGCTTAGCCAGCCGTGCCGGCGCTGGCAACTGCCCGGCAATGACTTTGAGGAGAGCGTGCCATGCCCACCGAAGATGACGACCGCCCGCGCAAGAAGATCAGCCACGAGATCGGCCAGGACCTGTCGCTGTTGTCGGTGGAGGAATTGGGCGAGCGCATCGCGCTGCTCAGAAGCGAGATCGAACGGCTCGAGGCCGCCTCCGCCAAGAAGCGCGCGTCAAAGGATGCGGCGAACAGTTTCTTCAAGTCGTAGCACGCTGTCGTCCCGGCCAAGCGAAGCGCGAGCCGGGACGGTTTAGTTCAACGGCCGATGGCTGTGGTTATGGGTCCCCGCGTTCGCGGGGACGACACCGATGTGGGCCAATGGCCGACATGGCAAACAAAGTCTCAATAAATTCGCTCGTTTACGTTCAATTAAGCTTTCTCGAATATGACTGGAAGCGTCCTCGTTTGGACACCGAGTGGCTCCTGTCCACTCTGTTTGACGCCTCCCTGTTATCAACTTCAAAAGCCGCCGATTAATCGGCGGCTCTTTTTTTGGCCCTCTTCCTCACCACGCCGGAAACCATAAATCGCGTTGCGGCTGGACTCCGCGTCCGGGGCGAGCAATGATTTGTTCATCATAACCCGGCGCGCGATGACGCCGGGCTTCTGGCGTAAATCGGTGGTGTGAGGGCGTTAACCATGGCGGAGCGTTCGCAGGGCGACGGCGGACTGGTCCAATTGAGCGAACGGCTGACCAATTCGGCGGCGTTCAGCAGT
>Ga0081540_1001225_pt1 | contig 22403 bp, 23 predicted proteins | sample TabmetS2T1R1_FD_71024 | JGI IMG/M metagenome (GOLD analysis project Ga0081540, IMG submission 71024) | Tabebuia heterophylla rhizosphere microbial communities from the University of Puerto Rico - S2T1R1 | ecosystem: Host-associated > Plants > Roots > Rhizosphere ... | reverse complement strand
GTTGCCCGTCAAGCTAAAGACGCAAAAGCTGACCTGATCGTGGCTGTCGGTGGCGGTTCTGCCATCGATCTCGCAAAAATAGTCATAATGGCGATGGAACACGATATCCGCGATGAAGCCGGTTTCGATCCATTCCCCATGGGCCCCGGCGTAAACGTCTCTCCGTTCCGTTCGCCCGCAGTCCGACAGATCGCGGTCCCATCAACGCTGAATGGCGGCGAATACAATGCAGCAGCGCTCGTCACCGATGAGCGTCATAAGTTGAAGCAGATATTCTTCCACCCCCAAATGTCGCCGGTAGCAATCATTCTCGACCCTGCCCTCACACTTCATACGCCTTCGAGCCTTTGGATGGGATCGGGAACGCGCTCGATGGATCACGGCATCGAAGCGTTGTGCTCGCCCGCCGGCACCCCGCTGGCCGACGAGGTCGTCTTGGCCGGCATCCGCATTCTGCGTGAGGGAATGCTCCGGACTTTGCAGCAACCGGACGATCTGGAGGCGCGGCGACAATCTCAACACGGCTCATGGCTTGCATCGTTCGGTCTCCAGGCACGCGTTCCGATGGGCGCAAGCCACGGCATTGGCCACGTGCTCGGAGGGACTTTCGACGTTCCTCACTACTATTGCACCCCTGTCATCATGCCGAGCCTCCTTCGATACAACAAGCCGTTCACCGAGGACGCGCAGAAGCGTTTAGCTGCAGCTCTTGGCGGGCCAGGTATGGAGGCCGCAGACGCCTTTGCGGAATTCACCAAAAGCCTTGGATTACCTGGCCGCCTTGCTGATGTCGGTATCGGCGAAGACAAGTTTGGCAAAATCAGCAAGATTGCAATCAATCATCGCTTCATCCAGGCCAATCCGCGGCCTTTCAAAAGCGAAGCTGATATCGTCGATCTGCTGCGAATGGCCGCTTAACCTCACCGAAACAGCGAATGCGCTCGATGGGGCAAGCGGGTCTGGCGGGCGGAAGGATTTCGAATTCTTCCGCGTCGTCCAGGTCACACTGAAGGCATCGCTCAGATGCTTTCAGTGCGCAGCATCAGCAAGTCAGCCGCTAATTTTGCGCGAGTCTCTAGATTCGCCGCAAGTGGTCCGAGACAGCCGGTTTGTTCAGACAACCGCCATCAGCGAGGATGGGTGAAGATCGGCTAGGCTGGCATACCCATCGACGGCCATCAGCAAGTCCGCCTCAGCCAAAATGCATCGCAGCACGTGAACGATACCCTCGACGCCGTCCAGTGCGAGGCCATAGGCATACGGCCGGCCAATCCCAACAGTCGTCGCGCCGAGCGCCAACGCCTTGATGACGTCCGTCCCTGATCGTATCCCGGAGTCGAACAAAACGGGCGTGTTGCCAGAGGCTTTGACAATGCCAGGCAGCAGGTCGATCGCAGCAATGCCGCCGTTCGCCTGACGGCCGCCGTGATTTGAACAGTAAATGGCGTCGACACCTGCATCGATCGCGCGCCGCGCGTCATCAGGATGGCAAATGCCTTTGACAATGAGCGGAAGCCTGGTCAGCGAGCGCAACCAGGGAAGATCATCCCAGGTCAAAGGATTTCCGAAAATCTTCGCCCATTGCATGATCGCCGCTTGAAAGTCTTCTTCCGGTGACTTTTGCAGCCTGCTGCGAAATACCGGATCCGAGAAATAGTTACTGAGAACATGCCCACGCAGCTGAGGAAAATTAGCCAGGTTAAGATCCCGTGGTCGCCATCCGGTGACCCATGTGTCCAGAGTCACCACGATGGCCCTAAATCCCGCTGCTTCAGCCCGGCGGATCAGGCTCTCGGCTACTTCCCGATCGGTGGGAGTGTAGAGCTGAAAGAAGCCTGGGGTTTCGTCAAACTCGGCGGCCACCCGCTCAAGCGGATCGTTGCTGAAAGTCGAAGCCATCATCGGGACGCCGATCCTTTGCGCAGCCTTTGCCGTCGCGATGTCGCCACGGAGATCCTGCGCACATAATCCGATGACGCCGATAGGGCTCATGAAGAGCGGGGTTGGAAGCCGCATCCCGAAAAGGTCGATCGACAGATCCCGCTTGGCAGCACCGACAAACATGCGCGGGATCAGACCCCACCGCTCAAATGCAGACACGTTGACGTTCTGTGTATGCTCGTTGCCGCAGCCGCCGGCCACATAAGCCACAAGACTCGGCGACATCGCAGCGTGCGCCCGTACTTCCAGTTCGCGGAAATCTACAGGAAGTCTCGGCAGCTTTCCGCTCAGGCCACCAACATAAATTTCCATCTGGTAGTCGCCGTAGTGACCCAACGTGTCCTCCCCCAGTCCTATCCATTGTGATCGATGGGCGTGCGACCGCGGCCTTTCGCCGTCCCCTCTTCGGCGCGGCGCCTGACGTTCTCTGCTCATTCACCCGCAGGCACACGGTGAAGATGTCCACGCGCCCAACCGCCGCCCTCTAAGCGGCTGAAAGTCGGGGTCTCCCTCGGGTCGGAGACGACGCCGAGAACGCACGAGCTTGATCCCCGACCGTCCAGCTCCGTTCTCACTTGCCGGCTTCTCTGGCACGACGCGCCTCATAAGACTTCACATGCGCATAGGCCGCGTTGAGAAGGACAGGCGCTTGTCCTGCTTTCGCCCGAGCCAACAGGTCGCCCAGAACATGGTCGCCTTCCGTCGGCGATCCCTTCTCGATATCGCGTGCCATGGAAGCCATTAGCTGAGAGCCTGGCGTTGTGAGAATGGAACGCACGCGTTCTATGTAGGCTGGACGCGGTTCAAATCCGTTTTTGGCCGCGATTTCACAGCACTCGTCAAGCAGGCTCATCACCACGCCGGATGCGCCAGCGGCGACGATGTCCCCGATCGACGCGCGCATCAGGCAGGTCGAGCCGGCGGTGGTGGCGATCATCACCCACTTCTCCCACATGTCGTGCAGGATATTGTGGCTGGCCTCGGCAATGAAATTGGCGCCTGACAATGCAGCGATGATCTCATCGCGGCGATTCGATCGCGCCCCGTTTTGCTCGCCGAACCCCAGCGTATGCAAATCGACGAGATGGAGAATCTCACCACTTGCAGACATCGTGGCCGAGATGGCGCATTGACCGCCAAACACCCTCTCCTCCCCGAACCGGGCGTTCAGCACTTCGATATGACGCAGACCATTCAAGAAGGGAATGACGATCGTGTTGTTTCCGACCGCGGGGGCGAACGATTGAATGGCGGCGTCGAGATCATATGCCTTGCAGCTCAATAGTATCAGATCGTAGTGGCCGTTGAGCTGTTCGGATGTCACGGTCGGCGGTGATGGCAGATTGAGATTGCCGGCAGGGCTCCTGACGACAAGCCCATTCGTCCTGAGCGCTTCCGCGCGGGCCGGCCGCACCACGAACGTGACGTCACGTCCCGCCGCCAGAAGCCGAGCGCCAAAATATCCGCCCAACGCTCCGGCGCCGATTAACAGTATCCGCAAGATTCATCTCCTTCTAACCTCTCAATTGCGCGACGTCGGCCGCAACCAACAAGCCGTCGCGATCAAGCTTAGTCTCTGTAGCGCGATCCTTTTGCATCAAGTGCGCGACGATAAGCTTCGAACGAATCTTGCCCGAAAGCTGCTTTTTCGTTGAAGCCCCTTGCAACCTCGGCCTGCATCTGGTGCGTCGTCCGACGCAGAACCTCTTCCGACAACGGCCGCCAGCTTTTCCCGAATGTCGCCGCCGCAAGCTGCACCTCGCACGCGCGTTGCAGGATCGTCATGCGGAATAGCGCCTCCGCGGCAGTCGTCCCGCATGTCAGAAGACCGTGATGTCTCAGGATCATGTAGTTCTTGTTGCCGAGCGATCTCACGAGCCGCTCGCGTTCACCAAGATCCGTCGAAATCCCCTCGAAGTCGTGATACGCGATCTGCTCATAAAGCATCGCACCGTAGAAGCTGTGATGCGACAGCCCCTCCTCCGTGCAAGCAACAGCGACGCCGGCCGTCGTGTGCGTGTGGGCAATGAAATGGGCGTCATCGCGCGCGGCATGGACCGAAGAATGGATCGTGAAGCCCGGCGCGTTGACCCGACCCGGAACGTCCACAACTTTGTTCCCATCAAGATCAATCTTGATAAGATTGGAAGCTGTGACTTCGTTGTACGCCAGCCCGAACGAATTGATCAGAAAGTGCCTGTCAGGACCCGGTACCCGCGCCGTGATATGATTGTAGATGTGTTCGCACCAGCCTAGATCGAAGAAGACATGGTACAGCGCGGCGAGATCCTCCCGGACCAGCCGTTCTTCGGTCGCTTTTGCGTAGCGACTGATGTGGCCGGGTGCGGCCTGGATGTTCATGCGTTTCCCCGAGAGCGGTTCTTGTTGACCACGTCAGTTGAGCAGATCCGGCTGCTCCCTAACGATCTTCGAATAGAGGGTCTGGAATTGAAACCAGCCCGTCCTCGGTGAACCGAGAATATTGAACGCCTGCTGCGCGGACTTTTCGGGGATGATCTTGAGAGGCTGCCCCGTTCGTGCAGCTGCCGCCTCGGCAAACAACTGGACCTGGCACGAGCGCTCCATCGTGATGAACCACCAGACAGCTTCATCCACGGTCTGCCCGACCGTCAAAAGTCCATGGTTCTGCAGAATAGCCGCCTTGTGAGGCCCCAGAGCTTGAGCGATTTGCTGACCCTCATCCAGCTCGACGGCGACGCCGCCGTAGTCCTCGTATAGCGCATGATCATTGTAAAAGGCGCAGACGTCTTGCGTGATCGGATCCAGCTTCCGGCCCAGTGTCGCGAAGGCGCGACCGTATGTGGAGTGAGAATGCGCCGCACCAACGGTGTCGGGACGTGCGCCATGTACGCTCGCATGAATCGCGAAAGCAGCAGCGTTGACGGGATGGTTGCCTTCGACGACCTGGCCCTTGTGGTTGACCCGGATAAGATCTGACGCCTTGATCTGGCCAAAACTCATGCCAAAACCATTCACCCAGAATGTGTCGGTGAACTCTGGATCGCGCGCCGTGATGTGACCAGCAACGCCTTCATCGAATCCGAACTTGGCGAACAACCGAAAGCCGGCTGCTAGGCGCTCTTTGCGATGCTGCCGTTCTTCGGCCAGAGTTGAAAACACCGGCGGTTGAGGCAGCCCGTGCGTCATCGTCTCCACCGCATGCGCGTGCTGAGCCTGTTCTGCGGGGGCGTTCATCGCATTCTCCCTTTTTTCTCTTGCATGTTTCGCGATGCGAAATTGGACGGCAACCGTCCTTCGCTGGCTTTTCACACTAGCCAGCCCTACAATTCGGCTTCGTCGATCTGTTCAGGACGCTGACGGATAGCGATCCAAAGCACAATTGAATTCGGTTGCTGATTGTTGAAGCAGGTTCAAGCCAGAATATGTCTAGCCCGGCTCTTCCACCTCTCACGAGTCTGCGCGCCTTCGAAGCGATCGCGCGATTTGGCAGCGTCAAACTTGCCGCCGAGAGCCTTAAACTAACGCCCTCCGCCGTCAGTCATCAGATTCGGGCGCTAGAGGCGCACTTCGGTGTACAATTGGTGGAGCGCAAGGGACGCAACATCGCTCTCACCGAAAGCGGTGCAGTCTACGCCGCCTCCGTGCTGAACGCGTTCAACGAATTGTTTCGCGCGAGCGACGTCTTGAGCGTGCGAAAGCACGATCGTGTTGTGCGCGTCAGCGTGACCCCAACGTTTGCAATGCTCGCTGCGTTGCCCAACCTGGAACGATTCCGCAAGGCATCTTCTAACCTTGATCTCAGACTAGAAGCACGCAACACGACGGTCGACTTTGCAAAGGACGATATCGATGCCGCGGTGCAGCTGGGAACGCCACCGGTGCCCGGCCTGACATTCCATCGGCTTCTTCGTTCCCGCGCGGTGCCCTGCGCCGCGCCGAAGTTGCTTGAGGGATTTGAGCCTGTCGGCACGGTCAAGGATCTCTGCAAGTTGCCCCTGATCGAATTCAGCACTATGCCAAACAGTTGGCGTGCATGGCTTCAGGCAAACGATCCTGATCTCCCATCGATCGAACCGGAACTGCTCGGCGACAGCCTGCTCACAGCACTTCAAATGGCCCGGTCCGGCATGGGAGTCATTCTTGCACCGTTTCCCCTGGTTTCGCCGATGATTACCAGCGGGGCTCTCAAGGCCCTTACACTCTGGCCGTCCTTCAAGATGGGCTCGCGAGACTTCTATTTCACCTATCGAAAAGTGCATGAAGCATCGAGCCGGATCAAGGCCGTGCACCAGTGGCTGAAAGTCATAGTCAGGGACCTCGAGGCGGAATCTGCAACCTTGGGGATCTGAGGCTTGTTCGAGACGCGACTTGTATCTTGTGGCTAGTCCTGGCCAAAACCGGCAAGCCCCGAATCATCACGTATCTCAAACCCTCAAAGAGGTTGATGGATGTCGCATCACTGGTACTCATAGAATCCTCGACCGCTCTTTACGCCAAGGCGGCCGTCGGCGATCATCTTCTTCAGCAAAGTCCGCGGGCCTTCGGGCAGGCCGGGCCGGTGTTGGGCGTAATTCTCTTCGATGCTCAGCACCACGTCCAGGCCCACCGCGTCCATCAGACGGAAGGGACCGGACCGCGAGCCGGTAGCTTGGCAGTAGATGGCATCGACCACCTCCGCCGACGCGACACCCTCGGCTACCACCGCCAATGTCTCGCGTTTGATGGCGGCCCAGATGCGGTTGAAGATGAATCCCATGCTCTCGCGCTGCACCACGTAGGGCGTCAGACCATAGCCAGGCAGTACGTCGACCAGCAGCTGGATCACAGCCGGGTCGGTCTGGCCGCACGACATCAACTCAATCGGCGTGATGGCCGGTGGCATCAGGAAATGCGTGTTCAGCAGGCGCGCCGGGTTCTTCACGCTGTCGGCAAAAGCGCTCGAGGAATAGGATGAGGAGTTACTGGCCAGGATGGCATCGGGCTCAGAAAGCGTATCGATGTGCTTGAAGATGTCCTTCTTCAGTTCAAGATTTTCGGGCACTGACTCCACGACGAGCCACGCATTCCTGAGCGCGGCTGCCATGTCGGCAACCCCCACGATGGTGCCGGCCTTGCTGCCCGGCAGCGTGGCCAGCACGGCAGGCAACTGCTCTTTCGCAAAGGCGACGCCCGCATCGCGCGTCTCGGCGCTTCGAGCACAAAGGCGCACTTCGGCGCCGCGCGTCGCCAGCATCAACGCAATGCGGCGGCCCAGCGTGCCCGCGCCCAGGATAGCGATGGGACGGGTGGCGATGCTCTCGGGGAGTTTGAACGTCATGGCGGCGCCTCGCGACTTTGAACCAGCATTCCTTCCAAGCACAGCAATATGTGGAAGAGCCGATCTCTGCTCTCTCCGTCCTACGCTATCTATCGCTCGGACCCATAGCCTGGCAGCAACGATGGTGGCGTTTGCGGCCGCCCTGTCTCGACGATCACGATCCCCGGAAGGTCACTTTGCCACGGAAATTCTTGGCTCCATGTTCCACCACAGACCGAACCCCAGCCTTGAAGTCTTCGCTGTCGAACAGGTGAGGCCCAATGTCCAGAAGCAGTTCGTCCGCCCCTCTAGTACCGTAGTCGAGAAACCCACGCAGCAAACGCTCATTCACTGCATACGCTTTTGTAGGGCCGTCCGCCAACTTCTGCGCCCACGTCAGCGCTTCGGTGTATAGCGATGCGCGCGGCACGACGCGATTGACGATATTCCACCGTTCGAAGACGGCAGCATCGTAGCGTTCGCCGGTGAGGCAAATCTCTCGAGCCCGCGCTGGTCCACATCGCTCGGCGAGCAGGTAAATTCCGCCCAAATACGTTGCGGCTCCGATATCACGCTCTACCTGAGCAAACTTTGCATCTTCAGATGCAATTATGACGTCACAACGCAACGCCAGTTCGAGTGATGCCGCGAAGCAAAACCCTTGAACCGCGCACACTATCGGTACGTCCAACTGCTCCAGCCGCAGGGCAATCGGAATGGCTCTGGTCAGCATTTTTCGGGCACCCCTACTATCCACTCCCGAAAAGGTGGTCTTGACGTTTACTCCCGGCCCGAAATGATCCCCCGTCGCGTGTAGAAGCACGGCTCGAACTCCCGCGCTGCCCACTTCATCGAGAGCCTTGCCGAGCTCCGACAGCAGGCCGTCGTCGACGAGATTGATCGGAGGATTGTCCAGCGTTATGAGACCAACGTTCCGCAGCTTTTCGAATTTGACGGATGTCACAGTAGGAGCTCCTCGCCCTAGTCAGGATGATTAATCATTCAGCTATTGCTGGACGAGACCGATGCACTGGGCAGCAGGTGGTCCCTGTAACGCTCACGCAGCTCCGACTTCCTGATCTTTCCCGTCGCGGTATGGGGGATTGAATCAATGACAACGTCATCGGGCATCCACCACTTCGCGATCTTGCCTTCAAGAAATGAGAGAATATCGGTCTTGGTCGTCTCCATGCCCGGCTTGAGCTGAATGACGAGAAGCGGCCTTTCGCCCCACTTCGGGTGTGAAACCGCGATCGCCGCGGCCTCCTGTACGGAAGGATGAGCTATAGCGACATTTTCGACTTCGATGGATGATATCCATTCGCCGCCCGACTTGATAACGTCCTTGGATCGATCCGTAATACGCATGTAGGCGTGCTCGTCGATCGTTGCGACGTCGCCGGTGTCGAAATAGCCTTCCTTGTCCAGGATATCGTCATTCAGCCCGTAGTAAGCCTTGGCAACACTTGGGCCACGGACCATCAGCCTGCCATACGCCTCTCCGTCGTGGGGAAGCTTCGCGCCGGCGTCGTCGGTGATCTTCATCTCAACGAGGAAGGGTGCAAAACCTTGGCTGGAAAGCTGGGCAATCTTCTCCGCGCCGGTCAAATCTGCGAACGGCGGCTTCAGGCTTCCGATCGAACCGATAGGTCCCATCTCTGTCATGCCCCACCCCTGCCGTGCAGAGATGCCCATCCGCTCAAAGGCTTCAATCATGGCAGGCGGTGGCGCCGCACCACCGATAGTCAAGTCCCGCAGCGCTGGCAAACGCAAGTTGTTTGATTCCATGTACTGTTGAAGCATGAGCCAGACGGTCGGTACACCGGCCGTGAACGTTACGCACTCGTCCCGGAGCAACTCGTATACGGACGCACCATCGAGCTTCGCGCCGGGGAAAACAATCTTGCTCCCTACCATCGGGGCATGGAACGCAAGCCCCCAACTGTTGGCATGAAATAGCGGGACAACAGGCAGGACCGTATCGTTGCAACTAAGGCCCAGAACGTCTGCCTGTGCGATCATCAGCGAATGGAGTACATTCGACCGATGCGAGTACAGGACACCCTTTGGGTTTCCCGTGGTGCCTGACGTGTAGCATAGCCCTGCGGCGGTGTTTTCGTCGAAGCATTTCCAGGCGAAGTCGCCGTCCACGGTGTCGATCCAGTCTTCGTACGCGATCGCACCCCGCAAGGAAGTGCCGGGCATGTTATTGCGATCCGTCAAGATGACGAAGCGCTCGATAACTTCGAGTTGCGGCGCAAGCTTCTCGAGAAGGGGCACGAAGGTGATATCCACAAAGATAATGCCGTCGCGTGCATGGTTGATGATCCATGCGATCTGCTCGGGGAACAGCCGCGGGTTTATGGTGTGACAGACGGCACCGATACCCATGATCCCGTACCAGATCTCAAGGTGTCGCCAAGTGTTCCACGCCAGGGTCGCCACCCGATCGCCAAGCACAATGCCGTCCCGATCCAACCGCTGGGCGACTTTCAGCGCGCGTCTTCTGATCTGCCCGTAGTTGGTCCGATGGATCGGCCCCTCGACAGACCGAGTCACCACCTCTCTGTCCGGATGGCAAATCGCGGCGTGATCAATGATTCGCTGACACAGCAACGGCCACTCTTGCATCAAGCCCAACACGGGAAGCTCCGAAAAGTTGCTGAGGCGTCCATTCATCCTTGAGTCGGACGTGACCGGCAGGATTGGACACGATTGCACCACGAGGCCATCGTGCAGCAAAACAAAAATCTTGAAGAACGGCTGTTCAGCACTGGATCGAACAGGAATCGCTTGCCGCGCGCCTGATCCAGTCGCGAGCATCGCGTATACTGCCGTTGGAGGCGGCAATTCGTGTAGACACTACCCATAAGGAAAACGGCGTACGCGGCCGTCCCCAACCCGGTGCCGCACCTATTCATGGTTGAATTGGCAAACCACGCATCGTCTCTTTTATCTCCTGTGTTGAATGATTATCATCATCCCAATAGTGATAACGACGATGGTATAGCCATGCCGGACAGCTCCGCGTCCCCTTCCCTGGACCACATCCGCAAGCGGACGGTCCGCGCCAACGGGCTGGATTTCCCGATCCTCGAAGCGGGGAGCGGTCCCCTCGTGCTATGCCTGCACGGCTTTCCCGATCATGCACAAAGCTGGGCTCACTTTCTCGATCGTCTCGCGCGGGAAGGATATTGGGCCGTCGCGCCGGCGCTGCGAGGATACTGGCCCGGCGGCGCCGCACCCGACGGATCCTACCGCGCCTTGGCGACCGGGCAGGATGTACTTGCACTCATCGACGCGCTGGGAGCCGAGCAGGCTGATCTGATCGGCCATGACTTCGGAGCACGTGCAGCCTACGCCGCGGCAAGCCTCGATGCCGCCCTTGTCCGCAAGCTCGTCGGGTTGGCAGTCCCCTATGGAAAAGGACTGACAACAGCATTCGTCGCCGATGGCGATCAGCAGCGGCGAAGCTGGTATATGTTCTTCTTCCAGACTCGCCTGGCGGAGACGGCTGTTCAGCTCAACGACTTTGCATTCCTCGACCGGCTCTGGCGAGAATGGTCGCCAGGGTACGTGCTGCCGCCTGCGGACCGTGCCGCGCTCAACGAGACATTTGGCCAACCCGGAGTCCTGACCCAGACCTTGGCCTATTACCGACAATTGTTCACGCCGCCGTCTGACCCGGCAGCCCTGGCCCTTGAAGCCCGCGCGAGCGGTCCAATTGCCGTCCCGTCGCTCTATCTGCATGGGGAGGACGACGGCTGCATGTCCACGCAGCTCAGCGAAAGCATGGAGGCGGCGTTCACGAAGGGATTCGAGCGCGTCGTGATGCCCGGTGTCGGTCATTTCCTGCATCTTGAACAACCCGATGCCGTGTTGAGCCACATCCTGCGCTTCCTGAAATGGTGATCGGTTCCGAGGCTCGCGGTCGCCCCGCTTCCTCGGCACCAAGCAACCTCGGTTCGAAGGAGAGCCCAGCGCCCAGTCGAAAAGGACAGTTCGATGTCGAAACGGAATCCGATTCTGATCACTGGAGCCGGCGGCGAAGTCGGCTCGGTAAGCAAGACAATGATCAACATGCTGCTGAAGCAGCAATATCCGGTGCGCGCTTTCGTGAGGCGAGACGACGAGCGGGCGGCGGCGCTTCGACAGATCGGAGCCGAGGTTTTCGTCGGAGATCTACTCAACGTCGCCGATGTCGCGGCTGCCCTGAAGGGTTGCCGCCGGATCTACTTCAGCATGAGCTTGAATCCGTATTACACCGACGCGAGCATCCTGATGGCCGCCGCTGCGCGCGCGCAAGGGGACATTGAGGTCTTCGTGAACATCTCGGAATTCGAGCAGTCGTACATGACTTTCGACAGAATGATCGGCCCGCAGAAGGCGCGACTCGGCTGGCTCGGAGGATTTGTCTCCGAATGGTCGCCGCAACAGAGAGCCCACTGGGCGTCGGAGCAAGCGCTAAGGTGGTCCGGCCTGCCGATCGTCAATATCCGCGCGACCATTTTCGTCGAGAATCCAATCCTTTCCTGGTTTCCGCTAAAGCAGTTGCTTGGTGCGAGCGAACTCCATCTACCTTTTGGCAGGCAAAAGATTGCGCCAATCGCCGCTTATGATGTTGCGGAGGTTTGCAAGATGGTCCTGATCGATCCATCGGCGCACATATCGATGTCGTATGAGCTCACCGGCCCGGAGTTGAAGGACATGCACGGGTTTGCAGAGGATTACGGCGCTGCGCTGGGACGACGTATCTCGTATGTACCGCAGGACCTGGATGCCTGGATCGAGACGTACATCAATAGTGCCATCGCGCATCGCAGTCCGCATGTTGCAGAGCACCTGGGAACCATCACCCGTTTGGTCGCAGGCGGACGTTATGATGTTGTCAACGATGAGCTTGAAAGCCTACTTGGACGTGCTCCCAAAACTTACCGCTGGGCGCTCGAACGCAGTCCGCGCGTTCGCAAAGCAGTGGAAGCCGCATGATCATGCTGCAGTTCATCGACTGCAAGTCAGCTCCGCACCTTCAAGCTTGGGGCGCTTCAGCCTGCGGCGAGAACGAGCTCACGGCCGAGACGAGCGTAGTGTGACAAGCACCGTCCTGAGGCTCGGCAGATCGATCGGCCGAGTGCCTCGCCAAACCGGCTGGCCGCGACGGGCGGCGGGATCAAATCGCCCTTGGTTGGCTCAACCGCCTTAGCTCTTCAGGGAAACGACCTTGGCACCAGATTTTGCCCGCTGAACCGGCCGACGGGCTATGGCGTCGGCTACTTGTTGCAGGTGCCGGAAAGCCTCGTCGTGCTGAAGACCACGATTCAACCTACCCCCGAGGTGCCGCATGCCCCATCGGCCAAGAGCCAGAACGATAACGCCGAGCTCACGGCCACGGTCGGTAAGGGTATAGGCGGCTCGCGGGGGATGGTCGCTGTAGAATTCGCGACGTACAAGACCGTGTGCCTCAAGTGTTTTTAGACGATCAGAAAGAACATTAGGCGCCATGCCAGGCAGACCGGCTTGAAGGTCCTGAAATCGCATGGTGCCTGGGAGAAGGTCACGGATAATCAGCAACGTCCAGCGCGTGCCTACAATGTCGAGCGTTCGTGCTACAGGACATGACGCATCAAGGCTTTTCTTCTTTGCCATTCCGGACTCAATCTGGCTTGCCGCCACACGCGGCGACTGACTTGCAGATATATAGTCAATATAATCTGAATTGGAACTCCCCTTCAGATCTTCGATTGCCAATCTTCTGATGGTTGGTCTCGCCGGGGGTCCATTCTGATTTGGCACTTGGGTCGGAATATACCGGCTGGAAGGTTGACGTTTTGAAGGTATCGTGGGGGCGCCGACAGGGGCGTCCAACAGGAAATTGCTCCCTCCCCCGCTATTCGGTCTCTCGTGTGATCGCAGCCGGTGTTCGCTTCTGAGTACGTGCTTGCACACAGGTTTGGTCTCAGCTGGCCCTTCTGCCAGCCGGACAGATCGTCGTCGCAGCCCTGATCGGGAGCAGATTTGTAATTTTGCAAGTCAAGCAGTTGCGGTGGCCTTTAGAGTTTCGCTCCTCAGTTCTCGGCGCAGAATTTTTCCGACGTTGCTCTTCGGCAGCTCAGACCTGAACTCGACGTGCTTCGGTACCTTGTACGGCGTCAACTGTGTCCCGGCGAAAGCAATAATGTCCTGGGCTCCCAGATTCGGATCGAGGCGAACTACGAACACCTTGACCGCTTCGATGGATTTCGGATCGGGGACGGCGATCGCTGCGCACTCCAGGACTCCCGGATGGCTGGCGATCACCTCTTCAACTTCGTTTGGATAGACGTTGAAGCCGGAGACGATGATCATGTCCTTCTTGCGATCCACGACCTTGACAAACCCGTCCGGCGACATCACGCCAATGTCACCTGTTCGGAAGAATCCATCGCTTGTCATCACGCGGGCGGTTTCGTCAGGCCTGTTCCAGTAACCGGCCATCACCTGTGGCCCCTTGCCGCAAATCTCGCCGGCTTCGCCAATCGGCAGTTCCCTGCCATCGTCATCCCGGATCGAAATGTAAGTTGATGGGACAGGCAATCCGATGGTCCCGGAGAACTCCGCAAGATTTGGCGGTGTTACCGTTAAAGTCGGAGCTGTTTCGGACAGGCCGTAGCCTTCGGAAAGGACACATCCAGTCGCCGCGAGCCATTTATCTGCAACCGTCTTTTGGGTCGCCATTCCGCCGCCGATAGCAAACTTCAATTCCGTAAAATCCACCTTCTTGAAGTCGGGATGGTGCAGAAGACCATTGAACAACGTGTTGACGGCCGGGAAGCTATGGACCTTGTGCTTTCGAAGCTCCTTGATGAATCCCGGAATATCCCGCGGATTTACAATCAGAAGATTGGTGCCGCCTACTCGCACGGAAAACAGGAAACAGGCCGTGAGCGCGAAGATGTGATAGAGCGGTAGCGCGCAGACTGTCAGGAAGGGCTCGACAATTGGCGGCTTGCGTAATGTCGGATTGGTCCACGCAACAATTTGAAGCACGTTGGCCACCATATTGCGGTGGAGCAAGGTTGCACCTTTCGATACGCCCGTGGTGCCGCCGGTATACTGCAGAAACGCGACATCGTTCGGGCCAATGTCCGGCTTGTTCAGCTTCATCTTGCGACCGGCAGACAGCGCATCCTTGAACGAGATGGCGCCCGGTAGCGAATACGCAGGAACCATTTTCCTGATCTTGCGCACCGTAAAATTGACGGCTATGCCCTTGAGACCAAGCAGATCCCCCATTGTGCCGACAATAATGTGCTTGATGCTCGTCCGCGGTATCACTTTCTCGAGGGTCGCCGCAAAGTTTTCCAGAATAACGATGGCCTCCGCACCGGAATCGTTGAGCTGATGCTCGAGCTCACGAGGAGTATAAAGAGGATTGACGTTCACCACCGTATAACCGGCGCGCAGGGCGGCAGTTACCGCGACAGGGTTTTGGAGAACGTTTGGCATCATAATGGCAACGCGGGCGCCCTTCGCGAGCCCTCTGCCTTGCAGGTAACTGCCGATGGCGGCTGACATCTCGTTAAGTTCGTAATAGGTGATCGCCTTGTCCATACAGATCGCCGCCTTGCGATCCGCAAAAGTGGTAAAGCTTTCTTCGAATAGTTCGATCAACGAGGAATACTGATGAACATCGATATCGGCCGGCACCCCGGCCGGATACTGCTTTAGCCAAAAACGATCCACGATATCCCCCCTGCAGAAAGGCCGCTTTTGCAGTCCCGTTCGATTTGTTCACCTTTGCCAGCACGGCCGAATGCAACTCAACACCACCAGGCTCGCCCAGTGTCCCAATCATCGGGTTGGTCCCCCTAGTGAAGGAGCATCAAGTCAGACGTCTTGGACCGCGGTCGCCCGGCCGCGGCTTGCTTGAATTCGTCGCACTTTTCCGACAACGCTCTGTTGTGGTAGCGAGCACTTCACTGCCAAGACTGCTCGACACCGGCATCGCTCTGGCCAGGACTAACGCACCGAGAATACGACAAACCACATCGACCGCCTCACCGCGTGCGGATGGCGTCTTGGGCAACATATTTTCAACCGACAAGATCATTCGCTCAACTCCGTCGGCGAAAACGCTTTTTATCGCGTCAGGCTGGCGCGCGACCTCGCCTGCCAGTGCAGCCGCCGGGCACGTCGAGCCGGGCGCGTTTCGGGCTTGCTCGGACAAATACGACGCAACGAACTCGTCAAGGGTCGGTATTTGTTCCCGCACGGCATCCATCTGTCGGAAAGCGTGATCGAGTGCCTCGCCGGCTAACGCGTCTTTCGATTCGAAGTGATTGTAGAAGCCGCCATGTGTGAAGCCAGCGGCCTTCATCAGGTCGTTGACAGAGACGCCGTCGAAACCACCCTCGCGAAACAGCCTCGATGCCTTCGCTACAACCCTTTGCCGATTCTTCCGAGCCTGGTTCTCCGTGATCCGCACCATCAATATCCCAAACCGCAGTACCTAATTTATAATGATATATGTCATCATTAGGATTGACAACATCGTTCGATAATGATGATGATCATCATTGATGGTCCACGATCGAACGCCGAATTCAGGAGGAAAGAGTGCCATTCTGGAAGATTTATCATCCGGCTGACGCCTTCACCGCCGAAGACAAACGCGCCTTGTCACAGCGCATTACCGAACTTTATCGCGGGCTACCAAAATTCTACGTCATCGTCGTTTTTCAAGAGGTTGCGCCCGACTCGTTCTACATGGGCGGAGAGACGGCTGATAATTTCATTCGTATCTCGGTGGACCATATCGCGCGGTCATTCCCGCCCGACGCCAAGAAGCTAAAAGCCAAATGGATGAGCTGGGCGGAGAAGGCGTTGGCGCCTTACATCAAGGATCGCGGCAAGGATTGGGAAATCCATATCGACGAGACGCCGTTCGATCTTTGGCAGGTTCAAGGTATGCCCCCGCCCCCGCCAAATTCCGGGTATGAGAAGCTCTGGCTCGAAGAAAACAAGCCGGTGCTGTACCCCATTCAAGAACCGGTTTAGATCCTAGTCCGATTGTTGGAGGCATATGTAGAGTATGAGCAACCATCGCCGTTTTGTAGCCGTCACGGGTGCGTCGTCGGGGATAGGCGTTGCTTATGCCGAACGAATGGCGCAACGCGGCTACGACTTAATTCTCGTCGCCCGTCGGCGGAATCGACTAGAGGAAATCGCCAAGAGAATACAGACAAAGGCGAAGCGCACTGTCGAAATCGTGACTGCCGACCTGGCTGATGCCAAGGACCTGCTGCGCGTTGAGGCACTCCTGGCCGAGCGTGAGGATATTGACTTCCTGATCAACAATGCCGGCCTTGGCGCTCTTGGGCCGATCTCAAAAGTAACCGCTGACGCGCTAGAGAACCTGATAAAGATCAATATCGTGGCGCTAACACGACTGACCCATGCCGTCCTACCAGGGTTTCTTCGACGCAATGCTGGAACAATCGTCAACATCGCCTCAATGATCGCAGTCATGCCGACGCCCTCCGGCGCGGGTTATTCCGGCTCCAAGGCATATGTCCTGAATTTCACGAGGTCGCTCCAGATGGAGCTATCCAAGACAAACATCGTTGTGCAGGCGGTGCTTCCTGGTCCAGTGCGTACCGAATTTTTTGAAGCATCCGGTCTTACTGCGGCTCCCTTCCCGGACGAACTCTTCATGTCCGCGGACGAATTGGCCGATACTGCTCTCCAAGCGTTGGACCAGCGCGAACTGATCTGCTTTCCCTCGCTGGAGGATGCATCGCGCTGGACGACTTTTGAGGAAGGTCGCATTGCATTGAGCCGTGCGCTCATGCAGTCGGGTCGGCCGGCGACGAGATACTCGGAGAACGTTCAGCAACAGCCGTCGTCTGCGTCATAGCGCGATAGGAGACTCTACAGTTGCGCACTTCACCCGAGATATTGCGCAAGTCCTCCAGGATCCAGAATGCGCCGGCCAGAGCGCCATGTCGCCGCCGTCACGCGTCATTATCGCCAGTCAGGATGCCGCCTGCTACCGGATGATTCCGCGAACATCCTCGGCAACCGCAAGCAGCCGCATAAACTCCGCGGATCGCTCGTCTCCTTCGGGCCAATTATGCCCCGCACCCATCATTAATCCCGTTACAACGTCCCATGTCCTTCAATGACTTGGTCGCGCCAACCGTGTCGTTATGAATGGGCGACTCGATCATCTGATCGGCGGCATGGGCAGGTGCCTTTGCTGGATAGCTCGAACCACAAGCGATCATCGCAGCAGCGAACCCGAACGCAACCACAATCAACAATTTCGTATAACTGAACATGGTCCTTCTCGAATAGCTGACTATAGTTTCTCTTCTGCCGTATCTGCGAGCGTGTTTGCTGCACGAACGCCGGCCGCAAGTATGGCATCTGACATCGAGCGGTCTTCGACCGCGCGCGAGAGCTGAAGCGCCCCGACAAGCACGGCGAAAATTCCGATCGCCGCATCATGCGAAGGATAGCTGGCACTATTCTGCGGAAGCCGCCGAGCTAGTTGTTCGAAGAACTCGTGCATCCGAGCAGTGTAAACCTTCCGGGTGGATCGCGGCTGACGTCCGATCTCGGGAAGCAACGCTGCGGAGGCGCATCCGGTGTCTGGGTGGTCGCGATGCTCCGAGGACAGGTAATAGCGGATCAGCTCGCGGAGCTCGCCAGGGGCGGCATCAGATTCGGCCAGTCGATGCGGTTGCTCATCGAGTGCACGCTCCAGTCCCTCGCGGACCAGATCGTTCTTTGAGCGGAAGTGAGCGTAGAATCCACCATTCGTCAGTCCGGCCTCGGCCATAACCCCAGTCATTCCCGTAGCGGCGATACCCTGCCGCCGGAACTTCTTGGCTGCAGCCTTCAGGATCCGTTCGTGCGAATTGTCTTTGTGCCCTTTCGTATACCGCATGCGGGTTCTCCGGGCGATTTTGCCCTATTGTATGACTGTCTTAATATGATATGTATATCGTCATCTAATTGACCGTTCAATAGCATCGACGGAGATTCCCATGCGACAAGATGGCAAAGTGGCGATAGTGACCGGTGCTTCAACAGGTATCGGACAGGCTTCGGCAAAGGCGTTGCGCCAAGCCGGCGTCCGGTCCGGCGCTTGCGACTTGGCCTCGACGGGCAAAGGCTTAATAGCTGGTTAAGAGCCAACCTTACGCCCGACAGGCAACGAGGTGTCAGGGATAACTCACAGAGGTAATTTCATCATGCGTCGCGTCGTGGTTACGGGATTGGGATTGGTATCACCGCTGGGTTGCGGCAGTGAGTTGGCGTGGTCCCGCCTGCTCGCGGCCCGTTCAGGAATTGCGGCCCTCCCCGAATGGGCGGCTGCCCTTCCGGCACGGGTCGCTGGAATCGTGCCGACAAAGGCCGAAGATCCGGATGGAGGTTTCGATCCGGATCTGGTCGTTCCTCCCAAGGATCAGCGACGGATGGATCGCTTCATCCTCTTCGCACTGGTCGCTGCGGCCGAGGCCGTTGCGCAGGCAGCTTGGACCCCTTCCGACGCGCATTCGCTGGAGCGCACCGCGACCGTGATCGCATCGGGAATTGGAGGCTTTCCCGCAATCGTCGAGGCGGTCCGCACCACCGATCAGCGCGGGGTCAAGCGCCTCTCGCCTTTCACCGTGCCCTCTTTTCTCGCCAATCTCGCAGCCGGTCATATCTCCATCCGTTACGGCTTCAAGGGTCCCATTGGCGCGCCGGTCACGGCCTGCGCCGCAGGCGTGCAGGCGATCGGCGATGCCGCGCGTATGATCCGGTCCGGAGAAACGGACGTTGCAATCTGCGGCGGCTCGGAAGCCTGCATCGACCTCGTGAGCCTCGGCGGCTTCGCAGCCGCCCGGGCCCTTTCGACCGGCTTCAATGAAACGCCAGCGCGCGCGTCCCGCCCCTTCGACCGCGACCGCGACGGCTTCGTCATGGGCGAAGGCGCCGGTGTCCTCGTTATTGAAGAGTTGGAACACGCGCTCCGCCGCGGCGCCCGGCCGATCGGCGAAATCGTCGGCTATGGCACGACTGCTGATGCCTACCACATCACGTCAGGACCCGAGGACGGTGACGGCGCTCGCCGTGCAATGGAAGGCGCCCTGCGGCAAGCAGACCTTAGGCCCGGCGATATCCAGCATCTCAACGCCCATTCCACTTCGACGCCGGTTGGCGACGTTTCCGAACTGGAAGCGATCAAAGCCGTGTTCGGCCGCGACGGAAAGATTGCCGTGAGCGCCACCAAGTCAGCGACCGGTCATCTGCTCGGCGCGGCCGGAGGAGCGGAAGCAATCTTCACGATCCTCGCGTTACGCGACCAGGTGGCGCCGCCTACTCTCAATCTCGAAAATGTCGACGCAGCCGCGGAAGGCATTTACCTCGTGTCGCGTCAGGCCAGGCGCATGACGATCGAGCATGCGATTTCGAATGGATTCGGCTTCGGCGGCGTCAACGCGAGCGTCATCTTTCGACGCTGGCAATGAAAGACAGTACTCCGCGATTCAGGTAAATCGGGTCAGATACCGTAAATCGCAAGAAACTCACGAGCGGCCTGCTCGGAGAAGAGCTTCATTTCGTCTTCTGAGGGAGGCTTGAGCACCCCCAAAAGAAGCCCCACCTGAAGATCGGACCACAGAAGGCCCAGATAAGTCCGGACCATCTGCTTCGTCTTCGACGGCTTCAGGAGGCCGCGACTAATGGCCTGGTCGACCACCGTCGCAAGCGCTTCGCGGGTCGCACGGCGGCCATTCCTATCGATAATGCGCGCGACCTCCGGGAGATCACCGCTTCTCGCGATCGCGAAACTGTACGCAGTGAGGACGTCGGGGCGTGTGACGCCCTTGAGAAGCCTGAATCCCAATTCCCGGAGAACGCCGAAGAGTTCTTGCGCTGTGCCGGGTTCGGGCAGTTCCGAGACGCTGCCGCTGATCGCGCTTGCGCGGTCGGCTATGCAGGCGAAGAGGATCTCGTTCTTGCTCGAAAACAATGTGTAGAGCTCGCGTTTCGACACGCGGGCCTTGGTCGCGATCTCAAGGGTGCTCGCGCCCGAGAAGCCGTTGTCCTTGAGCGACTGGAAGGCAGCCGACAGGATTCGATCGCGAATAGAACTCTGCGAACCGCGACTATTGACCATGCCTCACATCTGATTGGGTAACTGATAGGTACCGCCCAGCCGGTTTAATTGCAATTGGTTATAGTTCTGATTTAGAATTAACTGGAACGCTTCGCTCCTCACTCGAGGAAGCATACCACGACCGTTACCAATACTTTCCGAGATCTCAACACGCATGCGAGTAAGTGACATGACTCAGTCCAAGCGCGACGCCCAACCTTCCGTCCAGGATGTTGCACTCATTGTCGGTGGCGGTCCGGGCATCAGCTCAAGTTGCGCGAGGCTGTTCGCGAAGAACGGTATGCGTGTTGCTGTCGCCGCCAGGAGTCCCGCAAAAGCGGTTCTTGAGAAACTCGAAAAGATGCATGGGGTGCATCGATTCGCTTGCGATGCGAGCGAACCGGCGGCTGTGGACCAGTTGTTCAAGGATGTTGTGCAGGACATTGGGACGCCGAGGCTTGTCGTGCATAACATCGATGGCCGGGTTCCCGGCATTTTCCGCAAGAGCGTGATCGAAGCCGACCCGATCATGGCACTCGAAACACTTCGAAACGCGGCGTTCAGCGCGTTCCTGGTAGGGCAACAGGCAGCAAGTCTCATGCTTGGAAACAAACTCGACACCAACGGCGCGAAAGGAACGATCATCTTCACGAACGCCAGCGCAGCGCTCAAAGGCTTTCCATCGAGCGGTGCCTTTGCAATGGCATGTCATGCCAAGTCGGGACTTGCGGAGAGTATGGCAAGAGAACTGATGCCGCAGGGTATCCACGTAGCGAATGTGCCGATCGACGCCGCGATCGGCTGGACTCAGGAGGACGGGACCCGGGCGCACCGGCTGGCGGGAACGACTGTCGACGACAACATGGCCGATCCCGACCATATCGCCGAAACATACTTGCAGCTGCATCGCCAGCATCGGTCAACGTGGGCGTTCGAGGTCGTGCTCCGACCGTGGGTCGAGAAGTGGTGACTGGCGTCGCCGGCGCGCCACGCCGCGCCTGATGCAGGCGACTGCCTTGGCTCCGGAGATTCTGCTCATTGACCAGCACCCCGCCGGGGCTAGAAACTTTCTAGCTTCATGGCCATCGAAATTGGCGTAGGCAACAATACTGAATTTGCTTGACGCGCCGCGGCTCCGTAACAAACCGCCTTATCAAACGGATAGCGGAGGAGCTTCCTAGTCTTTTTAGCCGACAAAATTTCCCGGGATCATCGATCTGGCGTGGTCCCGATCCCGCGTTGACCGCCACGGCCTTAGACCCGGTTCTCCCGTCGGACCCGATCAGGGTTTATCCCTATGCGCGTTTGCGAGCGCTGGCCCGTTTCCGACCTCAGTGGACAGATCCTAATTAGCAATGCTCAATTTTTGGCGATGGGCAATTCCGATTGCTCAATAATAATGTTCGAAGGTACGGATTGGCTTTGCCAATTACTGCTAGCTTACCACCAGCGAATTCACAACTCAGAATCGTCTCATTTCTCTGTACAACCGATACCTCCTTTTCCATTTGGATGGTGCCGGTATCATGGAGCGTCCCAGCTTTCCCGGGCTTTTAAGGGGTGGACGGCCTCTTGGCGTAAATTTGGATCAACTTCAACACGCGATCACAGCGGCAGATTACGGCAGCTTCCGCCAGGCCGCCGAAGTGCTGTCCATCAAGCAGTCGACCCTTAGTCGTTCAATTCAGCGACTCGAACACAATTTTGGAGCCGATTTATTTGAGCGATCAAGTGGCGGAGTGAGCGCGACCCCGGCCGGCCGCTACTTCTTGAGGGTAGCGCGCTCGATAGTCCAGCAGCTCGACGCGCTTGCTGCTACTACAAGGGCAAGCGGCCGTGGCGAAGCGGGCCGACTAGCCGTTGGCTTTTGTACGTCTCTCGCAGCGGGTAATTTGAGAGCATCGCTGCTAGATCTTATTCAGAAATTTCCTCATATCGAGCTCGCTACCGTGGAACGACGGCGCGCCCATCTTATGGCGGCACTTCGTAATGGTGTGCTGGACGTTCTGATCTTGACGGGAGGAGCATCATTTCAAAGCACCAGCAGAAAGTCGC
>Ga0081540_1001224_pt1 | contig 22409 bp, 20 predicted proteins | sample TabmetS2T1R1_FD_71024 | JGI IMG/M metagenome (GOLD analysis project Ga0081540, IMG submission 71024) | Tabebuia heterophylla rhizosphere microbial communities from the University of Puerto Rico - S2T1R1 | ecosystem: Host-associated > Plants > Roots > Rhizosphere ... | reverse complement strand
GTGGCCCGCGCCCACCCCCCGCGTCCCCCCCCCCGCCCCGCCAGCGACGCCCAGCCCCGCGGGGCCCGGCGAGGGAGGAATGTCCGCGGGGCCGCGCGCGATCGCCCCCGCCTCGTCGTAGGTGGGGATGACGACGGAGACCCGCATCCCGAGCGATCTACCCGAGCTTCCACCCCGGGGAGCGCCGAACGATCACACCGTCCACTCCCCAGGTGCGGCCGGCCCGTCCCCAGGACACGCAGGCGGCGACGATGATCGGCATCGCCAGCTCCCAGAACCAGGAGCTGCCGAGCTCCGAGAGCCAGAGGGTGAAGAGGAACGCGCCGGCGGCCGCGGCGACGACGCGAGTGGCCGTCCCGGTCACCAGGAGCACGCCGAACCCGAACTCGGTCATCGCCTGAAGCGGTCCGGCGATGCGCGCGTTGGCCGCCGCCGCGGACATGATCGCCTTCCAGGCGCCCGGCGCATGCCCGTTCTTCAGATAGTAGTCGATGACGCCCTTGTATCCCGCGGGGCTGTACGCGCCCTTGCCCAGGTTTTCGAAGAACACCCAGATGAAGAGCGCTCCGAGCGCCACGCGCAACACTGCAAGCGCGCGCTGCTCCAGGGTAGGTCCGGTCTGCGTTCCGTGGTCGTCCAAGGATCCCTCCTCCTCCCTCGGTCTCGGCGAGGCACCACTTCGTTACTGCGCCGGCGGGCACTCTAGCGGGGATCCGGGCGGCGTCACCTGGAAGTGAAGATGTCTTCGGGCAAGAATGCGGAGACCAGCATGTTCGGGATATCGACCAGCTGGCTGATCTTGAGATCCACGGCGACGCTGCAGATGGCGTAGGCCTGCTGACGGGTCCAGCCTCGGTCGGTCAGATGATCGATCATGTCCAGGAGCGCGTTGCGGGCGGCGAGGGTGATGTCCTCGGAGTGCCCGACTCCGTCCCGGGTGACGGAGATTCCGGTGGTGGCGTAGAAGCGGCGCGGTGCCGCAAACTCGGGCGGCAGAGAGTAGTCCTGCCGCATGAACTGGGGCCCGCGAATCCCCTTTTTCGTGGCCTCGCCTTTCCGGACCGCGAACCGCACGTACAGGGTCGCGTTCATCTCGATCGCCGTGCCACAGGTCTCGCAATCGCCCTGGGCGAAGTGGGCGTCGCCCGCGGAGAAGAGAGCCCCGGGAGTGTCGACGGGAAGGAACAGGTGCGCGCCCTTGCTGAGCTGCTTGATGTCGGTGTTTCCACCCTGCTCACGGGGAGGGAAGGTCCGGAGGGCGCGGGAGGCGATCTTCGGGTCGCTCGGCACCGCGGAGCCCGTCGACGGCGGGAAGACGACGCCACCGCGCTCGAGCAGCGCCTGTTCCCGGGCGATCGTGGCGTCGAGGAGCGCGTGCCCCGGCGCCAGGCCGATGATCCCCATGAACGGGGCGCCGGGGATGCGCACCCCGGGGAGGTCCCGCGACGTCGCCCACCCGTCGGCGATGTCCCAGCTCACCTTGAAGGGCTCGGGGAAGACATCCCTCAGGAACCCGAAGCCCGGAGTCTGCGTGGTGAACCCGTACGAGTCGGGCTCGATGTCGAGGATCTCGATGTCCAGCAGATCGCCCGGCTCGGCGCCCTCGATGTAGACGGGCCCGGTGAGCGGGTGCACCAGGCCGAGGTCCGGCTTGGCGACGATGTCCAGCGAGGCATTGGGGCCGAACTGGCCGTCGAACGCGTCGCGGGTCTCGATGACCACGTCGTCGCCGGGCTTGCAGCGGATGACCGGCGGGATGTCGGGGTGAAAGCGGTTGTGCCCCTTGCTGGGCTCCTGCGTCAGCGTCTTCGTCCGGTCGATCCGGATCTCGTGCCTGGCCATGGCTATTTCGCCTTCGATGACGCGCCGATCACGATCCCGCGGCTTGCTTTCCTCATGGCATCCCTCCGGGAAGCTCCACCATGCCAGCGCGGTGGTGGTCGGAGCCTCTCGCGCTCCGGCACAGTTCGCTATGTGACCGTCCGGCGACGGGTTCGCGAGAAACGACCTCGGAGCCGCGCGAGGCTGATCAGGTCACGCCGGGAAGCAGAAGGAAGGTGACGTTCCGCGCGCAGGCTGCACGGATCTTCCGAGCCTCTGCATAGGCGCTGCCCTCGTGCCAGGTACGCGCGGCCTCGACGCTGGGGAACTCGAGGATGACGACGCGGCGGCCGTCGTGGCTCCCCTCGAGGGCGCTCTCCCCTCCCCGGGCCAGGTACCGCCCGCCGGCGGCCACGATGGTCGGCGGAGCCGCGGCCTTGTAGCGCTCGTAGGCGGCGGGGTCGAACACATCGAGCATCGCGATCACGTAACCGGGCATGGTCGCCCTCCCTCACCGGCGACAATGCCATGCCCCCACTCGGCCGTGCATCGGCCACCGGGTTGAGGTAAGCGGCCCGTTCCCCCTGATTGGTTCTCCAGCACCGGAGACGCACATGGACAACGCTCCGCCGAATCCGAACAAGGCGCTGTGGGAGAAGGGCGATTTCACCAAGATCGCGGAGAGCATGCGCGAGAGCGGAGACGCGCTGGTCGAGCAGCTCGACGTCAAACCTGGCCTCGAGGTCCTGGACGTCGGATGCGGTGACGGAACGACGGCGCTCCCCGAGGCCCGCCGCGGCGCGGATGTCCTCGGGGTCGACATCGCGAGGAACCTGGTGGACGCCGGCAACCGGAGAGCGAAGGAGGCGGGGCTCTCCAACCTCCGGTTCCAGGAGGGCGACGTCACCAACCTGGCCGGTCTGAAAGATTCTTCGTTCGACCTCGTCGTCAGCATCTTCGGCGCGATGTTCGCGCCCAGACCCTTCGACGTGGCGAAGGAGCTGGTGCGAGTCACGAAGCCGGGCGGACGGATCGTGATGGGGAACTGGATTCCCAACGATCCGACGATCGTCGCCCAGCTGCTGAAGATCAGCTCCACCTACTCCCCGCCGCCGCCGGAGGGCTTCATCAGCCCCATGACCTGGGGCGTGGAGAACAACGTCATCGAGCGCTACGGGAGCGCAGGAATCCCGAAGGAGCGAGTCTCCTTCCTCAGGGACACCTACACGTTCCACTTCGCTGGAACTCCGGTCGAGTTCGTCGATGCCTTCCGGAAGTACTACGGCCCGACGATGAACGCCTTCGACGCCGCGGGGAAGAACGGCAAGACCGACGATCTGAAACGGGAGCTCGAGGCCCTGTTCGCCGAGAAGAACGAGAGCTCGACGCCGGGCAGAACCACGGTCAAGGCGACCTTCCTCCGCGTCACCGTGGTGCGCTGAGGGAACGCGGCAGGCCGAACCAGGGAAGCACGCCGTTCTCGAACCGGGTCATCGCGCAGATCCGGTCGCCGGAGAGGGCGAGGACGTGCAGGCCGACCGCCTGATGGACGCCGGTCGGTGAGCGCAGGTATGCCCCGAACGCCGGCTGCCCGTTGGTGCGCGTCCGCACGAGCTCGAACCTCCGGCCGGCGCCGAAGATCCCGGCGAAGAAGCGGGCCGCGAGGTCGGGGCCCACGTACTCGAGCGGCATCGGTGGCATCGAGATGAAGACGTCGTCCGTCAGGAGGGCCACCAGCGCGTCGACGTCGGCGGATTCGAAGGCACTGACGAATCTCGCCACGATCGCGTCCTCGGCCGGTGAGTCGGGCGCCGGAGCGGCTTCGCGTTCGGCGGACGACGGCTGTCGGCGCTGCATGCCGGCCCGCGCGCGCTTGAGTGCGCTGTTCACCGACTCGATCGTGGAGTCGAGCATCTCGGCCACCTCGTCCGCGTGGAAGCCGAGCACGTCGCGGAGGATCAGAACGGCGAGCTGCCGGGGTGGCAGGGTCTGGAGGCCGGTGACGAAGGCGAGGGAGATGGATTCGGTCTGCGCGTACCGGGCCTCGGGACCTGGCGGAACGTCGAGCGCACCCCGCAGCAGCGTGTCGGGGTATGGCTCGAGCCACACGACCTCGCCGAGCTGGGTCGGCTCCGGCGGCTCGACCCCGGGGATGTCCCACTCCTTGGCGGGTCGTCGGCTGGCGGTGCGGCGCGCGTTGAGGCAGCGGTTGGTTGCGATCCGGTAGAGCCAGGTCCGTAGCGCGGAACGCCCCGCAAAGGCTCCAAAGCCTTGCCAGGCGGAGAGCAGCGTGTCCTGGAGGGCCTCCTCGGCGTCCTGGTACGAGCCGAGCATCCGGTAGCAGTGCAGCTGGAGCTCCCGCCGGTAGGGCTCGAGCAGCTCCCGGAACGCATCGCCGTCTCCGCGCCGAGCCGCCGCGATCAGGTCGCTTTCCCTCATCGTCGCGTCGCCATTGTTCCGCACCTGGTCGCCCTCCTCTCCCTTCGACACCGGCGGAGGGTCGAACTGGGCGGTGGATGGGCGCCCAGTTTGGAAGGCCCCTGGTGTCTGCAAGGTCGACGGCTCCAGGGAGCCTGACGCCAACGGATGGCACACAAGGAACCAGAGATGATCCTGAAGAACAAGGTCGCGGTGATCTATGGAGCAGCGGGCGCGATTGGCGGTGCAGTCGCCCGTGCCTTCTCGAGTGAGGGAGCCCGCCTCTTCCTGACCGGCCGCAGGCGGGCCCCGGTCGAGGCGGTCGCCAGGGAGATCGTCTCCGCCGGCGGAGCTGCCGAGGTCGCGGAGGTCGACGCGCTCGACGAGAAGGCGGTGGAGGCGCATCTCCGGTCGGTGGTCGACAAGGCGGGCCGGGTCGACATCTCGTTCAACGCGGTCGGCGGTCCGAACACGATGATCCTGGGCGCGCCCTTGAGCGAGCTGGGGATCGAGCAGTTCTCCGAGCCGATCGTGGCGTACACGACGTCGTACTTCCTGACCGCACGCACGGCGGCGAGGCACATGATCCCGAACCGGTCGGGGGTGATCATGACCGTGACCGCGCTCCCTGGACGGATCGGCACTCCGCTGAACGGGGGCTACGGTCCGGCCCAGGCCGCCAAGGAGCAGCTTACCCGCGATCTCTCCCACGAGCTCGCGCGCCAGGGGATCCGGGTCGTGGGCCTGCGGCCCCACGGCATCCCCGAGACGCGCACGATGAGGGACGTCTTCGAGCTGAAGTCGAAGACCTCGGGCATGACCTGGGAACAGTTCACGGGCTATCTCGCCAGCACCACACACTCGCGGCGAGGCACGACGCTCGAGGAGCTGGGAAACGCGGCGGCGTTCGTGGCGTCCGACGGGGCGTGCGGGCTCACCGGAACGACGGTCAACCTCACGATGGGCAGTCTGGACGACTAGGCCCGAAGGAGCGCCGTCGACCTCGAGCGGCGCCTCGCGCTCCGGAACCGGTGCGAGGCGGAGTCTTCGCGTCGCCCTACGACATCGAAGATTGGGGCTGCTCGACACTTCCGGTGTGGCCCGTGCTCCCACACGTCCCGGCGGTCGCGCGCGCCTGGTACCCTCGTCGCTCGCGAGCCCGGGCCGCACACCCCATGACGCTTCCTCGAGATGCCGACGCGCCATCCGGTTCCGGCGCCTCCCCGACGACTGCCGAGAGCGAGGCACGCCCGACCGCGCTCCGCACCGAGAACCTGGCCATCGTCTTCACCGACATCGTCGGCTACACGGCCCGGACCAGCCGGCAGACCCGCGAGGAGAACGCGCGGCTTCTCGCGGAGCATGACCGGCTCCTCCTGCCCATCGTTCGCGCCTTCGGCGGCCGGCGCATCAAGTCCATCGGGGACGCGCTGCTCCTCACCTTCCGCTCGCCGACCGACTCGGTGCTCTGCGGGATGGCGATGCAGGACCGACTGGCAAGGCACGCCGCCGAGCAGCCCGAGACCGAGCGGCTGGTGATCCGTGTCGCGATCAACCTCGGGGAGGTCCGGGTCGAGCGGGGCGACGTCTTCGGTGAGCCGGTCAACGTCGCCGCCCGGCTGGAGCACGAGACGCCTCCCGGCGAGGTGTGGCTGACCGACGCCGTCCAGCTCTCGATGAACCGGGCGGAGGTGGAGCTGGAGGAGGTCGGAACCCGCGAGCTTCGCGGGGTCTCCCAGCCGGTGCGCATTCACCGCGTGCGGCGCGCCGAGGGCCCCCTTCCCTACGGCGGCAGCGCGCTGGCCCGGGCGGAGTCGGCTCCGGCCCTGCTCGACCGCGTCCTGTCCGGAGGCGGGATGCTCGAGCCCGCGCTCCGGAGCGCCGCCGCCGCGAGTGGAATGCTCGCCGCGCTGCGGACGCCCCGAGCGCTGCGCTGGCTGCGCACAGGGTTGATCGCGGTCGCGGGGATCGCGCTCGTCGTCGGAGCGACGGCCGCGGTTCGCGCCAGCCGTCCCCTCGGACGGGCCGAGCGGGCGCTGGAACGCGGAGACGCCGACGCAGCACTGGCGGTGCTCGACGCGCAGGACCGGACCGCCGAGGTGCTGGCGGCGCGGGGACGGGCGCTGATGCTGGCCCGCCGTCCGGGCGAGGCCGTCGCGTCATGGGAGGAGGCCGCGAAGCTCGACCCTGGCCCGCTCCAGAACGGGCAGATCCTCGGGGTGCTGTCCGACGAGCTCGGTGGCTCGCGCGGTCAGGCGGCCGGCGATCTGCTGGGGAAGCTCGGAGCGCCCGGTCGCCGGACGCTCGTCGACGCCACCCGCTCCGACGTCTACCGGAAGCGCTGGGCGGCGGTCGAGGCGCTGCGGCGTCTCCACGACGAGGACGCCGTCGACTTCCGCGAGGTCTACCTCGCCGACCTGCGGGTCCGGGACTGCAACGTCGTCGTCCGGGCCGCGGGCAAGCTCGCGGACCTCAATGAGACCCGGGCCATCGAGCCCCTCCGGGAGATCTCCCAGCGCAAGGCGGTGCTCGGGCTCACCGACGCCTGCGAGGCCCCGGCCGCGCGTGCCGCCCTGAAGAAGCTCGAGAAGCGCTGACCAGACGACCAACGGCACCGAGCTACTTGCAGCTGAGCGTGCAGTTCGGCGCCAGGCCCGCGAGCACGTTACCGCAGGCCTCGTTGCTCGCGGCGGACACGCACTCGCTGGCGTCGACCGCTGCGCCGCAGCTCGCCGGCGCCGCGGCGATGCACGAGGTGGCGACGATGTTCTCGCAGTCCGCGGTCGGGGTTCCGCCGCAGGCCTTCGCCCGCGCGCACCAGGCCTTGGCCGCCTCGTTACAGTCCGGCTTTCCGCCACATCCGACCGCCGCAATCGCCAGGACACAGGAAGACAGGAGCAGCATTCTCATTTGGTTCCTCCAGGGTGACTGGAGGGTGACCAGTGCAACGAGACGGCCACGGTCCGGGCGCGCGCATCACCGCGAACCACGGCCAACTCGGACGCTCGACGCCCCCTGGGGGTGTGACGATCGTGCCTCTCCTGTTGCGGCCCACGCACTGCTGCCGGGCGGGGACGGCGCACAGGCGTCTCCGGCTCGTCAGGCGCTCCGGAGCCGCGTGTGGGTTGGTGTCAGCCCCACCCTGCTGAGCGAACTTCTCGCCGGATGGGCTCTGGCCTTGCCCGGCTGGGCCTCGTGGAGGTCACTTCACGAGGTAGCGAAGGTACACCACGCCGCTGGCCGCGAAGCGGCGCTCGTCCAGGAGCGCGAGCGTCCGCCTCACGTGGTCCGGGAGTGACGGCTTCCCGCCGCCGAGGAGGGTGGGAAAGACGAACAGATCGATCTCGTCGACGAGGCCGCCCCTGAAGGCGCCGGCCGCGAGCCCGGGGCCGCCTACCGTCAAGTCCTTCCGGCTCCCCGCTTTCAGCGCACGAACCGCCTCGACATCGAACGTCCGTTCGAGGCGTGTCCTCGAGGTCGAGACCCGCTCCAGCGTCGTGGAGTAGACGACCTTGTCCACGCCTCGCCAGAGCTGGGCGAAGTCGCGCATCACCGGCGGATCCGACTCCTTGCTGCCGTACTCCGTCTCCCAGCCCCGCATCGTCTCGTACATGCGTCGGCCGAACAGAAAGGTCCCGATCGGGCGCAGGAGGTCGTTGACGAAGCGGTGCACCTCCTCGTCGGGCTGGGACCAGTCGAACCTGCCCTGCGCGTCCTCGACGTAGCCGTCCAGGGTGACCATCGAGACGTAGCGGAGCTTCGCGGTCATCCCTTGCGCTCCTCTCGGCCACGGCGCGTCGCCAGGTGCTCGTCGAGACGGTCGAGGGTCTGCGTCCAGCCTTCACGCGCGAGGAGCTGGTGTTGCTTCACCGCGGCATGGGAGGCCGCCTCGAGCGGCAACACCCGCTGGACCACGCTCACCCGCGTCCCGTGGCCAGCGTCCTCGAGCCGGACCGTGGATTCGATGAGTCCGTCGAGCGGCCAGTCGGGCAACATCGGGTGCCCACCGGGCCGTCCATGCTCATCGACGAATCCGATCGTGAAGACGAGGCGCTGGTCCTGGACGACCTCGCTGAACGTCCCCTTCAAGTGAATCGTCGCGCCGTCCTCGAACCGGTGGGCGAAGCGGATGACTCCGCCGGGTCGAGGCTCGATCACGAGGGAAAGGACCTCTGCGCCGTGCGGGCCGAACCAGCGACTGAAGTGCTCGGCCTTCGTCCACGCCTCGAAGACCAGCTCGCGGGGAGCATCGAAGACGCGGCTCAGGACCACGGCGCCGGCGAGGATCGGCTCATCGACGCTTCTTTGGACGGACATGGCTCTTCTCCTTGCTGGCGGTCTCTCTGCGCTTCGCCTGGAGCTCGACGAGGTACTCCCCGAGGCGATCGAAGCTCTTCTCCCAGAAGCGCCTGTACGCGGACGTCCACTCGGCGACCTCGCGCAGGGGTCCTGCGTCCAGGTGGCAGGGGCGCCATTGCGCCTCGCGGCCGCGGGAGATGAGGCGTGCCCGTTCGAGCACGCGCAGGTGCTTCGAGACGGCGGGGCCACTGATCGAGAACGGCGCGGCGAGCTCCGTCACCGTCGCCGGTCCCCGTGCTAGCCGCGCAAGGATCGCTCGCCGCGTCGGATCGGCGAGTGCTGCGAAGGTCGTGCTCAGACTGTCTTGGCGGATATCCATCTAACCACCTGGTTATCTAACCCGATGGTTATCTATGGCCCTCCAACCTGTCAAGGCGGATCCGATGGCCGCTCTCCCCTACGCTCGGTGAAGACATGTCCTTTCTGGTGTTTCTGCCCGGAGCCGGTGGGAGCGCGTCCTTCTGGCGCCCGGTGGCGGACAAGCTGGCCGACCTGGGCCGCACGATGGTGTTCGGATATCCCGGCTTCGACCGGCGTCCGGCCGACCCCTCCATCCGGTCGCTGGACGGCCTCTTCAGCTGGCTCGTGGAGCAGCTTCCGGTCGAGCCGAGCCACGTCATCGCGCAGTCGATGGGTGGCGTTCTTGCCGTTCGCCTGGCGATCGAGCGGCCCGATCTCGTTTCGCGCCTGGTGCTCGTTGCCACTTCTGGCGGAGTGGACGTGGCACGACTCGGTGGAGCCGATTGGCGTCGTGACTACCGCGCAGCCCTGCCGACGGCACCGACCTGGTTCACCGAGGATCGGACCGACCTGACGGACAGCCTGGGGTCCATCCGCGCGCGCACCCTCCTCCTGTTCAGCGACGCCGACCCGATCAGTCCACCATCCGTCGCTCAGTTCCTCGCCGGGCGCATCCCGGATTCGCGCATCGTCACAGTCCGCGGCGGGACCCACGCGTTCGCCAGCGAGAGTCCGGACGAGGTCGCTTCGATCATCCGAGATCATCTCGCCTAGGACCACGAGGGCCCAGCCTCACGAGCGCGTTCTCGCGGAGCAGCGAGGAGACGAGTGTTTCGCTTCCCCGCACGCCAGTGTGAGGTGCTCGACAGTGAACGTCCCGGGTGGACGCTGGGGAACCGAGTCGCTACCTCTGGGCATGCGCTCCTTCATGACCCTGACCGCTCTCCTGCTCCTGGGCTCGTTCCCCGCACTCGCCGCGGACAACGACGCACTGGTGTCCGACGCCCAGGCCGTCGCTCAGACCTTCAAGTCGAAGGACTCGAAGATCGAGAAGTTCTTCTCCAGCGCGGCCGGCTATGCGGTCTTCCCCACCATCGCCAAGGGCGGCTTCATCGTCGGCGGCGCCGGCGGCGACGGAGTTCTCTTCGTCGGCGGCAAGCCGGTCGGCACGGCAAACATGGGGCAGGCCAGCGTCGGGTTGCAGCTCGGGGGACAGACCTACTCGGAGGTCATCTTCTTCGAGAACCCGTCCACGCTCTCCGACTTCAAGAACGGTCACTTCCAGCTCGATGCCCAGGCCACCGCGGTGGCGATCTCGGCCGGCGCCTCCGCGGACGCGAACTACACCCGCGGCGTGGCGGTGTTCACGATGACCAAGGCCGGCCTGATGTACGAGGCCTCGGTGGGCGGGCAGAAGTTCACCTTCCATCCCTTCCCCGCCGAGAAGACCAAGACCGCAGCGCAGAAGTAGGCGCGGGGAGCCCTATCCCGCTCGGCCGCCGAGGTCGAGGACGGCCTTCGCGAACGCCGCGGGCGCTTCTTGCGGCAGATTGTGCCCGATCCCGCCGGTGATCAGCCGGTGCTCGTACTTCCCGGTGAACTTCTTGGCGTACGCGCTCGGCTCCGGGTGGGGCGCGCCGTTGGCGTCTCCTTCGAGCGTGATCGTCGGCACGGTGATGACCGGGAACTTCGCGAGCTGCTCCTCCAGGTGGTCGTACTTCCGCTCTCCGTCCGCGAGGCCCTGGCGCCAGCGGTAGTTGTGGATCGTGATCGCGACGTGATCGGGATTCGCGAGGGAGGCCGCGGTGCGGTCGAACGTCGCGTCGTCGAAGTTCCACTTCGGAGAGGCGAGCTTCCAGATGAGCTTCGCGAAGTCGTTCCGGTTCTTCTCGTACCCTTCGCGGCCGCGCTCGGTGGCGAAGTAGAACTGGTACCACCACTGGAACTCGGCGGCCGGAGGCAGTGGAACCCTTCCCGAGGCCTGGCTCCCGATCAGATAGCCGCTGACGGAGACGAGTGACTTGCACCGCTCTGGCCATAGGGCGGCGACGATCGCGGCCGTCCGCGCTCCGATGTCGAAGGCAGCAAAGGTGGCGCTCTTGATCTTCAGAGCGTCCATGAGATCGACGGCGTCGACCGCGAGCGCCGCCGGCTGACTGTTCCTGACCGCATCCTTCGAGCGGAACTGCGTCGTGCCGTACCCACGCAGGTGGGGAACGATCACCCTGTGACCCGCCGCCGTCAGCGCAGGAACGACGTCGACGAACGCGTGGATGTCGTAGGGCCACCCGTGGAGGAGAATCACCGGAGGACCGGCGGCCGGACCCGCGTCGACGTAGCCCACGTTCAGGGCGCCGGCGTCGATCTGCTTGATGGGTCCGAAGGACCTGGCCGCCCCGGACGCGCTCCCGGCGCCGCCCGAAGGCTTCGACTGAGCCGCGGCGGCTCCGGGGAACGCGAGCTCGGCGGACGCGAGCGTCGCTGCCGCGGTCATGAGAAAGCGACGACGATCCAACGTGTTGTCGTGACTCATATTGGCCCTCCCCGGGTTCGTTCCGTCCCTTCCGAGCGTACGGGCTGGGTGGCCGTGGACGCCACTTCAACCTGGCCATTGGCCATGGGGTGCTCCGGCGGCGAGCCAGTCCGGAGCCTGATCTCACTTCAATCCCTCTCGTCTCAATCCTTCTCGTCGCGTTGCTCGTCACCGAGCCGTCGGGCGGGTCCGAGCGTCGCGCGCCCGACGCTCGCTGCGCGCACCCGACTTGGTGCCTCGCCGACATCGAATCGCCACCCCGAGCACTTATCCGCGCCCAGGCCCCATCTCGGGGCTCTGGGGTGAACACGGCATGCGCATTCGATTGGTGGTCACCGGCGTCCTCGCGGCGCTGGCGCTCGCGGGCCCGGCAGGGGCTGGGCCGAAGGTGGTCGTCATCTCTCTCGATGGAGCCAAACCGGACTTCATCCAGCACTACCTGGAGACGGGGGTGCTCGACCGCGGGACCGGTCTCGGGAGGCTCGTCCGGCATGGAGTTCGCGCCGAGAGGAACGTGACGGCGAATCCGTCACTCACGGCACCTGGCCACATCCTCATCGCCACCGGATCGACGTCCGCGCACGACGACATCGCCTCCAACACCTTCCATCCCGTTGCAGGAACCAGCAGCAGCTCGTTCAGCGGGTTCGCTGCGCCGATCGGCGGATACGAGATCAACCCGCTCGGCCCGACGCCCGAGTCTGAGCTCACCGCCGTTCCCCTCTGGGTGAACGCCCGCCGCGCAGGGAAGGTCGTGGTCACTGCGACCTGGGCAGGTGGCGATGGTGCAGACATCGCGCTCACCCTCCCCGGCGCTCCCAGCGTGGTCATCCAGCCGGCCGTCCCCTACCGGACCGTCGACTACACCGTCCCGTTCGGAGCGTTCGGCGGGGTCGGCGCGCAGGGCTACGCGAAGGGGGCCGCCGACTTCGCTCCCGCAGATCCGTCCGTCGTCAGCCAGCTCGCGGCCGCCGGATTCACGTCCGCCAGCCCCGTGCAGATCGCCTCGCTCGAGACCGTCTTCTGCGCTCCCACCGCGGCGGCGACCTGTGGCTCGACCTCGAGCAGCGTGCGCACGCTCCGCTACGTCCTGGTGGCCGCCGCCCTCGACAGCACGGCCGACGGGAAGACGAACTACGACACCTTCGTCGTCTTCACGGTCCCCGGTCCCGCGACGCCCGGAATCACCGATGCCCCCAGCGTGCTCCACCCCGGCCCGTTCGCTCGTCCGTCGACGGGGCCCGCCGTCGTCCGTCTCGGTCACGAGTCGGCGCCGTTCTTCTTCGAGGGCTCGGGCAGCGTGGTCGGCGCATCCTTCTTCGTGACCCAGTTCGCCTCCGACCTCTCGACGGTCCACCTCATCCGCTACGGCGCGGCCTTCATCCCCCGGAACACCGCCGCGCTCGATGCGGTCAACGACATCAACAACAACGTCGGCTTCTGGCGGCCGCAGCCGGACTTCCGGATCCCCGAGCGCCTGAGCCCGGGGTTCGATGCCTTCCCCGACATCGAGCTCGAGGCCGCCTGGGAGGATCTGGTCTCGACCTGGATCCGGTACCAGGGGGACGTCGCCATCCACTCGCTCCGGGCCAACCCCGACGCCGACCTCGCGATGATCTACTTCGAGCAGCCGGATGGCTCGGAGCACCAGTTCCTGCTCACCGACTGGCGGCAGCCGACCAATCCACGCGATCCGACGAGCATCGGCTCGCCGGGCTCGCCTGCCGGTGCCACCGGACAGGACCCCGCGAAGGTCGCCCGCTACCGGAAGTACGTGCAGAACGCCTACCAGGCTGCCGACAGCGCCGTGGAGCGCGTCATCCAGGCCACGGGCGTGGACAGGCACGGGGCTCCGAAGTCGAACGTCATCGTGGTGTCCGACCACGGCTTCGCGCCGTTCCACACCGCCGTGAACGTGACCGAGCTGCTGCGCCGGGCGGGCGTGGACACCACCAAGGTCATCGTCCGGACCAGCGGCCCGGCGGCCAACGTCTACGTGAACCTCGCCGGACGTGAGGCCGGTGGCGTCGTCAGCGCGGACGACTACGGGCCCCTGGTCCAGCAGATCGCCGGAGCGCTCAGCCAGGCCGTCGACCCCAACGCGATCTACAACGGGCAGAAGAACCCGACCTTCACCCAGGTCGTGGCCCGCCCCGACAAGTGCAAGAAGCCGGGCTTCTGCACGAGCAAGGTCATCGGCCAGGACTACGGCGACGTCTTTGCCACGATGGCCGAGGGCTACAACTTCGATGGCACCCAGACCCCGGTGGTCGCGCGGCTCGGCGATCCCGCCATCCCGGCCGGGACGATCCCCGCCTACTCGCTTCCGAACTTCTACGGCGCGCACGGGCACGACCCGAAGCTGCCGGAGATGAGCGCGACCTTCATCGCCGCAGGGCCCGACTTCCGTCAGGGAGTGGAGATCGGCAAGGTCCGGAACATCGACGTCGCTCCCACGGTCCTGGAGATCCTGGACGTGGAGCCCGCGTCGACGGTGGACGGCCGCGTGCTGCGCAAGGCGCTGGAGCAGCCGCGCCACTGCGACTGGCAGCACTGGTGGCGGTGCTGGGAGGACGACCGCGGCGACGACCAGCAGTGACGAGATCCGTCGCCGCCGGGCGCGCCATCCCGGCGGCGACGTGACCGCCCACCGACGATCCGAGGCTCGACCCGTTCGTCGTCTCGCCGGAGCAGTGGACTCCGGGAGCCCAGGCTCCCAGAATCGCGCCAGACGAGAGGGCCGACCCATGCAAGGCGAGATCCAGACGTACCGTGGCTCCTGCCACTGCCAGCGGGTCCAGTTCGAGATCCAGTCGGCCCTGAAGCCAGCGAACCGCTGCAACTGCTCATACTGCAGGCGGCGCGGCGCGGTGATGACCCGGGTCCCCGCCGATGCGTTCAAGCTCGTATCCGGCGAGGACTCGCTCGGGCTGTACCAGTTCAATACCGGCGTGGCGAAGCACTACTTCTGCAAGCACTGCGGCATCTACACCTTCCACCGGCCCCGGGTTGCCCCGGATCTCTACGGCATCAACGTGGGCTGCCTCGAGGGTGTCGACCCGCTGTCGATGGAAGTCGGTGTGAACGACGGCGCGGCGTACTCGCTGCTCTGATCCCGACGACTCCGGAAGCACCAGCGTCCCGCGACGGGAAATCGGCACGGGTTCCCGCTCTCGGAATGGCGTGAGAACTTCCCGCTCCCCGTGTGGCGTGAGGACCGGGGCGCCGCGCTGATTCGCCACGGCTCATTTCCGCAAAGCCGAAACAGTCGCCGCAATGCGGGAGCGGTTCGCAGAGCGCACGCGGCCCTACCCTCCTCGCGCAGATGGGAGCGACGGCCAGATGAATCACCGCGAGGGGACGACGATGGAACGACGTGGTCGAAGGCGTCGAGGTCACGACGCATCCAGGCGCCAGGTGCTCGTCGGAAGCGCGGCAGCCTGGGCGGGGCTGTACCTCGCTGGCGGTCCCGGAAGCGCAGGAGCAGCCACCCGTGAAAAAGGGAGCGACACCATGAGCAAGATCACCACCAGGGACGGCGTCGACATCTTCTACAAGGACTGGGGCAAGGGACAGCCCATCGTCTTCAGCCACGGCTGGCCGCTCTCGGCCGACGACTGGGACCCGCAGATGATGTTCTTCGTCGCCAAGGGCTTCCGGGTCATCGCTCACGACCGGCGCGGCCATGGCCGCTCGTCACAGGTCAGCGTCGGGCACGACATGGACCACTACGCGGACGACCTCGCGGCGCTCACCGCCCACCTGGATCTGAAGAACGCGATCCACGTCGGGCACTCCGCCGGCGGGGGAGAGGTCGTCCGCTACGTTGCCCGGCACCAGGGCCGGGTGGCGAAGGCCGCCGTCCTCAGTGGCGTCCCGCCGCTGATGCTGCAGACGCCGGCGAATCCGGGCGGCCTTCCCAAGTCATACTTCGACGAGTTCCAGGCAAACGTCGCCGCCAACCGCGCACAGGTCTACCGGGACATTGCTTCTGGGCCCTTCTACGGATTCAACCGTCCCGGCGCGAAGCCACAGGAGGGAGTCATCCAGAACTGGTGGCGCCAGGGGATGATGGGCGCAGCCAAGGCGCATTACGACGGGATCGTCGCCCTCTCCCAGACCGACTTCACGGAGGATCTCAAGAAGATCACCGTGCCGGTGCTGGTCATGCACGGGGACGACGACCAGGTCGTTCCCTACGCCGACGCGGGGCCCCTGACGGCGAAGCTCCTGAAGAACGGGACGCTCAAGACGTACAAGGGCTTTCCTCACGGGATGCCGACGACGCACGCAGATGTGATCAACGCCGACCTGCTCGCGTTCATCAAAGGCTGACGGGGGAGCGCAGTCCTACGGGGGGAGCCTTCGGTACTCCTCCCTGGCCTCCCTGTAGAGCGGCAGGTCGTCGTCGGCGTCCTTCCAGAGAGCGAAGAACTCCTCGTAAGAAGCGCGGGCGCCCGCGTCGTCGCCCATGAGGCGCTGGGCTCGGGCGAGCTGAACGCGCGCCATCGGGCCGATCGCCCAGAACTCGACCAGTCCGGGGTGCCCGAGAACCTTCCTGAGCTCGGCGGCAGCTGCTCGGCCATCACCGAGTCGTAGCTGGGCAAGTCCGCCAAGGTACGCGGAGTAGAGATTCGGAAGCGGGCCCCAGGTGGTGAGCTCGAACCTCTTGGCGGGCCGCAGCGCCTGGATTGCGCCTGGGGCATCGTCGGACTGCAGCTTCATCCCTGCCTCGAGGATCGGAAGGATGTAGCTCTGGATCAGCGTGTGCGACGGAAAGTCCCGGCGCAGCCCTCTTGCGGCTTCCCGGGCCGCAGCGGCCTGCCCGGTCCGGGCCAGGATCATCGCATCCAGGATCCTGGTTCCGAGCTGTGTCGAGGGCGTCTTCGTGGACGCCCCTGATTTCACGCGAACACCGGCTTCCGCTTCCATCAGCAACGAGCGACGCTCGAGGAGAGCGTTCAGCTGCTCGTCCGCTGGAGCCGAAGCTTCGTCCAGCTTTGCGACGTGAAGTGAGGCACGGAAACGTCCGTGAACCTGCTCGAGCGCCCACCGCGTCGGAAGAAGCGCGCGTTCCAGGTCAGGGCTTCCCTCCGCTTGCAACAGCTCCTTCTGCATCGCCGCCTCGTCGCGCTCGAGAAATGCGAGGGTCGCCCGCGACGCCCGCAGGAGCGGTGAGTCGAAGCCTCGTCGGAGCGCATCGTCGTAGACACCCCGTGCCTCCGCCAGCTGATCGGTGTGCAGGCATCGCAGCATCCAGTGCCAGTAGGCCCACGGTGTGGGCAGGAGACGCGCGGCTTCGCGAGCTTGGCCGAGCGCTCGATCGTGATCGCCGAGGTTCGCGAGGCAGAGGGAAAAGTTGTTACGAGCGAACAGGTCGTACTGGAAGGTCTTCACCCACTCCGCAAGGACGGCACAGGCCCTCTCCTCCTCGCCCGTCACCAGGCCGTAATAGGCGCTGTCGACGTGAAAGCGCCCCGGAAGGGTCAACCGGTCCCGCAGCTCGAACGCGCGCCGACTCGAAGCTGCCGCAAGCGTCGTTCGTCCCAGGGTTTCATGCGCGGCGCTGAGCGCAGCGTGCGCCAGTGCGAAGTTCGGATCGACCTGTGTCGCCCGCTGGTAGTACGGGATCGCCTCCTCTGGCTTACCCAGGAGGTGATGTCGATATCCAATCGTCAGGAGTTGCAGCGCCTCCGGAGACGCCGTCGTCGCCTGCTCGATGGGTGCGTTGAACCTGGCGACGGACTCAGGGGGCTCACCGAGCCGCGCGCGCAGCTGCGTCGCGGCGACACCGAGCGCCTGGATCACGGCATCCCTGCTGACGGGGGGTGAATCGATCTGAGCGATGGCCGCACCCGACCGACAGTCGGTTGCCGTGAGCCCGACCCGCAGGGAATTGCCCGCGTCGGCCAGGGATGGAGCGACCATCATCCTGCTCTGCGTGCGACGGCAGACCTCGAGGGCGATCTCGGGGGTGATCCGGCCGTTCTCGCCGAGCTTCATCGGTGCCAGCGCCGAACGAAGCTTCGGCTCCTGCAAGACGTTGAGGTAAGGCGTCTGCTCGAGAGCGACTCGCAGTGCATTGAACAGAGCATCGTCGAACGCCGTGTCGGTGGTCTTGTTGGTGAGGTGCGCGACGAGAATCGTGTCACTGGGCGCGAGCGTCGTGCCTGTTCGCCCCGGCCGCAGCGTCAGCCAGGCACCGGAGAGCATCAGAGCGAGCAGCGCCAGCCCGGCGACAAGGAACCGGAGGTTCACGCGCGGGGACGGACGCAGGCGATCACGGATCTCCTCCAGCTCGCGTCGCATCTCGGAGGCCGTCTGGAAGCGACGTTCCCGATCCTCCTGCATCGCCTTGCTGATGATCGCGTCCAGGGATCGAGGTCGCCTGGAGCTCCCTGCCTGCGGACCGGGGGCCACGACGGGGACCGGGGCACCGCTGGAGCGTTCCTCCTCGAAGGCACGTCGGCCGGTGGCCATCTCGTAGAGCACGACTCCCAGCGAGAAGAGATCGGAGCGCGCGTCCAGCGGTTCCTTGCGCACTTGCTCCGGTGCCATGTAGCCGGTCGTGCCAACGGCACCACCCGTCCGGGTCAAGGCCGGGTCGGTCGGAGGGCTCGAGCCTCTCGTGTCAGCCTGCGTGACCTCCTGTGACTCGTTGCCGCTGGTGATCAGCTTCGCAACGCCGAAGTCCAGCAGCTTCACGGGGCCGTCGGCGGTCAGGAAGATGTTGGCGGGCTTGATGTCGCGATGGACGATGTCCTTGCGGTGCGCCGCTTCCAGCCCCGCGCAGACCTGGATCGCGATGTCCACCAGCTCGGGCGCCGGGATCGCCTCTGGCGCCGAGGCGGCGATTCGCTGCGACAGCGTCCGACCTTCGAGCAGCTCCATCACGATGAATGGATGGCCGGAGTCGTTCTGGATGTCGAAGATGGTGCAGATGTTGGGGTGATTGAGCGCGGATGAGGTCCGCGCCTCCCTCTCGAGACGGAGGAGAGCGATCGGGTCCCCGGCGAGCTCCTCGGACAGGAACTTGAGCGCGACCTGACGGCCGAGCTTGAGATCCTCGGCCTTGTAGACCATTCCCATCCCCCCACCACCGAGGAGCTCGATGACCCGGTAGTGCCCAACCTTGGCGCCGACGAGATCGCGAAGGCCGCGCGAGGAGCCTTCAGGAGAGACGGGGGGCCGGGGTCCCGCGCCGGCCGGTCCGGTGTGGAGCCACTCGACCGAGGGAATGAGTCGGTACCCTCGCCGCCCGAGCGTCTCGATGTAGCGGGGGCTCGCCGCCGAGTCCCCGAGCGCCCGGCGAAGCATCCTGACCGCCACGTTGATGCTGTGGTCGAACTCGACGACCGTGCCATTCGGCCAGAGCGCCCGTTGAATTTCACCGCGAGTCACGGGCTTTCCGGCCCGTTCGATCAGCATCCGCAGGATGACGAACGACTGCTCGCGCAGAAGGACCCGCTGCGAGGCCTGGTCTTCTTCCAGCGCCCGCACCTCGCCGGATCGGAGGTCGACCTCGAACGATCCCAGCCTGATCCGTCCGGATGGCGCTGTCGCCGTCCCGTTCATGCACGTGGGTTGCGGTGTGAGTTCGAAGCAGCCAAGAGCCGCAGATAACCCAGAAATAACCGCCCGTGCATCGAGTCCGCGGCGCGCCATCCACTACAGAGCGCCGCGTGAGGCCAATGCTCTGTCCAGAGGGGCGCGACGCGCGAAGTGCCGGGACGGCACCGGACAGGCATCCGCTCGAGGTGCACAGGAGCCTCGGATCGGCAGGACCCGCCCTGGAAATCCCGGTGCTCCGCCATGAGTCTCCTCCACGTGTGGTCTCCCGGCCGATCGCGGATGGAGCTCGGATTTCGGGGCGGTGGCAACTTGGACCGTTCGAGTCCGACCTCCCCGGCCCGGAGGACCACGTCCTGGTGACGACACTCCGCGCGGAAGGAACGGCGACCTGGAGGACGAGCATCCAGACCCTGGACGCACGCTTGACCCCGGGAGCCTTCACGCTCGTGCCGTGCGGGCACGATGGTCACTGGCGAGTCTCCGGAGCCGGGATCTACCGAGGCCTCAGTCTCGGCCCGGCCCGCCTGAGCCGGTGCGCCGAGGAACTGGGCCGCGGACGTCAGTCCAACCTCTCTGAACGTCTTCAGGTCTCCGATCCGATGGCGTTCCACCTCATGCGCTCGATGGCTGACGCGGCCGAGTCGGGGGCGCCGGATCGCGCCCTGTTCCTCGAGCAGCTCGTGGACCTCATGTGCCTCCACCTTCTGCGGAATCACGGGTGCGTCCCCGCGCGCCTCGATCGGCCGCCGCGCGGTGCGCTTGCGCCATGGCAGGCCCAGCGCGTCGTCGCCTACATGAAGGATCGGCTCGACCAGGAGATCTCGCTCCAGGACCTCGCCCAGGTCGTGCGACTCAGCCGGTTCCACTTCTGCAGCGCGTTCCGTGTTGCGACCGGGAGCACGCCGCACGAGATGCTCACCCAGCTGAGAGTCGACGAGGCCCGTCGTCTCCTCACCTCGTCGACTCGGTCCATCTCCGAGATCGCGCTCTCGGTCGGGTTTCAGACTCCGTCTGCGTTCGCCTCCCGCTTCCGGAAGGCTGTCGGTTTGACTCCCCGGGAATTCCGGCGGTCTCGACGACTCCTCACCGCGTGTGATGCCGGCCAGTCACGCTCCACTGCTCGTGCGTCCTGAACCCGGGCCCAAGGCAGCGCCCGGTCCGCTGGTCCGAGTCTCAGGTCTGCTGCCTGACGGACGCCGAGGCGCCTCGTCGCGTCGAGGGGCAAGGCGCGGATCGAAGCACGAAGATGCCGCCCGCAGTTCGAAGGGAGAAGCGCATGGAGATCTGCATTCTGAAGTTCGACGCGAGTCGCGATGCGGAGAACGCTCTCAAGGAGGTCTGCGACGCAAAGGGAGACCGCAATCCGTGGCTGTACGACATCGGCGTGCTCTCGCGGCCACTCGTCGGCCGCGTGAGAGTCTCGGCGTCGTTTCCAGACGGTAAATCGAAGACCTTCCACGAGGGCGATCTGGCGGATGCGGTGGCCGACCTGGGCGCGTACACGGGCTACTTCGTCTCGGCGCTCGCCGGTCCGCTCGGCCAGGTGACCGGTGCAATGAAGGCGGCGACTCTCGCTGGCGCCGCCGGCACCGAGGCGGAGCAGCGCTTGCTCCACCTGGACGAGATCAAGAAGGCGTTGCCTCGAGACAGCTCGGTGCTGGTCCTGGTCGCCACCCCGCAGATCTGTGATGCGATGGTCGACGCCTTCAAGTCCTACCAGCCAAAGGTGATCCGCACGGACGTCGCCGACGAGCTGCAGCAGCGCTTGCAGGGTCTACACGAGCGTCTCGCGCAGCAGTTCGTGCAACAAGAGGCTCACTAGACGAGACGCGGCCGGAAGCCCAGACCTGAGCTCTCGACATACCGGAGCCCTACCGTGACCTGGAGCGGTGGGGCTTCGGCGTTCGAGGGAGCTCAGGGACTCCCGCCATCCGGACGGAGGAGAACGATCGCTCCTCCATCCAGCCCACCCTGCACCAGCTGCGCCACGTAGAGATTCCCGGTGGCCACATCCTCGGTCACGTCGACCGGGTCACTGAGCCCGGAGGCGACCTGAAGCACCTGGTTGCGATCGATCGGGCCACCGCCTGCGGGAATGGGCAGCGCGAGCAGGTCGTCCCCCGCGCTGTATTCGACCACGAGGAGATGCCCCTTCAACGCGCCTCCGAACGCCGGACCCTTGACCTCCAGCGCTCCGTCGGGCGAGCGGTTCCGGCTGAAGTTGTAGATCGACCCCTTCCAGTTCGTGTCCGGCAGGATGCCCACCGGGTACCCGACTCCTCCGTCGGAGGACGCCGCCACCTCGTCCGGATCTTCAGCGGGCGTTGGGTTCCCCCCGTTGAGCACGTACTGCCCGCGGGCCGGATCGGGGTGCCCGTAGTAGCCGCCCGCCACCACGTCGAAGAGGAAGTCATCCAGCGTGGGGATGCTCGTCAACGCCGGCACCACCGGCGTCACCCCGGGCGGAGTCGCGGGCGTGTACGCACCGGCCGCGGTCCCGTTGGTCGGACAGTAGAGGTGGCCGTTGCTGTGCCAGACCAGATCGTACGCGTTGCGGAGCCCCATCCCGTAGAGGGTCAGTGGCGCTCCCGGCGCGGTGGGGTCGTACAGCGTTCCGGCGTCCGCGAGCAGGTCGCCCCCTCCGCCGAGCCCGCCATCCGTCGCCGGTGGCGGCGCGAGAGGCTCCGTCCTCACGTCGATCGGAGTGCTGAGGAGCTTCAGGTCCAGGCGCAGTACCGCCGCCGAGAGGAGGTGCTCGTGCGCATTGTACCAGGTGGGGTCCGGCGCCCCCGACCCGGTCATGCTGCCCTGCGCGACGTAGAGCGCCCCGTCCGGACCGAACGCCAGGCTGTTCGTCATGTGGTCCTTCGGCGAGCGCGGAAGACCTGTCACCATGTCCTCCGCCCTGGCCACGAAGCCACGCCGCCTGCGCTGGAGAGTGATCCGGGTGATGGTCCCGCTCCAGTCCGGCGCCGGCTGCACGGAGACCGGAGCGTCCGTCGTGACCCAGAAGACCATCGGATCATCCGGCTGAAAGGCGATCCCGAGCACAGTCCTCCCGATGAGCGCAGAGAAGGTTTCGAGGTCGGTCAGCGTGCCATCGGGCGCGAGGGTCCACCGGCGAATGATGCCGTCGAGGGCCGTGGCGTAGAGCTTGCCATCCGGGCCGATCAGCAGGCTGCTGACGGGCGGGCCGTTGAAGAGCGCCGGCTGCTGGATGGCGTACCGGTAGCGGGGATCGATCTTGAGGTTGGTGAAGTCACCGGTCGAGAAGTGGCTCTGGAAGGGAACGAAGGAGGCCCCGCTCTGGTCGGTGACCCCGCTGGTGATGAGAAAGGTGTAGTCGGTCTGCGGGTCGAGGACGCCTTTGGGCTGGAGGACGATGGCGTCGTTGCCGCCCGAAGTATTCACCGTGGCGTCGACCTGCATGCCATCGCTCGTACGCAGGAGCCTCACCGTTCCCGGG
>Ga0081540_1001223_pt1 | contig 22441 bp, 25 predicted proteins | sample TabmetS2T1R1_FD_71024 | JGI IMG/M metagenome (GOLD analysis project Ga0081540, IMG submission 71024) | Tabebuia heterophylla rhizosphere microbial communities from the University of Puerto Rico - S2T1R1 | ecosystem: Host-associated > Plants > Roots > Rhizosphere ... | reverse complement strand
CGGCGCGACGAGCGCGACCGTCAGGCCGGCCGCGCGTGCCGCCTGCGCGGCGCCCTGCAGGTCGGGCGACTCGACCCCCCCGCCCGCGCCGTGGCCGAGCACCAGCGCCGCGCGCGGGTCGTCCACCTCCTGCAGGTGCACGCGCGCGGGCCCGTGTGGCGTCTCCAGCGTGCTCATCGCCCCGATAATGGCGCGGAGTGGTCCGCCGCCGCATCCTCGTTCACGGGCACGTCCAGGGAGTGGGCTTCCGCTGGTCGATCGCCCGCGCCGCGCAGTCGCGAGGCGTCAGCGGCTGGGTCGCGAACCGCCCCGACGGGACGGTCGAGGCCGTGCTCGAGGGCGACCCTGACGCCGTCGACTCGGTCGTACGGCTTTCGCAGGAAGGCCCACGCGGCGCGAGCGTCCAGCAGGTCGAGGTCGTCGAGGAGGAGCCGGAGCAGCTGACCGGCTTCGTCACCCGCTGATGGCCCGCCATGTCGTCCTGCTGCGCGGGATCAACATCGGCCCGCGCAACCGGATCGCGATGCCCGCGCTCCGCGACGCGCTCGAGGAGGCCGGCTTCGTGGACGTCCAGACCTACCTGCAGAGCGGCAACGTCGTGCTCGAGAGCCGCGCCAAGCCCGAGGCCGTGCGCAGGAAGGTGGAGAAGCTGATCAGGGAGCGGTTCGACCTCGAGATCGCGGTCGTCGTCCGCACCAAGGCCCAACTGGCCGCCGTCGTGAAGCGCAACCCGCATGCCAAGGTCGCGACGAACCCGAAGGCCTACCAGGTCACCTTCCTCGACAAGAAGCTCCCCGCGAAGGTCGTGCGCGAGCTCGAGCAGGTCGCCGCGCCGGACGAGCGTGTGGCCGTCGCGGGCCGCGAGGTCTACGCCTGGCACCCAGGGACGATCGCGCGCTCGAAGCTGTGGGCGAAGCTCGCCGGGCAGGGCCTCGGCGTCACCGCGACGTCCCGGAACTGGACGACGGTCGAGGCCCTGCTCCGGCTGGCCGCAGACGGCTAGGTCGCCAGCGCCTTCTGCTTGAGCGAGTCGAACTCCGACTGGTTGATCGCGCCGCTGTCGAGCAGCGACTTCGCCTGCGCGATCTGGGAGGCCGGATCGTCCGCAGCGACCGACCGGATGTACTCGTCGGCCTGCTGCTGCTGCCGCTTCACCGACTGCAGGTTGCGTTCGTTCATCCCCTTGCTCTGCGAGATCAGGTAGACGAAGACGCCGATGAACGGCGTGATGATCACGAAGATGCACCAGAGCGCCTTCTTGCCGCCGCTGATGTCGTGCCGGCGGAAGACGTCCGCGAAGATCGTGATCAGGAGCCAGAACCAGATGATCCAGGCGAAGAAGATGAACATCGTCCAAAGGATGTCGAGAAACGGGTAGTCCGCTGCGATCACGCTTCCTCCTGGTCGTTTGACCGCGTCAGCCTCTCGCTTTCGACTGGAAAAGACCTCACCCCAGCGGGATGATGCGCCTGATGATCCAGCTGGCGAAGCAGCTCACGCTCTCCTGGGTCGCGAACGCCATCACGCTGGCGGTCGTGACCGCGGTGCTCAGCGGGGTCAAGGCCGACACCGCCGGCGACCTGATCCGGGCGGCGTTGCTGTTCGGGATCCTGAACACGATCCTCAAGCCCTTCCTGCGGCTGCTGACCCTGCCGCTGGCGTTCGTGACGCTCGGGCTGATCTGGTTCGGGGTCTCGATGCTGATGCTGAAGCTGACGGCGATCATCGTCGACGGCTTCTCGATCCACGGCTTCGGGACGCTCGTCTGGGCGACGGTGATCGTCTGGGCCGTGAACGTCGTGCTCGACTTCGTGCCTGGACCGTGGCGCGGCACGCGCCGAGACTGACTCACCGAAAAAATACCTGCAAATTGGCCTGTTTTTTCGGTTTGGCCTCTGCCTGCGCGGGTACTCGAAGACCAAAGCGACGAGGCCTGCGGGCCTCGAGGAGGTGGGGTAATGGCGACCGTCGACATGTGGACGTTCAGGACAGCGCCGAACATCGATCTGAGCGGCTTCAAGGTCGAGGCCACGGACGGCGACATCGGCAAGGTGGACGAGGCGACCAACGAGGCCGGCGGCTCCTTCGTCGTGGTCGACACCGGCCCGTGGATCTTCGGCAAGAAGGTGATGCTCCCGGCCGGCGTGATCAACGACGTCGACCCGGACACCGAGACGATCTTCGTCCAGCGCACGAAGGACGAGATCAAGAACGCGCCGGAGTTCGACGAGCAGCGCTACCACGACCAGGAGTACCGCGACGAGCTCGGCGGCTACTACGGCGGCACGCGCCGCTAGGCGCGACCGCAGCCGTGTTCACGAAGCCCCGCTCCGGCGGGGCTTCGTCTTTTTGGGGAGCGATGAGTCTCACGCCTGGCTGCGGTCTAATAGCCGTCACCCCCCCAGGAAGGAGCCGAGATGAGCACGACCGCCAGGGAGTCGTTGAGCCACGTCAGCGCGATCAGCCTGTTCGTGGAGGACCTCCAGACCGCCAAGTCGTTCTACGAGGCCGTCTTCGGCGTGGAGGTGGTCTTCGAGGACGAGAGCTCCGTCTGCGTCAAGTTCGACCAGCTGTTTGTGAACCTGCTCCTGAGCTCCTCGGCCGCGCTACAGGTCGAGCCGGCGCCGGTGGCGGCCCGCGAGTCGGGGTCGCGCTTCCAGCTCAGCATCTGGGTCGACGACGTCGACGCCGCCTGCGCCGCGCTTCAGGAGCTCGGCGTGGAGCTGCTGACCGGCCCGGTCGACCGCCCGTGGGGCATGCGCGTCGCGACCTTCACCGATCCAGACGGCCACAGCTGGGAGGTCGCCGGGCAGGTGGGCTAGCCGGCCAGCTCGCCGCTTGACCAGGGCCTCCCTCGTTCGAGGTACCTCGTTCGCCCTTCAGGGACGCCGCCGGCCCGCCGAGGTAGGGCCGGATGCGCCGCCTGCTGCCCGTCATCGCGCTGCCCGGACTGCTCGCGCCCGCCGCCCAGGCGCGGGTCGACCCTGCCCACGGCGGGCCCGGCCGCCGCCCGGCCGCCTTGGCCCGGCCGTTGCTGGCGGGCGCACGGCCCCGCGGGGACGTTCCCGGCGCTCCCGCCCGCCGCCGCCCGCCGGCGTCACGGTGTGTATCCGGGCGGCCAGACCGACACGCCAGGTACGTGACCGGGCTCGCTCTCGATCTTGCCCTTCTTCAGATCAAGAAAGTGCAGTAGCCCAGGCTCCCGCATGCCCAGCTGGCGTGCCCGCTTGGCGAGCACCGTTGGCGACTCCTCGGAGGCGACCTGCGCCTGGAGCGTCTGGGTGCGCTGCGCCAGCGTGACGTTCTGCTGCTGGAGCTGGGTGATCTGGTATGACCCCGTGTCCAGGACGGTGTTGATCACTAGCAGGCAGAGCAGGCCGCCGCCGAGCAGCCCGACCACGAGCAAGACGAAGGGAGTACGGGAGGTCCGCGCCAGGTCGGCGGCCGCCGCGTTCGGGCGCCGTAGCGCGGAGCGCGCCCGTTGCTGGACCGGACTGCCGACCGGGCGCGCCGTGCGGGCGGGGCGGGCAGGCCCGGTCCGCGGTGGGCTTTGCCGGACCGCGGACCTGCCGCGGGCCGCGGCTGCGGGACCCGGGCGCGCCCGGCTGCCCGCGGACGGGGGCCGGGCCGGGCGTCCCCGCCCGGCAGGCGGGGGCGTGCGCCGTGCCCGCCGTCCCGGTGGCGCTTCCTGCGCGCGCCTGGTCCCCGCCGCCACCTCGGTGCGGCCGCTCATGGCGTTCCCCCCCTGTCGTGCCTGTCCCCGTGGCGGCCCGGCCCAAAGTCCGGCTCCGCCGCGGTCATGCGGCGTCCCTGATACGTTCGGCGGCCCGGAGCCGGGCCGAAGCGGCCCTCGGGTTCGCGGCCACTTCCGCGCTCGATGGCCGTTCGGCACCCCGGGTCAGCAGCGTGAACTGCGGGCTGGCCTCGGCAAGCGGCACCGGCAGCCCGGGCGGGGTGGCGTCCACGGCACGGCTGGTGAGCGCGCGCTTGACGGCCCGGTCCTCGAGCGAGTGGTACGCGAGCACGACGATCCGGCCGCCGACGGCGAGCGCGTCCAGCGCCGCGGGCAGCGCCCGCGCCAGCACCTCGAGTTCCGCGTTGACCTCGATCCGCAGCGCCTGGAACGTCCGCTTGGCGGGATGTCCCCCGCTGCGGCGGGCCGGGGCGGGGATCGAGTCGCGGACGATCTCGTTGAGCTGGCTGGTGGATGTCAGTGGTCCCGCGGCCCGCGCACGCACGATCGCTTCCGCGATCCGGCGCGCGTACCTCTCCTCGCCGTACTCGCGCAGCACCTGGGCGAGCCGCGCCGCCGTATAGGTGTTGAGCACCTCCGCCGCGGTGAGCGCCTGGCCGCGGTTCATCCGCATGTCGAGCGGGGCGTCGTACGAGTACGCGAAGCCGCGGTCCGGCTCGTCGAGCTGGGGCGAGGACACCCCGAGGTCGAAAAGGACGCCCTGGACTTGCGCCACACCCTGACGGGCGAGCACCCCGGCGATCTGGTCGTAGACCGCGTGGGCCAGCGTGACCCGGCCCGCGTACGGGGCGAGGAGCCGGCCGGATTCCTCGATCGCGCTCTCGTCGGTGTCCAGCCCGACCAGCGCAAGACCTGGATGGGCGGCCAGCAGCGCCTGCGCATGCCCGGCGCGGCCGATCGTCGCGTCGACCAGGACCGCCCCCGGCGGATCGAGGGCAGGCGCGAAGAGCGCGAGCACCCGGTCGACCATGACCGGCAGGTGAGCCGCTGGCGCCGTGCCCATCGAGCCCCCTTTCGCCGTGTCACCTGCTGCCGTTTACGCCGGGATCGGTGCCGCTGATCGCTGTGGGTACACGGCCAGGTCTCCATCCGCGCGGTGCGCGGGCGGCCCGGACATCGCCTGGCGCCGGGGAAGTGACGTCAGCCGATCTGATCACCCAGGCGCGGGTGGAGACCTCGCCGAGCACAGTGGCGCCGGTCATCCGGCACCACTCACAAAACGCCTGGCAGCACCTCCTCCGACGCGGCAGAAAACGCTTCGTTCTGGTCCGCCTCATAGGCCTGCCAGGCGACGGCGTCCCAGATCTCCAGCCGGGTGTTGGCGCCGATGACGACGCAGTCACGCTGCAGGGCGGCGTAGTCACGCAGTCCCTGCGGGATCGTCACCCGGCCCTGCCTGTCCGGCACCTCATCGGAGGCGCTGGCGAAGAAGACCCGGCTGTAGTCCCGCACGGCCTTCGCGGTAACGGGGGCGGTGCGCAAAGACTCGGTGAGCCGCTCGAATTCGGCTCTGGGAAAGACGTAGAGGCAGCGCTCCTGGCCCTTAGTGATCACCAGTCCTCCCGCCAGTTCCTCGCGGTACTTGGCCGGCAGGAACAGCCGCCCCTTCTCGTCCAGCCGGGGCGTGTGAGTGCCCAAGAACACCGGCACTCACCTCCAGCCCTCGGATAGCCGTACCTGGCACCACCGGGCAACCCTTGAACCCCACCGCGCACCACTGTACCCCACATTCCCCCACCGTCAATGCCTCGCGCTCCCCCAGCGCTCCACTGGCGGTGAAATGGCCAGCTCAGACAGGTGGAGCAGGGTGGAACCCGGGCGGAGAACGGCGTCAGGCAACTGAACCCCGGGTGCGAATCGCACGTGAAACGACCAGGACGTACTGTCAGTACGCAGGGCCTGTCAGTGCGCCCGGTAATGTCGTGGCAGAACGGACTCCCCGGTGAGGCCGGCAGCAGGCGGGAAGGCAGCCGACGCAAGGAGGACGATTGGTCACCGATACCGGGCGAGACACCGGCCGCACTCTCGACGATCTGGTGCAGCCCGCCCACCGCGTCGCTACCGCGGTGGAGTCCGTCATCGAGGGCAAGTCGGACGCCGTCCGGCTCGCGCTCACGGTCCTGCTCGCCGAGGGGCATGTGCTGATCGAGGACGTCCCCGGGGTCGGCAAGACCATGCTGGCCAAGGCGCTGGCCCGGTCCACCGACTGCTCGGTCCGGCGCATTCAGTTCACGCCGGACCTGCTGCCCAGCGACATCACCGGCGTCAGCGCGTACAACCAGGAACGCGGTGAGTTCGAGTTCAAGCCCGGGCCGGCGTTCGCCAACATCGTGGTCGGGGACGAGATCAACCGGGCATCCCCCAAGACGCAGTCCGCGCTCCTCGAGTGCATGGAGGAGCGGCAGGTGACGGTGGACGGCACGACCTATCCCCTGGCACCGCCTTTCATGGTCATCGCCACCCAGAACCCCATCGAGATGGAGGGCACGTATCCCCTGCCCGAGGCGCAGCGGGACAGGTTCACCGCCCGCATCTCCATGGGGTACCCCAGCGCGGAGTCGGAACTGGCGATGCTCGACGCCCACGGCTCGTCCTCCCCACTCGAGGCGCTGGAACCCGTCGCCAAGGCGGAGGACATGCGGGATCTCATCGCCGCCGTCCGCAGGGTGCACGTGGCCGACGTTCTGAAGCAGTACGTCATCAGCCTGGTCACAGCGACGCGATCCAGCCCGGAACTGCGGCTGGGAGCGTCTCCACGGGCCACCTTGCACCTGCTGCGCGCCAGCAGGGCGCGGGCCGCCCTGGATGGCCGCGACTTCGCCATCCCGGACGACGTGCAGGCGCTGGCGCAGCCGGTGCTCGCCCACCGGCTGCTGCCGAGCGCGGAGGCCCTGGTCGCCCGCCAGCCCCCCGAGCAGGTGCTGGCCGCCATCGTGAGGCAGGTTCCGTTGCCGCAGTTCCGGTAGGTGGTACGGGCAGGGGAGGCCTGCGCTCGTGTGAGCCTGGCACCGGCCTTAGGTTGAGAGCAGGTGGAAGGAAGGGACCGGGATGCGGTCGCTGTTGGCCGGAATCACCACGCGCGGCAGGGCCTTCATCGCCGCTGGCATCGCCGCCGGTGCGTTCGGCCTGGGTCTGGGCCAGCGCGAGCTGGTAAGCCTTGGCGGGGTGCTGATCCTCCTGCCGCTGTTTTCGGCGCTCGCGGCCGGCCGGGCCCGCTACCGGGTGCGATGCCAGCGCAAGATCGAGCCGACCCGGGTACCGGCCGGCCAGGCCGCCACGGTCACGATCCAGCTCGATAACGTCACCCGGCTTCCCACCGGCCTCCTGCTTGCCGAGGACACCATCCCGTATTCGCTGGGTACCCGTCCCCGGTTCGTCCTTGACCGGATCGAAGCCGGTGGCAGCCGCCGGATCACCTACCGGCTCCAGTCCGATCGTCGCGGGAGGTATGAGATCGGGCCGCTGTACGTCCGCGTGGCCGACGCCTTCGGCCTGGTAAGACTCGGCAGGTCGGTGGCCCTGCCGGGCGCGCTCGTGGTCACCCCGGCCATCACCGTGCTGCCGTGGACACCGTTCGGCGGCGCCTGGCTCAGGGAGGGCGGGAGCCGGGCCAGCACCGCCGCGGCAGCCGGTGAGGACGACGTCGTCCCCCGCGCCTACCGGGACGGCGATGAACTGCGGCGGGTGCACTGGCGCTCCACCGCCCGCTACGGCGAGCTCATGGTGCGCCGGGAGGAGCAGCGATGGCAGAACCGCGCGGTCCTGTTCCTGGACACCCGGACCTCCGCCCACGGCGGCCGGGGGCCCTCCTCGTCCTTCGAGTACGCCGTCAGCGCCGCCGCGTCGATCGGCGTGCACCTGGCCCGTGAGGGCATCGACGGCGATTTCGTGACCGACGCCGGACCGGTGGGCGCCACCGCCTCGTTCGAGGACGTGCTGCTCGACTCGCTCGCGGTCATCCGACCGTCTCGCATCACCTCCCTCGTCCCGGCCCTGGCCGCGAGCCCGCGCGGTAACGCCGGCCTGCTGATCGCGGTGCTTGGGCAGATCTCCCCCGAGGAGGCGCGCCGGATCGCATCCGCCCGCGATTCGGGCGGCACGACGCTGGCGCTGCTGCTGGCCGTCTCCACCTGGAGCGCGCAGCGTCCCGGTGACCGGATACCGGGCGAGACCGACGCCGCCGCCAGCATCCTGGCGGCCGCCGGATGGCGGGTGGCGACCGTCACGGCCGACATGCCGCTCACCGGGGCCTGGGAAATGCTCAATCATCCGGCCGGCCAGCCCGCGGGGTTCGGCGCCCAGGCGCCCGCGGAGGCGGCGCGATGAACAAACGGCTCACCGTGACGGCGGCCGCGGCGACCGTGCTGGCATCGATCGCCCTGCACCCGCTGATATCGGGGACCGGATGGTTCTGGGCCGGCCTCGGCGCGGTGATCGTGACCGCCGCGGTGGGCACGCTGACCCGGCTCCGGACCCTGCCGGTGATTGTCTGTTACCTGGCCGGGCTGGCCGGCGTGCTCCTGTACGTCAATCTCCTGTTCGCCGGGCCGCAGTCGTTCCTCGGTCTGATACCGACTCCGGCATCGCTGCACCATCTGGCCGTGGTAGCGCAGCGTGCGAACTCCCAGATGGCAAGCTTCGCGCCACCGGTGCCTCCCACCAGCGGAATCCTGCTGCTGTCCACGGCCGGCATCGGGATCGTCGCCGCCACCACCGACTTCCTCGCGGTCCGGCTGCGCAGGCCCGCGATCGCGGGCCTTCCGCTGCTCGTGCTGTTCTGCGTGCCGCTGACGACGACCGCCAACCCCGGTTGGGTCAGTGACGTGGTGGTGTTCAGCCTGGCGATCGCCGGCTATCTGGCCCTGCTGTCCGCGGAGGGCCGCGAGCGGGTGCGGCTATGGGGGCGGCTCGTCAATATCTGGCCAGGCAGGTCGGAGGCCAAGGGACCCGATACCCGGCAGCTCACTGCGGCCGGCCGGCGGGTCGGGTTCGCGACCGTGGTGCTCGCGCTGTGCGTGCCGCTCATCCTGCCCGGCCTGCGGCACCACCGGCTGTTTTCGGGCAACAGCGTCCCTGGGGGGGCCGGCAGCGGCCACGCGCCGACACTGCCCGACCCGCTGGTGGCGATGAACGAGCAGCTGCACATGTCCAGTCCGGAAAAGATCCTCACCTATCGAACCGGCAGCGCCACCCCGCCCTATCTCCAGGTCTACGTCCTTGGCAGGCTCACCAAAAGCGATTGGAGCCTGGCAGAGCCCACCGAGAATGCCGCCGTCAGCAGCGGCGCCCTTCCCGCCGTGCCCGGGCTCGCCGCCACGACAACGGCCCTGACCGTCCGCGAAACGATCACTCTCGCCCGCACCATCGGTATCGGGAAGGACGTGGTGGGCTACCTGCCCGTGCCGTACGCCCCCCGGTCGCTGGATGTGCCGGGCGACTGGCGCGTGGACAAGAACTCGCTGTCGGTCTTCACCACCAGCACCCGGCTGGCCGGCCTGCGTTACACGGTGACGAGCCGCGATGTCGACCCGACGCCCCAGCAACTCCGCGATACCGGGCCTCCCCCCGCTTCTGAGCAGGGCTATCTCAGCATGCCTCCACCCTTCGAGCGGCTGAAGCGGCTCACCGCGCGTATCACCCGGGGCCCGAGCGACGACTACGGCAAGGCGGTCGCGCTGCAGGAGTGGTTCACCGCGCCGGGACGCTACACCTACTCGCTGAGCGCGCCCCAGCCGCACGGCGCCAACGCGCTCTACACTTTCGTCACCAAGACCAAGACCGGCTACTGCCAGCAATTTGCCTTCGCGATGGCCGTGATGGCCAGGCTGGCGGGCATCCCGTCCCGCGTGGTCGTCGGGTACACGCAGGGCGTTCCGCAGGGGAACGGCAGCTGGCTGGTGCGGAGCAGCGACGCACACGCGTGGCCGGAGCTGTACTTCACGGGAGCAGGCTGGCTGCGGTTCGAGCCGACCCCTACCAGCTCGACCGGGCAGGACGGCCAGGCCACGGCGTCCGCCCCTGCGTACTCGGTCCCGCCGGTGCGCGGCGTCGGCCCCAGCCCGACGCCAAGCTCGTCCGTGCCCACCCCGGGTGCCCAGCCCAAGACCACGCCGTCCAGGGGCAGGCTGGGGCCGCCGGTCAAGTCGCTCGGCGGCAGCAACGGCGGCGGCGGCGGCAATTCAGGGCCCCTCCCGGTCGTGCTCGTGGTCGTCGGGGTGATCGCGGTGGCCGCGGCCGCTCCGCGGGCCGCCCGGTCCCTCACCCGGCGCCGGCGGTGGTTCAGCGCGGCCGATGACGCGGGCCGCGCGCACGCTGCCTGGCTCGAATTCCGTGACGACCTGACCGACCACCGGATTACCTGCCGCCCCAGTGAAACGCCGCGTGCCCTGGCCGGCCGGGTCGGCACGTCGCTGGGCTTCGCCGCGACCGAACGGGAAGCCCTCCAGCGGATAGCCCACGCCGAGGAAGCGGCGCGGTATGCGACGGTCCCGCTGGCTTCGGCGCAGCTCCGCAGCGACGTCACCACGGTCAGGCGGGCACTTGCGAAGGCGTGCCGCCTGCCCGCCAGGTACGTGGCCGCGGCGCTGCCCGCGTCTGCCCTGGCGCCGGTGCGAGCGGCACTGACGCACGCGCTCGACGTGTTCGGCTGGATGGACGCGGCCACCAGCGGGCTGCATCACCGCGGTGAACGGGCCGCGCGCTCCTGGCGGGCCTAGGCTGCCGGCCTCCCTCTTGGCGGAGGGCTACCGGCCCCCCTCCTGACGGCGGCGCCAGCGCTCTTCCAGCCGCTCCATGAACCCCGTTCGCCCGGCGCGCCCGCGGCGGTCCTTGCCGGCCTTGCGCCCCCGGCGCTGGCTCCGCGTGCCGCCCGCGCTACTGGCCGGGCCGGTGCTGCGCCCGCTCACGACTCCGCCCATGTGGCGCCAGCTTGTCAGCGCCCACATGCAGCAGGCGAGCATGACCACGAAACCGCCAACGCCCACAAAAATGAGCTTGGAAACCACACCGGCCAGCAGCAAGCCCACTCCGAGCAGGAACCCGATCGCCGCGTAAACAACCCGCCGCTTGTAGTGGATCCGGGGGTCCTTCGCGCGCACGGCCTGCGCAAGCTTCGGATAGTCGGCATAGAGCGCCTGCTCGATCTGCTCGAGCTGACGCTGCTCGTGCTCAGAAAGCGGCACAGCGCCTCCCATGAACCTCACGCGCGGGGACAGGTGCGATGACGTTCATCTCACGGTCCTGGTGCCCTCCACAATACGAGTGCTTGCACACACTGGGAAAGAGCAGCGCGAGTGCAAAGGGAGCTTCGCTGACGATGTTGCTGCCCATGCCCGCTGCGACCCCCGGTTGATACCGATCCCGTAGTGCTCACGTCACGTACCGTAGCTGACTTGTTTCGAACGGTCGTTCAGTTCGAAGTCTACTCCCGGGCCCACGCGCCTGCTACGGCCCAGGTGAGCGATCTGGATCCGCCGGCGGCCGGGCCTGCGGCTCCTCCCCCTGGCGCACCAGCACGGCGGGGCGGATCGAGTCCGGGCCGAACCTGCCAGCGATCCGGTCCGCCGCCCGCTCGGCGTCACGCCAGGAGACGGGCCGCTCATCGAACGCGAGCTGGGTGGCCGACCTGCCGGCCGGGATCAGGCCGGCGGCGCGGACGCCGACCAGGCGCAGCCTCGCCCGCGAGTCAAGACCCGACGCCGCGTAGAGATCGCAGGCGGTGGTATAGATCTTCCTCGCCACATCGGTCGGCTCGGGCAACGTGCGCGAACGTGTGATCGTGGTGAAGTTGGCGAGCCGGAGCTTCACCACGACCGTCCTGGCCACGGAGCCGCTGGCCCGCAGGCTGCGCGCCGTCCGGCCGGACAGGCGGAGCAGTTCCCGGCGGATCGTGACGGGGTCGTCAACGTCGGTGGCAAAGGTCTCCTCGGCGCCGACACTCTTGTCCGTCGAACCGGGGATCACCGGGCGTTCATCACGTCCCCAGGCGAGCGCGGCCAGGTGCGACCCGACCGCCTGCCCGAGTTCCCGCTGCAGCACGGCCGGCGGGGCATGCGCGATGTCGCCAACCGTCCGCAGCCCAAGCCCCGCCAGGATCTGCCCGGTCTGCTCCCCCACGCCCCACAGCGCGGCCACCGGCAGCGGGTGGAGGAAGTCCAGCACCTGATCGTCGGGGACCACGAGGAGCCCGTCCGGCTTGCACAGGGACGATGCGAGCTTGGCCACGAACTTGCAGTTGGCCACCCCCACCGAGCAGGTGATGCCCTGCTGCTCGCGGATGCTGGCCCGGATCAGCTCGCCGATCCGGGCGGGGCGCCCGAGCCGCCGGATGGAACCGGAGATATCGAGGAAGGCCTCGTCGAGCGACAGTGGCTCCACCTCTGGAGTTATCGACCGGAAGACCGCCATGACCTCGGCAGACACGGCGGAGTACACCCCCCGGCGCGGGGGCACGAAAACCGCCTGCGGGCACAGCCGACGCGCGCGGGTGACGGGCATCGCGGAACGGACCCCCGTGACCCGGGCCTCGTATGACGCGGACAGCACCACCCCGCGGCTGCCGCCACCGACGATCACCGGCAGCCCGGCGAGTTCCGGCCGGTCACGGACCTCGACGCTGGCGTAGAAGGCGTCCATGTCGGCATGGAGGATGTGACACCCCGTGTCCCCGCCAGCCATGTGGCTACCGGTATCCGACGATGTGGAACTGGGTGGCGATGTCGTGGAAGGCGGGGTGGTCCGACGCAACCTGCTCCAGCGCCGCCAGCGCGTCGGCGGCCCCCGGGTCGGCGTCCGCGAACACGCCGGGCACCAGGTCGGCAAAGACCCGGACCCCGTGGACGCTGCCAGCGCGCAGGCCGGCCCCCTCAATCAGGCTCGCGACCTCCGCCACGGTGAATCGCCGCGGCCGGGCCGCTCCGGGCTCCCCGCTGGCCCCGGCCGACCAGCCGGATCCGCCGTGGATCCCGGCGAGCAGCCGCCGGGCGTCGTCGAACCGCCCGGCCAGCGCCCGGTGGATCACCGCGGCGACGGAGCTGGCGGCGAGCACACTGATGACGCCATCAGGCCGAACGACCTGGGCGATCGACGCCATCGCGTCCGCGGGTGAGTCGACGTACTCCAGCACGCTGTGGCAGAGCACCAGGTCCGCGCTCCGGGCGCCGGCCACGACGGCCAGGTCGGCGACGTCGCCCTGGGCCACCGTGAGCGGGACGTCCATCTCGGCGGCCCGGCGTTCGGCGGCGGCGAGCGAGTCGGGACTGGGATCGATCACCGTGACGTTGTGGCCCAGGCCCGCCAGCGGCACGGCGAATCCGCCCGTCCCGCCGCCGGCGTCGAGAATGTCGAGCCTGGCCCGGCCGGCGTCCGTCACCAGCGCGGAGATCACCGCCCGGAGGATGTCGCGAACGGTCGCGGTGCGCGCGTCGTCGTACCGCCCTCGGAGCCGGCCCGGCGCACCCACGGGGCCCAGCCCGGACGGCGCCCCTCCGGCGCGACGGTCGCCTGCCACCGCAACCTCCTTGTCCCGCGCTCGCCCACCAATGTAGTGCCGGTAGCGGACAAACCCGGGGCTAAGGCGCACCTGGTACGGTCGCTGTTCGATGACGCAGCACGGGCCGACGGAGCCGCGCACGCCCGGCGGGCCAGCGACGCCAGGCGGGCCACCGGCGCCGGGCGGGCCACCGGCGCCGGGCGGGCAGGACGGCCCGCAGTTGTTCGTGGCCGATGCCGCCAGCCAGGCGGCAGATCCCGGGTTCGCGGCCGCCGCGCACCGCATCCTGGCCTCGTTGGTCCGCGACGGCGCCGCGCTCGGCTGGCTCGACCCTCCGTCCAAGGCCGAGGTCGCGGCGCTGCTGCGTTCGGTCGGCGACGCCGCCCCCGCCGGGAACGCCGCCCTGTGCGCCGCCTACGCCCACGCCGCGGGGCCGGCCGTCTCGCCCGGCGGGATGTTCGCCGCGGGCGCCGTCCCCGGCTCCGGATGGCCGTCGCCGGAGGAACTCGTCGGGCTGGGCTACTGGACCCGTTACGAACGCCCGACGCACCGGCAGCATGCCGACGTGCGGCGGGTGGCCGTCGCGGCCCACGCCCAGGGCCGGGGTGTGGGCCGCGCGCTGACCCGTGCCCTCATAGCGTCCGCCCGGGCGACGGGTGTCGAGGTGCTGACCCTCGACGTCAGGGGCGACAACGTGGGGGCTCTCCACCTGTACCGGAGCCTGGGCTTCACCCAATATGGCCGCCTGAAGGACTTCGTCGCCGTCGGCAGCCGCCGCTACGACACGGTCTTTTGTGCTCTGGACCTGCGTGAGCATCCGGGCGCCCGGCCGGCTGAGGGGATTCACCGGTGACTCTTCCGGTTCCTGCGCGCCAGGCCGCCCCGACCACCTAGGCTCTCCCGCATGCGAGAGCACCTGGAGCTCCCGCGGCCACTCCGGCTGCTGCGCACAGCGCTCTGGAGCGTGACCGAATCCGCCGGCCTGCCGGTCGGTGCCGCGGCCCTCGCAGCCTGGCTGTACGGGCGTGACGTCGGCCTGCTGGCCGGCCTGGTCGCAACCTGGCTCACCGCGATCATTCGCAAGATCGCTACCGGCAGCGTCCCGAGCCTGCTCACGATCTCGGCGGTCGTGCTCACCCTCCAGACGGCCATGGTCCTCAGTACCGGCCAGCTATGGCTCTATCTGCTCCAGTTCCCGGTCGCCAACCTGGTCATGTGCGTGCTCTTCGCGCGGACGGCGCGCGGGCCCAGCCCGCTGGTTGCCCGGCTCGCCGCCGAGGTGGTCGCCCTGCGCCAGCCCGCCAGCCATCACCCCGGCCTGCACCGCTTCTTCCAGGGCGCGACGTGGCTCTGGGCAGGGATCTTCTTCCTGCTCACGGCGGGCCTCGGCGTGCTCATGGTGACCGAGCCCGCCGGGCTGTTCGTCATGCTGTCGACCACGCTCACGCTCGCGCTGGTGGCGGCGGGGGCGGGTGTGTCGGCCCTGTGGTTCCGGTCCGTCCTCCGCCGGTTCGGCCTCGGCCTGCGGTTCGCTGCCGCCTGATCGCCTGCCCTTCCCGCGACCGACGGTGGGTTGCGCCCCGCCCGGTCCATCTGGCCGGCGGGCTGGGTAAGCGGCGCCCGGGTCACAGGGTGAGCGTCGGCTTCAGTTCCAGCAGCCGGGCCAGCAGCCCGTTCACGAACGCCGGCGAGCCTTCGGTGGACAGGTCCCCGGCCAGCTGGACCGCCTCGCTGATGGCGACGGCGTCCGGGACGTCGTCGGCCCACAACAGCTCGTAGGCACCGATCCGCAGGAGATTGCGATCTACCGCCGGCATCCGCTCCAGCGCCCAGCCCTGCGCGTACTCGGCGAGGAGCTCGTCGATCCGGTCCTGGTGCGCATGCACACCCCGGACCAGCTCGGCGGCGTAGTCCGGCAGCGGCGGGACCTCGTCCTCGGCGCGCTCGGCGAGCACATCCAGGACCGGCCGTCCCCGGAGCTCCGCCTCGAACAGGACATCGAGCGCCCGCTTGCGGGCCTTGCTACGAGCGGGCACGGCTGAACGTCACGCCCGGCCGAGATATTCGCCGCTGCGGGTGTCGACCTTGACCTTCTCGCCGGTCGTGATGAACAGCGGCACCTGGATCTGCGCGCCCGTCTCCAGCGTGGCCGGCTTGGTGCCGCCGGTGGAGCGGTCGCCCTGCACGCCGGGGTCGGTCTGCCGGATGGTCAGCTCCACAGCGGCGGGAAGTTCCACATAGAGGGGGATCCCGTTGTTGAACGCCACCACGGCCGTCTGCTCCTCCAGCAGGTAGTTGGCGGCGTCACCGACCGTGGCGGCCGGGATGCGGGGCTGGTCGTAGTCCTGCGTGTCCATGAAGACGAAGTCCTCGCCCTCGCGGTAGAGGTACTGCATCTCCCGCTTGTCCACGTTGGCCGTCTCGACCTTGACCCCGGCATTGAAGGTCCGGTCGACCACCTTGCCGGACAGGACGTTCTTCAGCCTGGTTCGCACGAAGGCGCCGCCCTTGCCGGGTTTGACGTGCTGGAAGTCAACGACGGTCCACAGCTGCCCGTCGATGTTCAGCGTCGTGCCGTTCTTGAGGTCGTTCGTGGTGGCCACGTCTGATGTCTCTCCTGGGTACGGGGGCACGCCCGCCAGGGCATGTCCGCCCTAGAGGACAAGCAACTCCCTCGGGGTCGCGGTTGTGGTCGTGGTGAGCAGGTCACGGGCAGCCCCCGGGCGCACCACCAGGGTGTCCTCGATCCTGACACCGCCCCTGCCGGGCACGTAGATGCCCGGTTCGACGGTGATGGGAACCCGGTCTGCAAGTCTACCGGGCCTGCCGTGTCCCAGCATCGGCGCCTCGTGGATCTCCAGGCCCACTCCGTGCCCCAGGCCGTGCGAGAAGTGCTCGCCGTGGCCTGCCTCCGTGATGACGTCGCGGGCGGCCGCGTCCACCTCGGCCACCGCGGCGCCGGGCTCGGCGGCCGCGATCCCGGCCCGCTGGGCGGCGGCGGCGAGCGCGTACAGGTCGCGTTGCCAGCCGGCCGGCGTGCCGAGTACCACCGTTCGCGTCATGTCGGCGTGGTACCCGCCGTGGCGGGCGCCGCAGTCGACGGTGATCATGTCCCCGCGGGCGAATGGCCGGCCGGCCGGCGTGTGGTGCGGGACGGCCCCGTTGGGGCCGCTGGCGACGATGGTGTCGAAGGCCGGTGCCTCCGCGCCCGCGTCGACCATCGCCCGGTCGATGAGCACCGCGAACTCACGTTCGGTCATGTCGGCCCTGATCGCGGGCACCACCGCGTCGAACGCCTCGCCGGTGATCTCGCACGCGCGGGCGAGCAGCGCGATCTCGGCGGCGTCCTTGACCATGCGCAGCTCCTCCACGACCCGGCCAAGCGGCCGTGGTTCCAGCTCCCCGGCGGACGTGAGCGACTCGAACCGTTCCACGGTCATCTCGTGCGCCTCGAACGCGAGCCTGCGAAGCCCGCGCTTGCTGGCCAGCTCCGCGAGCGCGGATTCGACCGGGCGGCGGATGAGGAGTTCCAGGTCCGCGCAATCGCGCTGCGCGGTCAGGGCGTAGCGGGAGTCGGTGGCCAGCACCGCCGGGCCGTAGGCCGGCACGAGCAGGGCGGCGTTGGAACTGGCGAGTCCGGTGAGGTAGCGGACGTTGACCAGGCTGGAGATGAGGGCGGCGTCGGCGTCGCTGGCGGCCAGCACAGCCTGCAGGCGCTCGCGGCGGACGGCGTGGGTCTCGGGCATGGTCCCGACTGTACGGCCAGGCGCCGCCGGTCAGGCGAAGTGCTTGGCCATGATCACGTCGTCCAGGTACCTGCCGCCGATGCAGAACTCGTCCCGCAGGACGCCTTCCGGCCGGAAGCCGAGCCGTTCGTACAGCCGCATCGCCGGGGCGTTGGTACTGAGCACGCGCAGGCTCAGCTTGCGCGCACCCCGGGCCCGCGCGTGCTCCTCGGCCGCGGCGAGCAGCGCGGTGGCGACCCCCCGGCGGCGGTCGCCGGGAGCGACGGCGAGTCCCGCGACGCCGAGCACGTGCGCGCTCTCCGGCAGCGACGTGACGGGCTTGAGCCGGAGGTAGCCCACCAGCCTGCCGTCGAGCTCCGCGACGAGGTGCGCCTGGGGCGGGCTGTTTTCGGTGAAGAAGGTGAAGAACGGGTCATGGGACCGCTCCATGACCGAAGGGAACCCCGACGCCGGGGTCCACGATGCCGCGTCCAGGCGAGCCAGGCCGGCCTCGTCCCCGGCACGTGCCGGGCGCACGGCTATACGGCTGTCCAACCGGGCCACCATCTCATCCTCCCAACCGGGACCACCGCTGCGCCCCACTACCCGGCCACAGAGCCCAACCGGACCAGCGCTGCAGCCCGCCCCGGCCACCATCCTCCTAACCAGGGGGCCACCCGCTGCATCCGCCACCGGCAACCCCATCCTCCCAGCCGGGCCTCCACGCCCATCATCAGAGCCATCCCCATCCCCATCCCCATCACCAGATGGAACATGTTTGCGGGCGAATGCTTGTCAACGGATAGACGCAGCCGTATACTCGTCCACGTATATACGTCAACGAGCGATGCCGTGAACGAGGGGATGAGCAGATGGCAGGACGCCGCCCGGTCTCCAATCCGCTGGCGCTCGCGGTCCTCTCCTCGCTGCGCGAACGGCCCATGCACCCGTACGAGATGGCCACCACGATGCGCTCCCGCGGCAAGGAGTCCAGCATCAAGCTGAATTACGGCTCGCTGTACACCGTCGTGGGCAACCTCACCAGGCACGGGCTCATCGAGGCGATGGGGGCCGGACGGGAGGGCCGGCGGCCGGAACGCACCGTGTACCGGCTCACCGATGCCGGCCGCAAGGAACTCGAGGACTGGATGGCTGAGCTGATCGCCGTCCCCGTGAAGGAGTACCCGCAGTTCGAGGCCGCCCTGTCCGAACTGCCCGTGCTTGCCCCCGGCGACGCGCTGGAACTGCTGCGCGAACGGGTCAGCGCGCTGGAGCAGGCGATCGCCGATACCCGTGCCCAGCTTGCGGAGCTCACCTGGCTGCCAAGGCTGTTCGTGCTGGAGGCCGATTATCACGTGGCCATGCGGGAGGCCGAGCTGACGTGGGTCCGCGGTCTGGTGGCCGAGTTCGAGAACCGCACCTTCCCCGACCTGGACGCCTGGCAGCAGGTGCACGACACCGGTGTGTTCCCACGGGAGTTCGGACCCCCTCCCGCGGACGAGACCGGCCGCGCCGATCATGCTGCGGAACCCGGCCCGGCCCAGCCGAGGGGCCACACGCGGAAGGAGGGCCGCGTCACGGACTAACCAGGCCAGCAGACGGCCCCCGGCAGGGTGCGGCAACACCCGGCCGAGGGCCACCACCACCGAACCCGGTCCCGCGGGAGCGAGACCCAGATCGAGTGAGCACCTCAAGAATACGTGGCTGCTCCCCCGTGGACCGGTGACATGACCACCCACCAGGGAGAAGCCAACATGACCATTCAGCCAGACACGTCCGCTCGTGTCCGGGCGGACACCACGGCCGATTACTCGATCGAGGCTCGCGGCCTCGTCAAGACCTATCCCAAGGGAATACGGGCCCTGGATGGGCTCAGCTTCGCCGTCCCCACGGGTACGGTCTTCGGCCTGCTCGGCCCGAACGGGGCCGGGAAATCCACGACCGTCAAGATCCTCACCACCCTGGCCCAGGCCGACGCGGGCACCGCGACGGTGGCCGGGCTTGATGTGCGCTCCCAGGCGGCGCAGGTCCGGCACGCCATCGGCGTGGTCGCCCAGCGCAGTGGCGCGGACCCCATGGCCACCGGCCGGGAGAACCTGCTGCTGACGGGGCGCATCCAGGGCATGCGCGGCCGGGCGCTCAGGGCCAGAGCCGACGAGCTGCTCAGCCGGTTCGACCTGGCCGGTGCCGCCGGGCGGCTCGTCCGCACCTACTCGGGCGGCATGCGGCGTCGGCTGGATGTGGCGCTGGGCCTGGTCAACCGGCCGCTGGTGCTCTTCCTCGACGAGCCGACCGCCGGGCTCGACCCAGAGTCGCGCTCGGCGATGTGGGACGAGATCGGCCGGCTCGCCGCCGACGACGGGCTCACAATCCTGCTGACCACCCACTATCTCGAGGAGGCCGACCGGCTCGCCGGTCACCTGGTCATCGTGGACCGGGGCCGCATCGTCGCCGAGGGCGCACCCGACGAGCTCAAGGGGCAGCTGCACGGCGACGCCGTGCACATCGAACTCGCCGACCATGCCGGACGTAACCACCTGCTGGCCGTCCTGGAAGGGGTGCCGGCCGTTCGCCAGATCCGGATGGAAGGCAATCGGGTCAGCGCCCGCGCCGACGAGGGCGCCGCCGCCCTCCCGGCCGTCCTCGCCGCGCTCGACGGTGCCGACCTGCCCGTCCGGGCCGCGTCGGTCGCGCGCCCGTCGCTGGATGACGTGTACCTGCGCTACGCGGGCCGCCGATTCGCCGATGCCGACGAGCACCCCGCCAGCACTGCGAGCAACGGAGGAGCACGATGACCGCCATCGCCACCCACACCGCACTGATGACCGGGCGGCAGCTCCGGGCGTTCGCCCGCCAGCCCGCCTACATAGTGATCAACCTGGTCCAGCCGGTGATCTGGCTGTTCCTGTTCGGGTCCCTGTTCCGCAAGATCGTCGAGCTGCCTGGCTTCGGCAGCGCGTCCTACCTGGACTACCTGGTGCCCGGAGTGGTGATCATGACCGCGCTGTCGACCAGCATGTGGAGCGGGATGACCGTGCTGGAGGAGATCGAGCGGGGGATCATGGACAGGTTCATGGTCCTGCCGCTGCACCGTTCGGCGATCATCAATGCCTCGGTCATCATGCAGTCCCTCATGACCGCGGTGCAGTCGGCGATCATCGTCGCGATCGGCTGGGTCGCGGGCGCGCACTACCCGGGCGGCCCGGCCGGCGTCGTGATCCTTATCGCGGGATCGGTGCTGATCGCCGTCGTGTTCAGCGCGCTCTCGAACACGATCGGCATGCTGGCCCGGCAGCGGGAGACGATCATCGGCATCAACATGTTCCTGCTGCTGCCGCTCACGTTCCTGTCCACCGCGTTCATGGTCACCGCGCTCATGCCCCACTGGATGCGCATCGTCGCCGACGGCAACCCCGTCAACTGGGCGATGGTGGCGGGCCGGTCATCGATGAGCGCCAGCCCGGACTGGGGCCAGGTGCTCACCCACGGCGGCGGCCTGGCGCTGCTGGCCGTCGCGGTCACCGCCCTCTCGGTGCTGACCTTCCGCGCCTACCAGAAGTCCGTCTGAGAACCGCTGGGGGGCCGCCAGTTCCGACGGTCCCCCAGCGCCACCCGTCCGCCACCCCTCCCGGCGCGGCCCGTCCGCCGCCGGAAGCGCTCAGTCGCTTCCGGCGAGATCGCGGACGCGCTCGATGAGGTGCACCCGGTCTTCGTGGGTCTCCGCCAGCGGTGTCACGTTGAGCGTGGTGACACCCGACTCCCTCATCGCCGCCAGCCGCTCGGCCACGTGACCCTCGGAGCCAACGAGCGAGGTTCCCGCCAGCAGCTCCGCCGGGACCAGCGCGGCCGCCTCGTCCTTGCGGCCACCGAGGTAGGCGTCCTGGATCCGCTTGGCCTCCGCCTCGAACCCGAACCGCACCGCGAGCTCGTAGTAGAAGTTGCGTCCCCGGTCCCGGTGCGGTCCCATGCCGCCGATGTACAGGGCGTGGAAAGGCCGGCCCAGCTCCAGATACCCGGCCACGTTGTCGCCGATCGCCAGCGGCGCCTGCGCCACCACGTCCAGTGGCGGCAGTGTGGGGTCCCGCCTCGCCCGGCCCGCCGCCAGCGGGGCGCCCCACGCCTGCCCAGCCTTCTCCGGGAAGTAGAAGATCGGCTCCCAGCCTTCGGCCAGCTCAGCGGCGAGCTCCACGTTCTTCGGGCCGAGCGCTGCCACCACGATCGGTATCCGGTCCCGCACCGGCCGGTTGATCAGCTTGAGCGCCTTGCCGAGCCCCGTCCCGCGGTTGGCGGGCAGCGGGATCGTGTAGTACCTGCCCGCGTGCTCCAGCCGATCCCGCCGCCACACCTGCCGGCAGATCTCGATGATCTCCCGGGTGCGGCCGACCGGCGCGTCGTAGGGAACGCCGTGCCAGCCCTCGATCACCTGCGGGCCGGAGGCCCCGATGCCGAGCGTGAACCGGCCGCCGGACACGTAGTCGAGCCCGGCCGCGGTCATGGCGGTCATCGTCGGCGTGCGGGTGTACAGCTGGAGGATGCCCGAGGCGATCTCCAGCCGCTGCGTCCTGGCCGCGATGAAGCCGAGCTGGCTGACCGCGTCGAAGCTGTAGGCCTCCGGCACGAACACGATGTCGAGGCCGGCCTTCTCGTAGTCGCCGAGCTCGGCCACGGTCTCGGCGAAACCGCCCGCGTAGTTCAGGGCCATCCCGATCCGCATGTGACCAGCCTCCCGGCAGCGGGGCCGCCGCCGACTCTCGTTATGACTCCCCGGCTTGGGCGGGGGTAGCTACGGTGCCGCCAGCTTCTCGTACGCGCGGGCCATCAGGTCCTCCGGGGGGTCGTCGAGGATCGCCGGGCGGGCGGGACCGTCCAGCACGACAAAACGCATCCGGGCGCCGCGCGTCTTCTTGTCCACCGCCATCGCCTCCCGCAGCGCGGGCCAGGCCCCGGGCAGGAAGGTGGTGGGCAGGCCGACCGCCGTGAGCACCCGGCGGTGGCGGTCCCGGGTCGGCGCGTCGAGCCGGCCGGCCAGGCGGGCCAGCTCCGCGGCGTACACCATGCCGATCGCGACCGCCTCCCCATGGCGGACCCGGTAGCGCTCGATCCGCTCGATGGCGTGGCCGAGCGTGTGGCCGTAGTTGAGGATCTCGCGGCGCCCCGCTTCCCGCAGGTCGGCCCCGACCACCCCGGCCTTCATCCGCACCGCGCGCTCGACCAGTTCCCGGGCGTGCCGCCCGTGCGGCACCACGGCGCCCTCCGGGTCGGCCTCGACCAGGTCGAGGATCGCCGGGTCGGCGATGAACCCGGCCTTGATCACCTCGGCCAGGCCGCTGACGTACTCGGCAGCCGGCAGCGACTCGAGGACCGCCAGGTCGGCGAGCACGCCCGCGGGCGGGTGAAAGGCGCCGACCAGGTTCTTGCCCGCCTCGATGTTCACCGCGGTCTTGCCGCCGACCGCCGCGTCCACCACCGCGA